>ERZ773070.554-NODE-554-length-27300-cov-8.624151_pt1 | contig 27300 bp, 5 predicted proteins | sample MGYA00580618_ERZ773070 | MGnify/ENA primary metagenome ERZ773070 (study PRJEB29015, sample SAMEA2738023) | human oral metagenome | biome: human oral; feature: human-associated habitat; material: dental | place: China | collected 2019 ... | reverse complement strand
CGCCCATAGCAGACCTCCTTGCCCTCCTTGTTGAATTGCTTGCCAAGGGATTCGGCGAGGAGCTGGATGTACCACTCGGAGACGGATTTCAGATAGTCGCCGTAGGGCATCATGACCTCGATGTCACGCCCATGCTTCTCCGACGCAGCAAATTTCAGAGCCGCGTTGAGCATGGCAGGATTCTGCCAGATGTCATCGTTCTGGCATGCCTGATCCATATCGCGTGCGCCCGCGAGGAAGCTTTCGATGTCAAAACCGATGCACGCCGCGAGCGTGAGTCCGACCTCGGTGAAGACCGTGAAGCGTCCGCCCACACCATCCGGCACGGCAAACTGTTTCCAGCCCATATCCATCGCGAGTTTCTTGAGCAGTGTCGGCTTCGCCTCGTTCGGATCGGTGACTGCGACCACCTCGACCTCGACGTTGTCCGCCTTCTTGAACTCGTCGTACATGACCATAAAGTTCGACATCGTATCGAGCGTGCCGCCCGACTTCGAGATGACGAGAAGCATGATGCGTAGCGGCTGACCGCCGTGCGTCTTCTTGATCTGCGCCACATCCTTCAGATGGTTGATGATGTCGCCCGTGCGGCGCGGATCGATGTTGTTGCCGCTGAAATAGATGCGCGGGTAGCCTGCGCGCTGCTCGTTCGAGAGCGAGTTCCAGAGCTCGCCGCAGTGCACGTCAAAGAGCACCTTGTTCCCGAGGAACGAGCCGCCGATGCCGAGCGAGATCACGACATCCGTGTTCTCCTGCACATATTTCCCAAACTCCTTGAGCCGCGCGATGGACGAGGGCGAGTTGATATGCCCCTCCTCGATGTAGGGCGTCTGCGAGAAGAGAACCTTCTCCGGCTCGCCGTCCTTCGAGAGATGCCCCCGAATAAACCCCTTTTCGTGCATGACCTTCATCGCCTCATGCGCCTTTTTGAGATCATCCGCATAGAATGCGAGGTCGGCGTCCGTCACCTTGCCCTCGCCGTAGAGATTGTCATAGTCAAAGGTAAATCCGGATTTCAGTACAAGACTCATCAAAAAACTCCTTTCCTGTACAAGGATGTTATCAGGCACGAATCTCAGCCAACAGTTCGTCTGTCTTCTCCTTGAGCAATGCCTTATCCTGACGCGTTTCCACGTTCAGTCGGATGACCGGCTCCGTGTTGGACATGCGGAGGTTGAACCGCCACTTGTCGAACTCGATCGAGAGGCCGTCCACCTTCGTGACCTTGCCGGAGGCACCATACTTTGCCTCGATGCGATCCATGACCGCCTTCGCGTCCGCGACCTTACTGTTGATCTCGCCGGATGTCGGGAAGCGATCCATGCGCGCCTTCATGAGCTCGGAGAGCGTCTTGCCGCCCGACGCGCTCATCAGCTCCGCCACGAGCAGCCACGGGATCTGACCGCTGTCGCAGTAGGAGAAATCGCGGAAATAGTGGTGCGCACTCATCTCGCCACCGTAGATCGCGTTGACCTCGCGCATCTTGTCCTTGATGAACGCGTGCCCGCTCTTGCACATGACAGGCTTGCCGCCGAGGCTCTCTGCAATCTCAATCGTGTTCCAGACAAGGCGCGGATCATAGATAACACTTGCGCCCTTGTTCTTCTTGAGGAATGCCTCTGAGAGGAAGCCCACCATATAGTAGCCCTCGATGAAGCCGCCCTTTTCATCGAAGAGGAAGCAGCGGTCAAAGTCGCCGTCCCACGCCACGCCGAAGTCCGCGCCCGTCTCACGCACGACCTTCGCTGTCGCCTCGCGGTTCTCCTGCAGGATCGGATTCGGTACGCCGTTCGGGAAGTTGCCGTCCGGCTCGTTGTAGACCTTGACCAGCTCGAACGGGAGGAACTTCTCCATCGCGTTGATGATGGGGCCTGCCGCGCCGTTGCCCGTGTTGACAACGATCTTGTACGGCTTCAGCTTGCTCACATCGACATAAGCAAGGATGTGCTTGACGTACTCGTCGAGAATGTCCACCTTCTCGATCTTGCCGGGCGTCGCTGCGGGCGCAGGATAGGTCTCGCCGACCGCCATTGCTGCGATATCCTTGAGTCCCGTGTCGCTCGAGATCGGGCGCGACTCCGCACGTACGAACTTCATGCCGTTGTACTGTTTCGGATTGTGGCTTGCCGTGATCATGATCCCGCCGCCGAGCTTCAGATGTGCCGTCGCGAAGTAGATCATCTCCGTGCCGCACTGACCGATGTCCACAACGTCACAGCCGGCTTCCGTGAGTCCCTTCGCGAGTGCGTCGCTGATCGCAGGTCCCGAGAGACGGATGTCGTGTCCGATCGCCACCTTCTTCGCGCCAAACAGCGTGGGGAAACTGCGTCCGACGCGGTAAGCGAGCTCCTCGTTTACCTCATCGGGATAGATACCGCGTACATCGTATGCGCCAAAACCTTTGTCTGTCACTGCCATGTAACGTCCCCTCCTCCACGGGACACCCCTCGGCGTCCCATACACACCCTTTACTCCCCATTCGATCAAGAGCCATCGGGTCATAACAAAACACTATACAACATAGGGTAAATATTCGCCGTCCTTTCCTTCTTTTCCTCTCTCTCACCGCAAAATCTTACGAACTTTTCTTGCAAATAAAGAACTGCTGCACACCTCTTTTAGGAAAAGTGCAGCAGTTCTGTCATAAATTACTCGACAACGGTAAGCTCATCCGCCGTTGCATTCTCTGTTGTTCGATCGAGCGGCTTCGCCTGCGTCTGCATTGCGAGTGCTGTTCCATCCGTCGCAGAGATGTGTTTCATGCCGAGATCGGTGCGCTCCGCAGACCAAAGCGCATGTCCCATAAAGTCGACGAGATTCTCGCGCTGCGGATAGACAAATCGGTAGTTCGCAAGGGAAAGCAGGTTGCCGTTGCTCTCCTGCCGGTTCGCCCCCGTGAAGGAGAGGTACATCCCTGTCCATCCTTCCTTGTTCGTGCGCGGATTGTTCCGATTGACATCGTTCCAATAGGTCACAACATTGCCGTCGATCTGCGGCGACGTGCCGTAGATGCTCGTCTCCTGTCCGGCGTATGCAATATCGGCTTTGCCCTCGATAAAGAGTTTGTCAAAACGCACCTTGCCGCCGGAGATGGTCAGCTTCATATTGTTCGCCCACAGTTTTTCAAATCTGACGCCCGCACCGTTTCCAGGATCGATATTCCCCATCGTGAAGTTATCAATCGGCCGATCATCGCTTGCTTCCGTGGGTTCAATGGAGAGCATGCCGTCCGCCCCTTCACGAACACGGATGTTATCAAAATTCATATCCGAGCCTTGAACGATCATGCGACGCTCCGCGATGATATTCTCAAGAGCCATCTTCTTGGCCGGATCTTTGAGTACAACGGCGACCAGCGCGCCGTTGATCTCATAGACGTGGATGTTGCCATGTGCAAGATCGACATGAATATCCCGATCCGCATAGACACGATGCAGGTCGATGTCACCCGTCCCCTTGTTCGTGAGCGTGACATTGCCCACCCCCTTGGCGACGGCTTCGACGGATACCTTCGCATCGCCAAGCTCTTTGATATCTCCCTGCGCGGCAATCGTCGCTTGGATGCTACCCCCTTTGCTCCTGACATCGCCGCCAAAGAGCATATCGCCATTTTTGGTTTCCAGCGTGATGTCCTTGCCCGCCGTAAGCGCCTTTTCGAGCGTAATTGCCCCCTGCCGATCCGTCGAGATCGACGCATCCTGCACAGCGTTGAGCGTTCCACGGCTGTGGATATCACCGTCTGTGGCATGGAGATTGAGGGTATCACCGGAGATCGTTCCGGTCGTCATCGACGTGCCGGAATTCAGCAGCACCGCATTGTCCGACTTGACTTCGTTTACATCAATAGACTTGCCTGCCGTAAGGCTTGCGCTGCCGCCCGTCTGCACAGTACCGCCCGTAATGAGGCTCCCCTTTGCCAGAGCGTCGAGGCTGCCACCCGTGGTGACGTCCTTCGCCGCGAGGTCAGAGCCGGCCGTAAGGCTTGCGTTGCCGTCCGCCGTGATGTTCTTCGCCGCGAGCTCTGTGCCGGCTGTCAGCACAGCGTCTTTTCCTGCCGTGACGTTCGTCGCCGTCAGCTGTTCCTCCGTCCCGATGGTCAGCGTGCCGTCCGCTTTGACGTTACCGCCAAGTGCGGCAGTGTGTGCTTTGATCTGGCCGTCTGCCTTGGTATAGAGGTCTGCTCCCTCCTTCACAGTGATGTTGTTCTTCGCAATGATCGAGAGATTCTTGTCCGAGGTCAGGCTGCCGTTGAATGCGGCATCGTGTCCCGCGTCGATCTCCATCATGCCGTGCGACAATACTGCGCCGTTCAGAGTGAGATCATTGCCGGTATGCAATGTGAGGTTCTTCTGCGCTGTTACCGCGCCGTTCACAATGAGGTCATTGCCGGTGTCTGCACTGAAATCGCCGCCCGCCGTCACTGCGCCGCCGATTACAGCATCATGCTTCGCAGTAAGGATTGCGCTGTCGCCCGTCTTTACTGCGCCGTCAATCGCCGCATCATGCCCCGCCGTAAGGCTCACATTGCCGCCCGCCATAACATCATGCACCGAGACATTCTTTTCTGCCGTCAGTGCGGCATCCTTGCCCGCCGCAACGTTCAGCGTCTTGAGGTCAGCACCCGCACGGAGTACTGCATCGCCTTTCGCCGTGACGTTCTGTGCAGTCAGCTGCGTGCCCGCATTCAGCGTCGTGTTTCCACCCGCCGTGACATTCTGTGCGGTCAGCTGCGTCCCCGCCGCAATGTTTGCGTCTCCATTGACGTTCACATTGTTTGCAAAGAGGTCTGTGCCCGCGTTCAGCGTCGCGTTGCCGCCCGCACTGATGTTTTGTGCCGTGATATTTACCGCCTTGGCTTTCAGATTGCCGCCCACCGTCACATCATTGACGGTGATGTCTGTCCCCGGGGTCAGCACAGCGTCGCCGCCCGCCGTGATGTTCTTTGCCGCAAGCTGCTCATCCGTCTCAATCGTCAGCGTGCCGTCTGCGTGCACATCACCGCCGAAGCCCACAGTACGGGCTTTCAACGTGCCGTCCGCCTTCGTGGAAAGGTTCGCTCCCTCCTTTGTAACGATATTGTTCTTTGCCGTAATCGCAAGGTTCTTGTCCGACATGAGGTCGGCGTTCAGGTTGACGTTCTGCGCGTCAATCGTTGTCGCGCCGTGCGAGAGCACTGCCGCATTCGCCGTGAAGTCCTTGCCGACCTGCGCCGTCAGTGTCTCGCCCACGTCGCTCTTGCCGCCGAGTGTCACATTTTCGTCCGCCGTCAGCTGTGCGCTATGCGCAGAGAACGCTCCTCCAATGGTGATATCCTTCGCCGTCAGCACGGCCTCCGCATCGCTGCGAACCGAGCCGTCTGCTCGGATCTCGCCCGTCTGCGCCGTGAGGGTCGCCTTGCCTTTGCTCGTGATGTTTTTTGCAGCGATGTCTTCGTTCGCCTGCGCGTTCAGATTTCCGCCGACGTTCAGATCACGTGCTACAACGATTCTCTTGCCCGCTTTGATGTCCGCATTTCCGGCTGCGTCCACAGACCTTGCCCAAAAAACCGTACCTGCGTTCAGCGCAGCATCGCCGCCCGCACTGATGTTCTCTGCCGTCAGTTTCTCGTCTGTTTCAATCGTCAGCTTGCCGTCTGCACGGACATCGCTGTCAAGTCTCGCGACACGGGCTTTCAGCGTGGCATCCGCCTTGGACGAAAGGTCTTTCAGCCAGTCTGCGTAGAGGTAGTTATGCACCGTCATCGCGAGGTTCTTGTCCGAGGCGAAGTCTGCATTGAGATTGACATCCTGCGCCTCCACCTGCACCGCGCCGTGCGAGAGCACTGCCGCATTCGTCTCGAACAGGTCCTTGACTGTCACAGAGAGATCGCCGCCCGTGGTGACCGCTCCGTTGATCGTGAATTTTTCGCCGACATTTGCCGTGAGTTTTCCGCCCGCGGTAACCGTGCCGTTCGTTACGAGATTCTCTCTGGCATTTGCCGTAAGTGTTCCGCCCGCCGTCACAGTGCGCTCCGTATTCACACGCTTGCCCGAAAGAGATACGTCTTTACCTGCGGTGACCGCCTCCTTCGTCGTAAGGTGATAGCCTGCTTTTGCCGTGAGTTTTCCGCCCGCCGTCAGAGCGCCTTCTGTTGTCAGGTGATATCCTGCCGTCAGCATGGCATCCCCGTCGCTGCGGACTTCGCCCTTTGTCCTCAGGTAGCCCGTCTGTGCCGTGAGTGCGATGGCTTTCCCGCCCGTGACGGTATCAACGTTCATCGCTGCCTTTGCCACGGCGTCAAGCGCATCTCCGGCGCTGAGGTTCACTACCGTGAGATCCCCCTCTGTCGCCGTCATCGCGGTCTTGCCGGTACTCTTGATGTTATTCGCAGAGATGTTCCACCCCGTGACATTCAGGTCGCCGCCGATATCCAGGTCATGTACCTTGACATCCCGAAGGGCTTTGATGCTTGTTGTTTCGACCGGGCTGTTATGTTTCCGGATGACGCGCACATCGTTTACGGTGAAATCTTGCTTCGCAGACAGGACTGCACCGCCAACCGCCGTGATGTCATGCGCATTGATCTTCAGCGCCGAAGCGTTCAGATTGCCGCCCGCCGTGATGTCATGCACCGTCAGCTGATCGTCCACATCAATGGTCAGCGCTCCGCCTGCGCGTACATCGGTGCCGAAGCTGGCAGTACCGGCTTTCAGTTTGCCGTCCGCCTTCATGAAAAGGTTCACACCCTCGTTTATAACGAGCTTGTCCTTTGCCGTGATCGCGAGGTTCTTATCCGCAGTAAGATTTGCGCGGAGTTCGACATTCTTCGCATCCACCGTTGCCGCGCCCCGTGAGACCACCTCCGCATTTGTCGTGAGATTCCCCTTTGTCGACAGAGAGAGATCGCCGCCCGCAGTGACCTTGTGATTCAGCGTGATGTCCCCGTCGGTCTTTATGCTCAGCGCATCCCCCGTCTTCAGAAGACCTTCCAGCGTGATCCCCTGTCCCGCCGTCAGCGACGCACTGCCGCCCGCAATGACAACATTCTGCGCCTTAATGTTATTTCCGACGTATGCCGTCAGCGCACCGCCCGTCTTCAGATACCCACCGATCGTCAGATCCAGTCCCGCTGTCAGCGACGCACTGCCGCCCGCAACGACGTCTCCGCCGACTATGAGATCATGATTCGCCAACGCCGTGAGGTTGCCATTCTTTGCTGTAACACCGTAGTAAAATTTCGTCGTGCCCTCTTTGGCAATCGTATCGACATTCTCTCCGGCTGTGACAGCTTTCCGGTAGGTGATATCGCCCGTCTCCGCTAAAGCGCTGAAACTCTTTCCGACCGTGACCGCTTCGTCGATACCGATCAACTTTCCCGCGATCAGTTCTGCGTTGCCCGTGGCAGTCAGTGCCCCCGTGATGTGCAGTAAATTATCCGTCTTCAGGAACACATCACCTTTCACATTGAGACCGTTCACGTAAAATTCGCCCGTTCGCGCAATGCCGACACTGCCGCCAACCTGAGCGCCTGTGACGCCCGCCATCGTCAGCTGGCGGAAGCTGTTCTTCTCACCTAGGAGCGCGATCGCAGCGTCCGACTTTATGTCCAGCGCACCGGTCTCGATCTTGCCATGTTCGCTCTGCGTGACACCGTCCTTGGCAGAGAGGCTGACCGTTCTCTTCGCAGCAACATTCGCCGCACCGAGCGCGATGCCGCCCTCCTCGGAAACGATGGTCACACCTTCCCCTGCCGTAATCTCTGCGGGCTTGTCCTGTTCCTCCTGCACCGCTATCCCATTCTTGGAGCGCACCGAGATGTTCTTGCCCTTCAGCGCATTGATGAGAAGCATTCCGTCATCGCCGTTTGCGATGTGGACATCGTAGCGGTCTCCGGTATTGGCACGGAGGAGGCTGCCCGAGGCGATGCGGATGCGGTTTGCCTCCGTGCCGAGGTTGCCATTCTCCGATTGCAGCGTGACGTGCGCCCCCTTGATGTAACCGCCGGTCTTGCCCGTCTCCGTCGTCATCTGCATTCCCTTGTGTGCGGTCAGGACGACATCGCCGTTACTGCTGACCGCCTGTATGGTCAGCGCATAATGCGGATCCTGCTCGATATGGATGTTGCCGTCCGCATTCGCATCAAACACGCCGCTCACGTTGATCAGCAGGGGGGTGTCCACCGGACTGATGCCGTAGATGCCGCCGGTGCCGCCGTACAGGGAAAGATTTTTCGCCGTGATTGCCGTGCCGGTGCCGTAGATGCCCTTCGTCCCCTGCAGGTAGACATCCCCGTTGGAAGAGACTTTGCCGAGGCGCAACGCACTGTCCTTGCTGGCAACATAGATATGCTGATCGCCCGTCAGATCTACATTGCCCATCAGTCTTACATCGTCGGTATCACGTCCCGTCTGCACCTTGACGGGACGTGTATGCGTGATTTCCACGCCGTCCGCCGTCCAGTGCATCTCTCCCGCGCGTGCGTTCGCGAGCGTAATGAGATTCTCCTCTTTGAAGAGATCGGCGTTTGCAATGCTGATCTTGCCACCGTTCTCGCCGATGCCCCTGCCGGTTCCCGCCGTGAGGCTGATCGAACGCCCGATGATGTTCGGTGTCTTGACCTCCGTCACCTGTCCCGCCTTCGGATTGACAGCGCTCTGCTGGATGGCGTAGCGCAGACCGCTCACGCTCCAGCCGTAGCTGTCGCTCTGCTCGAGCGTCTTGTAGTCGCGGATAAAGGTGCGTACATTCTCCGGCAGGGAAAGCCCATTCTTTGCAAAGAACGTATCCTCCGCCGCGCCGATGGTCCGCGCATAAGCCTTCTCCACCGACCAGCCCGCTTCGTGTGATTTCTTCAGTTCGGCGGTATATGCCGCACGCGCCTCCTTGATCCCCTCATCCGCGAGGTACGCCTCGGAGAGACTCTTATAGTGATCATAAAGTGCCTGCACCTCGGCATCCGTCGCCTTCGCACCGCTCATAGAGCGCGCGGCTGCCTTGCCAAGACTCTCCAAACCATCGAGCCGTTCCTTCTTTGCCGCAGCAGCCGACTTCGCACTCTCATTGGCCTGGTCGTCCGCATTCGTCAGCCCCAGCGCACGCCAGCGCTCCATGCGCTCCGCTGCGTCGGAGAGTTTGCTCTCCTCGGGCAGGGCGTCGACGATAGCGCCTTCTGCCGTCAGATATACGCCGCCGTCTTTGCTTTCAATCCTGCCGACCCTCATGTCGCCCGTATACTTGTTGGTCAGATCGATGTCATTCTTTGCCGTCGCGTCCACGCGGCTGCGTGCCAATACGGAAAGGTCGATTCCCCCTTCCTCACTCGTAAGGGAGATGTTGTCGCCCCACACGGTAGTCTTATGGTCTGTCCCCACACCCCTTATGCTGCCGCGCGCATGAATGGCGGTATCCATCAAGGCACGTGCATTGACGATCTGCAGATCGCCGCGCTGCGAAGTGAGGTCGATTGCCCCATTCCCCGCATTCAAATCAAGTTTCGAGGGGTTAGCTGCATCGGCTGCGCTCTGATGCAGCTTGATGCCTGCTCCGGCAACCACATTCAGGTTGTTCGTGTAGACGACACCGTTCTTTTCGAGATTGCTTTCAACCCTGCCACTATCCGAGTGCAGATTGACAGTATATGCGCTGTTCGTGAGGTTGCGGATGGCACCGTCGAGGATGAGATTGCCGCCTGCATGCACGTTCACTTTGCCGCCCGCATACCCGTTCACATTGCCGCCCGGCACGTTCACATTGTCCTTGTCGCGGCCTCTGGGGAACTCCACGTAGATCCTATTGCTTGCGGCGATCCGGTAGGTGTTGCTCGACCCCTTCGTCGTGACCTTGTTCCACTGATGGAAGTAAATGCCGTACTTAAGGGCAGCCCCCCACCCTTCGTTGATCATGTGTGGCGTGCCGTCACTGTTATAGACACGTTTCCCGTCTTTCTCCTGCCATTTTCCATAGTACTTGGTGACGGCAGGCGGATCCGGGAAAGTCTCGGCGTCGGACTCATATTTGTCTCCGTCCACGCGATAGTACTCGCCATACATATTTCCCGTGCCGAAATAGACACCGTTCGGCAGGATGTCCCCCTCCGACGTCGCCGTACTGACACGCACCGTGCCATTTTCAATATTTTGCTCGGTGACATTGGAGCCGACATTGCCCGTTGTCCAATGACCGTTGGCAAGGAAGCGCTCCCCGTAGGAGTAGCTCGTCTGTGTCTTCGTGCCGCTCCTGCCACCCGTCCAGTTGTAGGTCAGATTTTCTTTCGGATCATAGTACGCATAGAACGCTTCGCCGCCGCCCCCCTTCGGAGCCTTTTTGAATTCACCCTTATCCGCCTCCTTTGCGCCGATGGTGTAGGAGCGGTAGGTACCGTCGCTCAGATACTCGGTTGTCTTGCCCGTATTCCGGTCATTGAGGGTAACCCTGCCGCCGCCCGCGCGGTTCGTAATCGCCCCCAGATGAAGGTCACGCGCCAGCCCGGAGGTGGATATGTCGATGTCTGACTCGCCGCTGCGTGCGCGTATCCTGCCGCTGCCGGTGCTGTAGATCGCGCCCGTGATAGTGATATTGCCGCCGCCCGTCTCCATCGCATCGGTAAAGAGATAGCCCTCCTTCGCGTTGTAGTAGACGGCAGGACTATACCCCAATGCCTTGCCGGTATCGTCCCAGTAGGTCTCACCGCCGCCGACGAGCAGACGCTCCTCTGTGCGCAGCCGGTCAGCATCTTCCAGCTTCTTTGCAGCACGCTGATCAAGGCGCACCTTATAGGAGGTGTAACCGCTCTGGATGATTCCGTTGATGTTGACGTTGCGTGCTGCAATCGAGATGTCCTTGCCCGCGACCCATGAGCCCGTCGCCTTTTTTGCCAGCTGATTGATTTGCTTTATCTTCTCAGGATCATTGGTGCGCGTCAACAGCCAGGAATAGAAAGCACCGGTGCTGTTGAACTTGAGCGGTGTCTTATTGCCCTTTTCCAATTCGTTGGAAACGTAATTCTGGATCTCATCCGCAATCCAGCCCGGAGGACTGAACTCCATCCGCGGATCGCCGCCGATGAAGACCGTTCCATTCGGAGAGGACTGGCTGACGGCGCCCTTCGGGGCTTCGACCTTGATGTTGGCGCCACGCATATTGCTCCGTTCGGTGGAGCGAATGCTGCTGTTGTCGGTTTTAACGGTGATCGTCCCCGGGGTAATGATGTCGCCGTGCAGTTCGATATCCGCATCTGCCGCAGCCGCCGTCGAGTGAATCGTGACGGCGGAGTCGGAGGTATTCGTATCGGCATGAATTGCTCCGCCAAACTGATCCTTCCCGAGATTCGTCTCGCCGAGACGTACCCTGCCGCCCGGGTCGGAGATCTTGACATCCTGCACGATGAGACGGCGCTCCGCCGCACTTTGCACGTTGACGACGGGCGCGCCCTTTGCCGTCAGGCTGCCCGTTCCGCTGACGGCATCCGCCTCAAGGTTCACATCGCCGCCCGAGACGGCAAGATTGGGCAGAACGAGTCCGATGGTCGTGCGGCTTGGCAGAATGGTATCCCCCGCCACGAAGCCCTCCGCTTCCATCGTTGTTTTCAGTGAACCGAGCGCGTCTTTGAGGTTATTCGCCTCCGTCGAACCTTTCTTCACATTGAAGTATGCCCGCATGAGTTCGTTGTACTCCGCGAGGTAGGGATTGTTCAGCGTGAGATTTCGGTAGCTGATGGCGTTTTTGCCGAACCACTCCCCGCCGTCCGTGATGTCCGCCTTGACCGTACCGACGAGTTTTCCATAGAGCCACTGTTCCTCGCCCGCACTCAGTGTCCCGCTGCCCTCCGAGAGGAGGTAAATGTCGCGCAGCAGGCGTTCCTCCTCCGTGACATCCGTCTTTTGCACCAGCGCCTCTTTCTGCGCCGGTGTCATCGCAGCAAGCCTTGCCGCAAGTTCGTTGGTCTTCGCCTCCGACATACCGGGTGTCGTCTGCCGGATGCTCATGCTGAGGCGGTTGTGGATGCCGGCGGTGACGGAGCCGTCTACCTGCACCTCATTGTGCCTCGTCTCCCCTTTTCTGTCCCCTTCGCCGTTCGCCGTCGTCGTCAGCGAACTCTGCGCGCCCTTGCCCGACCAGACATTGTATGCGGTCGCACTCTCATACGCCTGTGTATAGCCCGGCACTGCAGAGAGATTCGCATGGCGGACGCTCTCAACCTGCGCGCCGCGCTCGATGCTGACGGTGTTGGTCTGCGTCATCTTATTGTCGAGTTTGGGGGCAGTGCGCAGGGGAATCGCCGTCCGGTTCGTCGCATCCGCCAGGAGCGAGAGCTTGAACGTACCGAGATTGCGCTCGCCCGTCTGCGGGTCGATGCCGCGTCCCGTATAGAGATTTACGTCGTTGGAACTAAAGAGCGTGCTCGCCCCGTCGACACGGACGGTATTCCCGCGCGTGATGTTCGATGTGAGTGCCGCACTTGCCGTACCCGCAAGACCTCCCTGCGTGTCGGCATTCATCTCATAGCGGATCTCTGTATTGTCTCTCGCCGCAAGTGCGATATTCGCATCTGCCTTTGCAGTCGCGAGATGACTGTCGACGGCATCGACGGTGTTATCATAGGTCACGCCGAGGCTGCCGTTCATCATGGTGAACGGAATCACACCCGCAGATTTCACGATGCCGGTGGTCTTGGATGTGCCCTCTGTGAGGCTCTGCGCGGTGATCCCCGCATAGCCCGTTGTCTTTGCACTGCTGTTCTTAAATGTGACCTTTGCCGTCTCCGTCATGTTCGAGGAGACCTCGCCCGCATTCAGCGTGCCCGCGCCGTAGCCGCTCGCCGCGTCCTTGTCCGCGTGGCTGAACGCATTCTTCGCCTCGTAGTTCTGCGCGCCAACCGTTTCGATCTGCGCGTTCTCTACGGAGACAGCCGCGTTCTGAGCGAGCGTCTTTGTCAGCTGCGTGCCGCTGCCGCCGACGATTGCCGCCTGAAGCGCATCGACATCATGCAGTGAATTGTCGTATGTGGATGCCTTCGCGTCGAGTGCGCCCAACAGATTCCAGATCCCCATGAGCTTCGTCTGTGCGCCGAGGGTCGTATCATCCGAAATCCCGGCAGCAATGGGGCTGATGGCGACGAGTGCGCCGCCGCTGCCGTCCGCCTTGCCCGTCTTCATGGCCTCGGCGTACGCGGTGAGCGCAGCATTGTTCAGTGTGCTGTCGCTTCCCGCACCATAGGCGACGATGTCGCTGTGGAGCACATTTTTGATCGCGCCGACATTTGTCGCCGTAGCAAACAGACTGCCCGTCGATAGACCGCGCGCGTCAAGATCCTGTGTATGAATGTTCTTGGTACTGATCTGCAGCTCTTTCACGCCATCCGGCTTCTCCTCCGTGGGCTGAATCGCCGCCGTCCGGTAGTTCGTTCCGCTCGAGAGGAGCGTCTTTGCGTCGCTGTACGCATTGATATTCGCCCCGCTCGCCTGCACGCCCGCACCCGCTGACGCGCTCAGCGCTTTCAGATGCGCACGTTCCTGTGCGTTCGTCTCAGCGGAGATGGTGATGGTCTTGCCCGTAAGCGTGTTCTCCCCATCCGTTTTGCCGCCCTGCTGATCCTCCACACCAATGAGGATGCGGTTCTGATAGGCGTTTTTCTCCGTGCCAAAGGAGGCGGAGGCGTAGGTCGCCGTCGCCGCCGCGAAAATGCTTGCCGAGACTGCCTTCGTCTCTGCCTGAATATTGGCGCGGTTGTCGGTCTTCAGAGCCAGATCTCCCGCCGCACTGAGCGTGTTGCCCCGCGTGAGGTTCATCGTCATGCTGCCCGTCTCGCGCGCAAGCGCCGCGACGCCATTGCCGGCAAAGCTCATGCCGCCCGATGCCGCCTCGGTCGTGGTGCGCAGGGTCGGATCGCCGGCAGTTTTCGCCGTGCGCGTCATGGAGAGCGTAAGGTCTCCATCCGCCGTGAGTGTGCTGCGCTCGGCACGCAGGGTCTGCGCATTGTCATAATGTGCATTTCCGACGAGGATGTTCGCGGCAGCGCCCCCGAGGGATGCCGCAACGCCGATGATGTCCACCGCGCCGGTCGTCTCATCCCGCGTTGTGCCCGTGATCGTATGCGCCCGCATCTTGGTACCCGAGAGGACGAGATCGTTCCTGCCGCCCATGTTCAGCTCGCCGTAGGCGGCATTGACAGCAAGCCCCGCTGCCGCGCCCTGATAGATCTTCAGCCCCGCAGCGCCGTCCTTGACGGCGTCGAGCTTGATTGTATGCGCACTGAGCGTACCGCCCGCTGCGACGGTCTCCACGTTCGACCTGTTGCGCACAATGCCGGCAGCGCCCGATACCACCGCACCGCCGATGCCTGCCTGCACGGTATTCTGGCTGATGTTATCACTGCTTTGCGCGCTGATATTGAGTTCGCCTGCGCGCGTTTTCCCGTTGCTGCCGCTTGTTGCGACGATGATGTCCGACTGCTCTGCGCGTGCGGAGGTCTTTGCATCCGTGCTCGGCGCGGCCTTTTCCGCAAGCATCTTCGCGCTCTCTTTTTCATCGGTCGAGACGTAGGACAGTCCCTTCTTGGAACGGTCTTGTGCATTTGTGTTCATCGCCGACGTCTTGTTCGTATATACTTCTGCGTTGACGCTTTGCTTCTTTCCGTTCGAGCCTTCCTCCATCGTGTAGGATTTCTGCATCTCCGCGCCGACGTTCATCACCATGACATTGAGCCCTGCGGCAGCAATCCCCGCCGCGCCGTTCGTCGCAAGCTGCGTGATGTTCTTGCTGTCATGCGCCGTGATGTCCGCCGCTTCGCGCGCGTAGAGTTTGCTGTTATTGACAACGCTCTCGACGGTCGCCTTGAAGTTGTTGACGGAGACGCCGACGCTTGCACCAACGCCCCCCCCTGCAATGGTACCGCTCATTTGGTCAAAGTGGACATCGTTCTCTGCGGCGACGCGAATCTTCTTTGCCGCATTATCCTTTGTGGGGTCTTCATCTGCGTGTCCAAGCGTGCTCCCCGTGACCGCCGCCTTGACGGTATTCTTCACATCGCCGCCGCCGATGCTCGCCCCGACGCCGGTAATGCCTGCGCCGGCGGCGCTGAACACATAGTTGTTCAGGTTCTCCGTGTTCTTCGCATGGACGAGCGTCTCCCCCTTATCGTCCGTATAGACAACCTTCGTTCCGGCGATGTCCGCCTCGGTCGTGCTGCGGTCAAAGAGGACGGCCGTGCCGACACCCACGGCGCCCCCGTAGCCTGCAGTACCGAGCGTCTTGGCAAGTGCATTGAGGTTTGCCGTATTGTCCGCCGTGACAGAAAGCCCGCTCGTATTCACCGTGCTGTTCTTGAGTGCGGCGCGCGTGCTTTGCTCCATGCGCACGAAATTGTTCGAGTTCGCGAAACCAAATTCGTCGGCGAAGCTGACCCCCGCCGTGAGCGCGGCGATTCCCTGCGCGGAGCGCGCCGTGATGGCGGCATTCTTTGCCGTGATCGTGCTGCGCGCCGCCTCTGCCTCAGTCGTGCGATTGATGAGATTGAGGCTGGAGCCCGTACCAAACGCAGCGCCCTCCCCTGCGACGGAGACGGTGCCGACGAGTGCGCCGCTGTTCGTCGCGTCGTCCGCGCGCACGGATACATCTGCCCCGTCCGCCTTTGCCGTCGCATCCGCAATCTGCGCCGTGGTCGAGCCGCCGACGATATTCGTATTGACTGTTCCAATCACCGATACGCCCGTCCCTGCACCACCGCCGTTGGCGATGAAGGAGTTCGCTGTGTGTGTCGCCGAGGCGGAGACGGCGACGCCGCGATACGCATTGTCTTTGCGGCCCTCCGCCAGACCATCCAGACCGCTGAGTGCACCGAGTGTATCGACGGTCAGAGACCCATTGTAGAGTTTCCCGTGATCCAGCCCGTCCTTGATCCGGGTTGCGGCATCCGTATGCTTCGCATGGGAAATAACCTCAGTGCCGGAGCCTGAGATCTCTGCCGTTGTATTTGAACCGATGATATTCGTGCTGGTCGACAGACCGATGGCGGCGCCCGTCCCCGCCACGGTGAGCTGACCGGCGTAGTTCTGTATGCGGTCGTCGCTCTTTGCCGCGACGACGGCGTTCTTCTCTGCGGTCACCTTCGCGCCGCCCGTGATCTTCGCCGTGGTATCATTGTTCAGCTTGTTGACGGCAATCGAGCCGGACACGGCTGCGCCGGAGCCTGTCGCAGCAACGCCCACGCCGACATTGTGAAGGTTCAGATTGCCCGCCGCATTCGTGAGGACATTCGCCGCGTGTATCTTCCCGCCGCTGATCGTGGCATCGGTGTCGGCATTGAGGAGGTTGACGGCAACGCCGGCGCCGATCGCCGCACCTTCGGACGACCCCGAGCCGACAATGCCAAAGGTGTTTGCCGTCAGAGCGCCGTCCGCCTGCACCGTGACATCGCCCGCCGTTTTATCCGCTTGCTCTGCCTCGATGTCGGCAGCCACGACCTCCGCCGTTGTGTTCTGCTGGACGTTTGCAACGGCTGCCGCCCCCGCAAATGCGACACTACCGCCCGAGCCGGCGACATTGAGTGCAACGGTATTCAGCGTACCCTTGTTTTTGGCGTTCACGTCCACCATGCCGCCCTCTGCGAGACCGATCTTCGCTCCGCTGATGCGTGCAATATTCTTCTGTTCCTGTAGTCCGTTGTAGGCGACGGAAGCGCCTACTGCACCGCCCTGCGTGGAGGCGGAGATGCCGCCGACGGCGGCATCCTGACGCGTCTTGTCAAGTGTTGTCACACGGACGGACTTCGCGCCCCTGATCTGTGCGTCGACCATCCGCCCCTTCGTCACCTCATACTGCGCAATCTCCGCGCGGGTATCATTTTTCCCCACGTTGACGGAGATCGCGCCGCTGACGGCTGCCTGTGTCCCTGCCGCAACCCCCGCGGTCAGCGCCTCAATGCCGCCGATGTTCTGCGCGTTGAGGTTTACGATGCCGTCGTGCGAGAGCGTCAGTCTGCCGCCGCGCAGTGCTGCCGTCGTATTGTTGTCGATCATGTTGACGGCGGTGGCAAGCCCTGCCGCCACACCTGCGCCGCCCGCAGAGACACTGATCTGTCCCGCGACGTTGACGAGGAGGCTCTTCGTGAGTGCGTTCGCCTGCAGCTTTTGCGCCTTGATCGTGCTGTCCTCGACGATCGCAGAGGTCTCATTGTCCGTCGCGATGACAGAGGCGGAACCTGCTGCTGCGATGCCGCCACTGCCCGCTACGCCCGCAGCTACGTTTATGGCACGGGTATCGGCGACGCTCTCCACATTAAGCCCCTGCACGCCCTTCAGCTCCAGGTTGCTGCCGCTCACGCCCGCCGTGAAGTCATTTTTGATCACGCCGACACCAACGCCGATCCCCGCCGCTGTCGCCGCGCTGCTGCCCGCCGCAGCGGAGATGCTTGCCGCCGCCGTGACGATGGTGCTGCCGCCGCTGTGCGTCAGATTGCCGTCCTTATCGACCGCAAGGGAGCTGTTGCTCTTGCCGTTCTTGCTCTTTGCAAAATCCTCTTGATACTTGTCACCCGAGGTCTCAATGCCGCGATCCTCGAGATACTGCTGATATGCGCCCGCCTCGTGTTTGTCGTCCGCACGGACATTTGCGCTGTCTGCCGTCAGCGTGACCCTCGTGAGCTGTGCCGCCGTCTTGTTCGCGAAGTTGTTCACGGCAAAGCTGCCCGTCACTGCGGCCGCATGTTCGGAGCCGGAGGCAGCGCCGACGCCGATCGCTGCGCCGATCTGCGTCATCCCGGAAACAGCTTCGTTCGTGAGCGCACCAATATTGCGCAGTGCGCCCGTGTCCTTGCGTGTCTGTGTGATGTCCGCGTGCACGTCATTCCTCAGATTGGATACGGCGACGACCGCGCCCACCGCATTCGAGCTTTTGCTGCCGAAGACAAGTCCCGCACTCACACCGCCCGACACCTGCGTGTTCGAGCTGACGGCGCGATTGGAAAGCGCCGTTTTCTGTGTGCCCGTGAGTGCCGTTCCGTCCGCCGCCGCATTGACGTAGTTATCCCGCATCTGTGCCGACGTGACCGATCCGCCCTCGTTGTACGTCAAAGAAACGGGGACAGCGGTGGATGTCACCGTGTTTCCGCTTGTCTTCATGACCGACAGTCCGAGCGCGGCGGCGACGGTCGCGCCTTTCTGAACGGCGACGTTTTCAATGCTGTCCGCGCCTTTGATGCGATTGTCCGACATGAGCGCCAGAACGTCGCGATGTCTCTGCACGTTGACGCTCGCCGCACCCGCAATGCCGGCGTTCGCGCTGTCTTCGTTCTGGCTCTTCGTGGTGGTTTTCCACGTGACCGCCAGTGCGCCGCCCCATGCGCCCGTAAAGGAGGAGTCCTGTGCGCTGACGGTGAGGTTTTTCATGGCTGCGGGCGATGCCGCATTTTTCGTCAGGGTGACATTCGCCCCCTTCATCTCTGCCGCCGTCGTCACCTTACTGAGGTTGACCGAGGCGCTGCCCGCCAGATCGAGGGTAAACGGAGGCTGTTTCTGATTAAATCCGAGGTTCTTGACCGCGTTGATCGGAACCGTCTTTTTTTCCGCCTGTCTTTTTAGGGAACTCCCTACGAGATCCTGCAGCTTGTTGTCGATCTTCGTAATTCCGTTACCGACCATGTTTTTGCCGGTCGTGACCGTCTGACCGATCTTGTCAAAGATGCCGCCCTTTTCGCTGGTGTCATCGCCGGTCGCGATTGCGCCCGCAGCCGCAGCCGCGTTGATGAGTCCCTTCTGCTCGGCATGGACGTCCAGTGTCTCCGCCTGCACCGCGCCCGCCATCTTCTTCGCCGCCGTGCCGTAGAGATCCGCAGCATTCACATTCCCAAAGGGCTGCACCGCACGTTTCTGCGCCGCACGGATCTGCTTCTCCGTGCGCTGCTCTGCGGTCTTATCCTGCGGTGTCTCCTCTGCCGCATCGTTGTCGGCAATCGCCGCGATGCTTGTCTGCGCAACGTTGTTGAGCGCAGCGGAAAGCCCGATCGCGGCTCCCGTGCCAAGAACCGCCGAGCCGGCGATGTTCGTGATATTCGTCGTGTTCAGCGCGTTCATCTGCGCCGCAGCTGCCGCCGTGATCTTTGCCTCGTCGTCGACGGAGGTCACAGCCCCCGATGTGCCGCCGACGTAGTTCGCCATGCCCTGAAAGCCGATCTTGCCGCCCTTGCCCGCTGCAACGGCGAGGTGGATGCCGTCATAGCTGTTCGTCGCCTTGATTGCAGCCTTCCTGCCTGTAATCTCCGTGCCTTCCGCGACGATGGTGTCCGCCGTCGTATCGCCGACGGTGATGCCGAGGTTGCCGCCGATCGCGATATCCGCACCCGCCTGCCATGCGGGTGCGCCCACCAGTGTCACGAGCTGCTTTTTGCTGCTTGCCGCAACCGTTACTTCATCCGTTGCAGTGACCTTCGTGCCGCGCCCCAGAACGACCGCCGCATGGTTATCGACATCGGCAAAATTGACGCCCGCCGCGCCCGCAATTTTCGCCTGCTCTGCATCGGGTTTTTCCTGCGTCGCTCCCTTGCCCGAGAACTTCGCCGATGCCTGGAAGGTCAGGTAGCTCGAAGGGTTGGCAAACACCAATGCACGTTCCGCAAGGTTTGCAGGAACTGTGACGTCCTCTTTGAGCACGTCTGCCACGGCTTTTATGGCGGCAGCGAGTTCTTTTGCCTCCTTCAGCCCCTCCTTCGAGACGATATAGGCGGAGTCATTGTCGCACTTTTTCAGATACGCATCGGCCTTATCCTGCGCCGCAGTCAGCGTAGCGGCGTGCGTGCCTTGAAAGGCGGCGCAGTACTGCTTGAACTCTTCGAAGCTCGCGCGGAGTTCGCTGATCATATCGTCAATATTTGTGTAGAGAACATGCCCATCTGCCGTGATGTCAACGCTCTTTCCCGTGATGTTCGGTGCGTAGGATGTGCCGGACTCCTCTGCCGCAAGGGTCGTGACACCCGCCGTATTCTTGATGTTCGCCACGTTCACGGCAAAGCTGCCCATGCCCTGCGTTTCCTTGGTCTGATGCGCCTGAACCCGTTCCGTCTTTCCGTCCTCCGTGAGGTACCAGTTCGGATCCGTATGGCTGTTGACGGCGCTCTGCGCCCGGACATGCGTACCGCGTATGGTGCTGTTCGCTTCGATCTTTACCGCTCCATCCGAGCGAACGACCGCGTGCGGCGCAAGGAGGACATTCGCCTGCTGCTCCTCATTCAGCACGTTGACCGCGCCGCCGAGCGAGATTTTCTCCCCCAGCTTGTCGAGTTCGATCGGCGAGGAAAGTCCATCACTGGGAAATCCGATCTTGGAGCGAATGCCTCCGATGACATTCTTGATCTTCTGTGTCAGTCCCGTGACGGTGTTCGTATTCGCTGCGGCATTGGAAAAATATGTAATCATACCGCTCTTGCCGGCTGCCGTGCTCGCCTCCGCGCTGTTTTTCAGCTGCGTATTATAGGCATGGATGTTCGCCCCCGTCTTGCCCGTGACGGTGCCGCGCACCTCCGTATGCGCCGCACTTGTCTGCTTCGTCACGTTGACAGCGACATTGAGCAGGGAGTTTTCCTTGCCGGAAGCGCTCGCAGAGGTCTCCAATTTGCTCGTCGCATCGGCTGTGATGTCCGCCTGTTTCTCTGCCGTGACTGCTGCGCCCTGCCCGATTTCCACCTGTGCGTCGTTATTGCCGCGCGCTACAAGAACGGCGACATTCATGATCTGCGTCGAGTCCGCTCCTGCGGCGAGCTGCGTTGTCTTTGCATGGGCGGCTGCAATCAGATCCTCGCGGGATTTTGCATGAACGTCCACACTGCCCTGCTCTGCCGTGAGACGCCCCTCTACGGTCACATTCGCTGCGCTCTCCGCCTTCGCATAGGCGACCGCCATCGCAGGAACCGCATTTGTGTGCTTGATGTTTGCAAATTTGATCTTGGATGTGGTCGCCCCCGCATCCACGGAGGAGCGTGCATCCGCGCCGACGGTCAGCGCACGCTCCTGAACCACCGTCTTGCCATCCTGCGTCACCGTGAGATCCGCGCCCTTTGCCGTGAGTGCGGCATCTGCGCCGATCTTCACCGTCGCCTCACTGCCCATAATCATGTAGGAAGGATCGACGTTGACGGCGATGACCCCTGCGACTTCATCGGCAAGCCCCGCCGGATTTGAAAGAGGTCCTGCCTCCGAGGCGACATTCTTCGCCTTTGCCGTGGCGGAAAGACGCCCATCCGCCGTCACACTGCCGTTCACCGTCGTATTCGCCGTCGTCTTGACACTCTGACCGAGGAGCTTCGCGGAGGTATTCGAGGATGTTCCGCCGAATGCCTCGTTCTCGTCTGCCGTGTGCTCGGCATACGAAGAGAGCACGACATTTCGGTCTCCCGTAATCGCCGCACTCTTTCCGACGGTCAGCTCCGCCTTGATTTCGTTTTTGCTGCCACTGAGGGGATTCGTGTATTTCGGAACATCGTCTGTTGTGTTGTTCAGCCGATTCGATGCCGCTGCGAGCACAATGTCGCCGCCCGCGCCTGTCGTAGCGGTCAGCGTGCCAAGCCCCGCGCTTGTGCTGCCCGCATTGACCAGCGCGGCAAAATTGAGGTCGTTCTGACTCGTGAGCTGCGCCGCACTTTCCGCAGAGCCGACCGTAATCACGGGTGCACCCAGACGAATGCCGCTCTGCGCGTTGAGGTGCCCGTCAATGACGATGGAGCCGTCCGCATTCAGCGGGATCGTCCCCGCCTTGAGTGCGTCCATATCCGCCGCCGTGAACTTGGCGTGATTGTCCTGCAAATGGTCCTTAAACCAGTCTGTACTTGGCGCAAGTGCCGTAATGCTGCCCGCATTGATGACACCCGTCCTGCCGACCGCCATCCCCTCAGGAGACAGAAAGAACACATTGCCGCCGATGGTCGTCGCGTTTTTCAGCACATTGACCGTCCCGCGTATGTCGATGCGACCCTGCACCATGTTGACGAGCGTGTTCGCGCTCACCCCGCCCTTATACATCTGCAGATTGGCGACGTTAGTCTGATTGACGACGAACTTGGAAAATACGTTGGTCGCAAGATCGCCTTCGACCTTGTCCGGTACAACAGTCCATACATCCCCCGACCTTGTAATCGTGCCCGCGTTCGCGGCATCCATCTTTTGGATGTTCGTCGCCCCATCCGCATATACGGGCATATTCCACCCCGTGACTCCGCCCGTCATGGCGACGATCGCCATACTCAGGCGAAACGCCTGTTTCTTTGCCAGTTTCCGATAACTACTCATGATAGCTCTCCTTTCATCCTTGATTACAACGTCGCGTTCAGGCTGAAATGAAGCCGAACGCCCTTATTTTTTGTATCATTGAGTTCCTTTCGCAGGGGGAATCCGACGGTAAGCTGTGCGTAGACCGGCTCGCTTGCTGCCGTCCGTATGCCCAGCCCCCATGAGGACAGAATGTGATCGTCGAAGGCACTGTCGCCGTAGACCGCGCCAAAATCATAGAAGATACTGCCATACGCGACACTGCGCGGCAGCATGGGAAAGGCGTACTCGATGCTCGCCGCATAGCCGCTGTCGCCGCCTAGGAGGGACTCCTCGTAGCCGCGCACGCTCTGCGCTCCGCCGATGTAGAACCGCTCCGCACTTGGAATGTAATGCGCAAAGGCAACCTGTCCATCCAGCCGCGCCGTAATCATCTGACTGCCGTGCGTGCGCGTCTGATAGAACACATTTCCCTGATACATACTGTAGTGGCTTTCCTCCCGCCCGATGTTCTCGCTTGCGGCGGCGCGGATGCCGTGCGTCATGAGGAGCGCGGACTTGCGCCCGTAGAGTGTCTCCGTCACGGAGATGTTCCAGCCGTCCACCCTATCATCGATCCAGTGATTGCCCGCAAAGTCCGTCTGCGCGTGCGTGCGTCCATACCCTGCGTACAGCTCCGTCTTGCGCTTCGTCGTAACGTAGAGCGGAATGTTGAAGCCGATGTTCACGCCCGTCGAATGTCCGCGCACATGCAGGGGTTCGAGTGCTCCTTGGACAATGCGCGTCGCATTCGCACTGTATCCGATGCGCATGGTCGAGCCGTCCCGTCCGAGCGGTACCTGATAGCTGCCGAGGAAGGACTTCATACCGCGTGCATCGAGCGTCATAAGTGTCAGGCGATCACGACTCTTGGTGAGGCTGCGGTTCGTATAGATGAGCCCGAAGCGCTCGCGTCCCGTCGAGATGCTGCCCATGTTGTCCGCATAGAGGGCAAGCGTCTCGCTGCGCGGTTCGGCGATCTCAAGCACATAGTCCGTCGTGCCCTCCTCCTTGCCCGCCGCCATACGCACGCGCAGCGGCGCGTCATAGCTCGCGTTCCAGCGCAGGAGGTTTCGGTTCAATTCTTTGAAGTCCGGGATCTCCCCGCGCTTGATGCCGAGGCGGTATTCGAGGAAGGACTGCGCCGTGCGGCGGTTGCCCTCCACCGTAACCGCGCCCGTGCGCCCCTCGATCAACGTGATGTGCAGGACGCCGCCGCGGATGGTCTGCGGCGCGAGCACGGCACGGCAGGTCAGCCGTCCGCGCGCCTCATACGCCTCATTGATCCGTGCGACAAGCGCATAGAGATCGCTGATTGTAACATCCTTTTCGAGAAGATCTGCGGCAAAAGCATCCAGTTCCTCCGCCGTGAAAATCGCGCTCCGGTCAAAGGTCACCCCGTGCAGAACGAAGTGTAGCGTCCCCTCTTCCTCCGTCTGCGTAACGGGCGGCGTGTCCAGTCCATCCTGCGCCCCCGCATCAAGCCGCTCCTGCTGTTCACGACGCTGCTGCTCGCGCTCCATGCGGCTGAGCTGTGCGCCCGCATCCTGTCCCGCGAGCACGTTTGCATCGGGAGGCGGTGCGGCAAACGCCGCCTGACCGTCCCCCATAAGACAGCAAAGAGTGCCGAGTCCGATGAGAAGACGAACATAATGGGAGTGATTCATTTCCTTTGCCACGATCATTTCCTTCCTTTCGAGACATCTGCGCGTCAGTTGATTTTATATGAATTACATATTGATAGAAAATTTATTTTTATTTCATCTAAACTATACTATCTTAAAAAATCGCATGCAACAGATTTGCAGAAAGTGATAGTATCTTATATTAAAGTGATACGTTGTCCGTCCGGAAGCACATTTGGAATTTTTCTGTTGCAGTTTACAATCCAAAAGACTTGTGCTAGGATGAACAACATCTTCTATCCATCACCGAAAGCGGGGGCATCTTATGGATGAAATCAATGCACGGCTCATCTATCTATTTACCGATCTGATCCTGCCGCTCATTGTCGGTTACCTCCTCTATCAGCGGCGGCTCCTCTCGGACACGGCAGTCAATCGCCTCATCCGCATGAACGTCATTGTCTTCTTTACGCTGCTCTCGCTCTTCAGCTTCTGGGCGCTGCCGCTCACACGCGACCTCCTCATGCTGCCGGCGTTCTTCATCTTCATCATCCTCTTTCCGGCATTCATCAGTTGGCGTTTGCTCGGGCGACGCTTCCACACATCCATCGACCGCGGTACACATCTCATCTCCGCCTTGCTCTCAAATATTGGCACAATGTGCGGGCTATGTGCTTACATTATCTATGGAGAGCGCGGCTTTGCCTACGCTCAGATCGGCAGTGCACTCCAGAATCTAACGATGGTCATGCTCGCCTTCCCGATCGCCCAGTACTACTATCTCCTGCACAAGAATCACGGACGCAGCGCACGTCTCGAAGCCCGCGGCTTCCTCGGGCTGCTCGTCTCATGGAACCAGCTCAGCATCCTCGGCATGACGACCGGACTCCTGCTGAACGCCTCCGGCATTGCCCGACCGCCCGTACTGTCCGAGGCATTTTCCTATATCATCCACATTGCGGCATGGTTCTCCATGCTGCCCATCGGATCCCTCATCAACTTTAGGCGTGCACGACACTTCGTCTATTTGACGCTGGATATGATCTTCCTCCGCTTCCTCCTCCTTCCCGCCGTCACGTTTGTGACCGCACGCATCTTCATCAGTGATCCGATCGTACAGAACTCCCTTGTTATATTCGCAAGCGCACCGGCGGCGATCAACGCCACACTCACCGCGCGGCTCTACCAACTGAACGTCGACTATACGATTGCCGTCTTCCTTGTCACCACTATACTGTATCTTACAATCCTATTTCCCATAACATTTTTCCTGTTTCGTTAGAAAGAAGTGTTTTTTTTGGACAACTCCGATTTCCGCATCATCTACCTCCTCACCGACCTCCTCGCGCCGCTCATCGTCGGCTACCTCCTCTATCGGCACGGAAAGATCTCGGATGCTCTGATCAGCCGTATTCTGCGCCTGAACGTCATCATCATCTATACCCTGCTCGCCCTCATGAGCTGCTGGACGCTGCCGATCTCGTGGGATCTCGCCCTCATCCCGATCTATGGCATCCTCATCGTCCTCGTTCCGGGGCTTGTCGGCTGGGCGTTCTTCATCCGCAAGTATCACAACCCGCTCGATCGCGGCGCGTATCTTGTGAACGCGATGATGTCCAACATCACCACCCTCGGCGGCGTCTGCGCCTATATCATTTATGGCGAACAGGGTTTTGCCTACGCGCAGATCATGGGCATCTTTCAAACGCTCATGCTTGTCCTTGCGGTATTCCCGATGGCGCAGTATTACTACCTGCAGCACAAAAATCATGGGCGCGGCGGCAAGATTCACATGCACTTTCTCGATATCTTCCTCTCGTGGAACCAGCTCAGCCTCCTCGGCATGGCGGCGGGGCTCGCGCTCAACGCCGCAGGCATCGAGCGTCCTGCCGCTGTCGGCACGGCGTTCGAGGGGCTCATCCACTTCGGCGCATGGTTCGGCATGCTCCCCGTCGGTGCACTCGTCAACCTGCACCGCGCGCGGCGCTATGCACCGTACACCCTTGACCTCTTCGCCCTGCGCTTCCTCATCCTGCCCGCATTCATGATGGCAGTCAGCTATCCCTTCGTCCGCGACCCCGTTCTTCTCGGCGCGATCCTCGTCTTCTCCGTCACGCCGGGTGCGATCAACTCCGTCACGGCGGCGAAACTCTATCACCTCAACGTCGATTACACGATCTCCGGCTTCCTCACCACGAGCATCGCCTTCTTCTTCCTCGTCTATCCCGCCCTGTTCTTCCTGCTGCGGTAATTACGCAACACAAAAGCCCTGCCGCAGCTGCGGCAGGGCTTTTGTGCAATATTCAACGAAATCAACGATCAAACGATGAAACGCGAAACCTCGTTCTGCAGATCCGTTGCAATCTGAGCAAGGCTCTCGCTCGCCTCGGCGATATCCGCGAGTGCCTGTGTCTGCGTGTCGACGGCGGCCTCTGCCTCATCCGTCGTCACGTCATTCTCTTTCGCCATATCCATGAGTTTGTTGCTGACAGCAGCGATTGCCTTATTCTTCTCCGTCAGCTTCTCCGCCGATGCGTTCAGCTTCGTCACAACGCTGTTCGCGCCCTCGACCGCCTCGGCGATCATGTCAAAGCGACGCTGCGTACGCTCGAGGTTGACGTTGCTCTCCTCGACCAGCTTCTTGGAGACCTCCATCGTATCAACAGCCTGCTGTGACTTCGTCTTGAGCTCACCGATGATGCCGTTGATCTCATCCGTAAAGCCGCGCGACTGCTCGGCAAGCTTGCGGATCTCCTCAGCGACGACCGCGAATCCGCGTCCTGCCTCGCCCGCACGCGCTGCCTCGATGGCGGCGTTGAGCGCGAGGAGGTTCGTCTGCTCGGAGATGGACTGAATCATCGCGCTCGCCTCTTCGATGCGCTCCGCACGCTGATTCGTCTCCTCGACCACGCGCGCGACCTCCTGTGTGGCATTGGCGGTCTCGGCGGACTTCTTCATGAGGTCGGCGAGAATCTCCGCGCCCTCGGTTTGGCGCTTATGAATGTTCTCCGTCGCCGCGTTCATCTCGGTCATGACCTTGCGGTTGTCATCGAGCATTTTGAGGATTTCATCTGTATGATCGACCGCATCCTGCGTGTCCGCAACCTGCACGCGTGCACTCTCAGCGATGTCGTGGATGCCCTTGCGCACCGTCTCCGCCGAGTGCGCCGTGTTCTGCGCCGTCGCCGTCAGCTCCTCACTCGTCGCCGCAACAGACTGGGAGACACCGTTGATCTTGCCGATGATCTCGCGCAGGCTGTTCGCCATGCGCCCGAGCGAACGAATCATCGCGCCGATCTCATCGGCACGATCCAGATAGATCGCGGCATGCTTTCCCTTCTCGTGATCCAGATCGAGATCGGAAAAACGCGTCAAAATCCCCGTCACATCCCCAATGGGAACGATCA
>ERZ773070.553-NODE-553-length-27304-cov-8.759000_pt1 | contig 27304 bp, 28 predicted proteins | sample MGYA00580618_ERZ773070 | MGnify/ENA primary metagenome ERZ773070 (study PRJEB29015, sample SAMEA2738023) | human oral metagenome | biome: human oral; feature: human-associated habitat; material: dental | place: China | collected 2019 ... | reverse complement strand
GATGGCAAAGAGGATAAGCGACGCACCTATAGGGCTGAGGTATTTCGCCGTGCTGCTCGACATGTCTACAAGCAAGGTCGGTTCAGCCGTACAATGCTCCAAGATGCTCCAGTAGTTGCTGCTATACGTGAGACCTACGAGTGTCTACGACCTGCCCTCAAGCACCTCAGTCATTCCACCCCCAAGGCTGTGCGTGATGCCCTAGAGCACAATGCCTTCATCTTCTCCGGCTTCAAGGCCTATCACTCACTAAGAGAGGTGGGCTTATCTCTCACTAGAGAGGACGGCCACGTCAAGTCTCTAGAGGAGTTTAAGGAGAGCGTCCGTGCTATCCATGGGCGCTACAATGAGCGCTACCTGCCGAGTGAGTATGAGCATGCTGTGGGGTCAGTCCTCATGGCGGATAGATGGCACTCCACAGCGCCTAAGAGCATCCTCGAGTATCGTACCGCTGGAGACAACAAGGTCAGACCAGCTCATGAGGCCCTCGATCGCACTCGACTACCCAAGGAGGACCGCTTCTGGCAGGACTACTTCCCCCCCAACGGGTGGGGCTGTCGCTGTGACGCAGTGGAGGTCTCATCAGATACCCCGCTCTCTGATCCCCGATCATCTTGGGAGCGAGGGGATGCAGCGCTGCGTGGTAATAAGCAAGAGCTTTTCCGGGGCAATCCTGGGCGTGACCTACGCCTCTACCCAGATAAGCACCCCTACTATGGGGAGCGAGGGATAGTACACTGCTCCATTGCCAAGCACAGTAAGGAGGACTCAGAGTGTGAGGTACTCAGGGAGCTAGAGCAGATCAAGGCTAAGGAGGATGAGTTTGAGCTCATCCCGACCAAGCGGGGGCAGGTGCTACGACACGTTGGTCTCAATAGTCAAGAGGTGGACAAAAATACAGCCATCGCCTCCTGGCTAGCCAATACACACGGCTACCACATCCGCCTCTATCCAGACAAGAGTAACCAGGGCATACCTAGCTGCGACAGCTTCAACGAGACGCTGGAGCGGGATGAGGAGTACAAGACGCTTACAGAGGTTAAGCTTAATACCATCAAGCAGGAGATCCGTAACGCCATCCCACAGGCTCCTCACGTGGTGCTCATGCTACCGGATGTGCTCGATGATCTGACCATCGCTCGAGCAGTGGGCTCCAAATTCAAGGATCACCCCACCCTGCAGAGTGTGCGTTTCATCGCCCCCAATGATGATGGAGTACTATATGACCGCATCGTGGATAGGCAAGACTGGGAGCAGCGCAAGAAAAAGGGGAAGAAATGAGCTAGCCCCAAGAGTGTAACGAGTACACCCCTGGGGCTAGCCTTTGGCGGTACAAGTGGGCTATTGCCCACCTGATCCAGAAACAAAGATAGACAAATCCATTATATGAACAAAAAAAGATATACAAAATCCCCCCTCCCCTTTCAGGGGCAAAAGCGTAACTGGGTCAAACATCTCGAGAACCTTGCCCGTAAGCTCCCCGAGGGGGCGCTTGTGGTAGATGTCTTTGGAGGTAGCGGGCTATGTGCTCATACCTTCAAAGCAACACGCCCAGACCTGCGAGTGGTTTGGAATGACTACGACAACTTCCAGCACCGCCTAGAGCGTATCCCTCAGACAAATACCTACGCCCTGGAGGTCTACGAGGTGACACGAAAGTACCCCAAGGGAGCGCATATCGCTCCAGGAGAAGAAGACCACAAGCGCCTTTGCGACATTTTCAAAAGAGCCACAGCAGAAGGGGCGGATGTGCAGACCCTCTCCCAGATGGTCACCTTCTCCAGCCAGTGTAGCAACGTGTTTAACCCAAAGCAAAAGGCATATACACAGATACGAGCCATCCAGTACGATGCGACAGGATACCTTGACGGGGTGGAGCGTGTGAGCACCTCCTTTGAGGATCTAATTTCTTCTATGCCCCAGGAGGCTATCCTCATCCTCGATCCACCCTACCTTTCCACGGATACAGGTCGTTATGGGGATAAGCAACAAGGTATCTTCTGGGGGGTTACAGCGCACCTGAGACTACTCACAATGCTCCAAGGTCGGAGCTATATCTATTTTACGAGCGACAAGAGTGAGGTCCTGGAGCTTGAAAAGGCAGTCCAAGAAGCCTTCCAGACATCCTTCCTCGGAGACTATAATACCCTGGAGCGTAATGCCCTGCTCTCAGGCAAGGGGGATGGATACAAGGAGTACCTCATTACCAACATCAATCTCGATGCGCAGCAGTAGGCAGGTATTCCACGACATCAAGGAGGAGATGCGGGTGGAGCTGTTATCCGAGTTCCACGACAACTTCCGCCGAAAAGCCTTCTTTGACCGCCCCTGGAAGCCACGCAAAGAGGCGGGCTGGAAGTCATCCAAGAGGGGCAAGCGTGGATCCCTCCTCCTTGTCACGGGCAAGCTCCGCAGGTCACTGAAGGCTCATGTGACCGCCGACGGAGTCACCTTCACCTCAGCAATGCCCTACGCAGCCATGCACAACGAGGGCTATGAGGGGGAGGTCACTGTACCTCAGCACACCCGTAAGGCAAGTAAGGCTATACGACTTGTAAGGGGTAAGCAAGGACTCAAGCGCCAACGTGTAGCCGTGAGAGCCCACAAGGTACGCTCCTTTAGTCGCTTTGTGCGTGTTCCCGAGCGTCGCTTTGTCGGCAACCATCCCGAGGTCGAGAAGCGTATCCAGCGTATCATTACCAAGCAGGTAGAGCTCTATCGTGGTGAGCTAGATGCCTACCTCCGAAGACACGCTAAATAGCCAGCAAATGACCAGCAAATGACCAGCAAAAAACGATATGAGACGTGACATTTACACCGCCCTGAGGCGACTAATCAGGCAAGAGATCCCCGAGGTCAAGCACCTCGGGCTGTGGAACGAGAACATGGAGGAGCTCTCGGGAGGACTCCTATTCGACACCCCAGCGGTATTCGTCGAGTTCGCCCCTGTGACCTTCACAGGCTCGGGGCAAGGCATTCCTCGAGCACCTATGGAGATCATCCTCCACCTCGTACATAAGTACACCCCTGAAGATCCACACCAGGAGCTGGAGGATGGTAGCTATGATCGCCCGGATTATCTGGATGACCCCTTAGATTATCTTGACCTCCTGGAGCAACTTGAGACCGCTCCCATCGGACTATCAGGTAACCATTTCAGCGGGCTACAGCTCGTCTCCTCGGATCTAGACCACCAGCATGGCGAGCTCATGCACCACCTAGTCACCTTTGTCACGGGGGTAGCTTACCCCTCAGTACCAGCCACACAGATACGACAAGCACCAAGGACTAGGCTACACCCACAGATTAAGCTATAGCCTCAAAAAAAGAAGCCCCCCAACGCCTAAGCATTGGGGGGCTTCTTTTTTATCTCTAGAAATCTTCGCCGTTTGGTAGGGTGCTTGCACCGAAGGGGCGAGAGAACTCGATTTTAGAACTGAACATCGTGCACTCTTCATTGAAGTAGACCTTCTCCGAGTGAACGTCGCTACCAGCCACGTATCTTCTCACTCTCAGGTCGCCTCCGTACGTCCAGCTGTCTTCTTCTTCACCCTTTCTTACTCGGCTTCTTACTCGGCACTCGTAGATCTCGTGCAGCTCGTCGGACTGTACTCCGATCGTCAGCCCATTCTCCTTCTTTGCTTCCAAGGGGAAGAGGCTCTGCATGCTGTGGGCAAGCGAGATGAGCGTCTTCGTGATCTCTTCTTCGCTTGCTTCCTTTGGCATACCCGACTTGATCGTGAGGTGAAGGCCATTGACTGATTGGCGACCGCTGAGGAGTAGATTGTTGAACTCGAGATTGAACTTCGTTTCCATTGTCTTGTCTTGTTTTGCCTTTCGGCGTGATACTTATTTTCTTCCTTGTCTCAGGTTTGACCCTTTTGACACTACAAAGATAGTTAGATTTTTCTAACTACCAAAATTTCAAGCAAACTTTTTTCTCTCCTCCCTATTTTAGCGCCTCGAGCTTGCTCTCAAGCTCCCCTATTTTGACGTATAGGGATCTAATAAGCTCCTCCTTATCCCTCATAATAGCCTCATGGACTGATAGCCGTATGGTGTCGTTATTTTCCAGGAGCATCTCTCCCTCCCCCGTAGCTACCCACTGGAGGTTAAGCTCGGGGTAGGCTTGACCGATCTTGTGCATCGACTTGGCGCTTATCCCAGCTGTATCCCAGTGGAGAAAATTACGAGTAAGCCCCGCCTGCTTGCAAAATCGGTACTCCGTAATCCCCTTATACTGTATGTACGTTTTTAGCCTGTCTCTCATATATCTGTTTGCTAATCGCCCCGCCTCCACAGATGTAGAGGCGGGGCGCTGGTTAGGTGTCTGTGATTAGTCTCTGTTGTACCAGATAGCGTAATCGAGGCGGGAGGCGACAGAGTCGTATCGGCAATCCTCGGTAGCCTCTAGGAGAGCATCTACAGCCTCCTGGGTGAGCTTTACGCTGTAGCACCCAAGGCAACCCGCCTCGTTGGTGATACGTACGCCCTTGTCGTACACTTCGTTCGTCAGGGTGTTTCGGAGAGCCTCAGAGATAACCTCCTTGCCGTAAGCCTTGATCTGTGACACGGTGGTGTCTTCATCCCATAGCCCTCTGAAGATGCGTACTTCCTGGGAGAAGCCTTCCCCTGCTGGGATAACGAGGCGGTTAAGATCGACGCTGATGACTTCTGCGTACTTGCTTGTCTTGTTCATTGTTTTGTCTTGTTTTGCCTTTCGGCGTGATACTTATTTCTTCCTTGTCTCCAGGTTTGACCCTTTTGACACTACAAAGATAGGTAGATTTTTCTAACTATCAAAACTTCAGGCAAAGTTTTTCGCAACATGCTGATTTTTAGTTCACTATTTTCTGCCAAGGTGGAAAAGGAAAGCGGGGAAGCCGTTGCCGACTCCCCCGCTCGGAAGAAAATAAGTTCTGATTATCCAAAACAGATAACAAAACATAGGAGCTTTAAGCTCGTTTCAATTCACGACACCCCGAGGGGTGGCGACAATCGACGGCTTACGCCTCCGATACCGCAAAGGTAGACAAAAAGCTGTAATGAACCAAGGATCTACGTAGTCCACGCCTTACGCTCCTCATTCCACTGGTCAAAGAGCGGATAGAGACCTGGAGGCATCTCATCGGGGAGCTGGTGCTCCCTGGCGATACGTAAGTAGTCCATCATAGTACGATAGCCGATGGCATAGACGGGATAGACATACACAGCCCATACCTTCCTGAGCGAGCGCTTGTGATTGCCTCGCTCATGGTACATATTAACGATATAGCTTACTCGCTGTGCCATTTCTAATCTATTCCTTCTAATCATCGCTATAGGTGCTATTATATTTTACTACCTTTGCAGCGATGACGGTATTCTCAGTACCCTTTCATCGTTCCATTTTACCAGCCTAGCGCCCCTCGCTAGGCTGGTTCTTTTTTAGGCTTCTGTGATCCCTAGGGGGAGGTCGTCCCAGCCCCCCATGGCGTTCTTGGTCTGGGCACGCACAAAGTCCTTAGTGCGGACAGGGCGATAAGCCTCCTTGATGATAGCAACGCCCTCGGCAAAGCGACTATCCTGGATGCTCTCAGCATACTTATCTAGCTGGAGTACCTTATCAGCCTTAAGATTGCCCTTATTGTCACGGCTCAGCAGGTCGAGGATAATGTCCACGAGCTTACGTGTCTCCTCATCACCCGCAAGGCTGGAGATATAGTCCCTAACCTTTTCGATACCATCCTCCACAGTCTCATCCCAGCCGTCACGCTGGTAGTATCCCGTGATAATACGACGGCGACCATCCGTGCTGAGGAAGCTATGCGAGCGCTGACCTTCAGCCTCTGTACCCATCACCTCCTTCTTCGTCTCGATCACCTTACTGAAGGTATCGTAGACCTGTCGCTTGGTCTCCGAGAGCACAGCGCTAGCCTCCTCGAGCTTGGGGAAAAGCTCATCCACTGTCGAGGAAGCTAGAGAGCGATAGGCATCTCTCTCCTCCTTAGCCCGCTGGGCTTCTTCTTTTCTACGCTGCTCTGCCATGGCACGCTCATAGCGGGCAAATTCTTCCTTCGTCATTTCGACCTTGACTGTATCCATACTTAACTATTATTTAATGGGTGATTAACTTGCGTTTTAGCGCTTAGATTGCTCAATCTCTCGCATACGCTTACCGAGCTGTCGAGCAAGAGGCTCGGGGGTGTTGGGGTGGATAGCCACCGAGGTGATGACATCTAGATCATCCGTGAGAGCGAGCTCCTCGAGGAGCTCCGGTGGGGTAGATGAGTTCTCCGCTATCATCAGGCGGAGGACGGTGTCACCGCTATAAGCCAGCTCGGCAAGGGTGTCGACGGGGGTAGAGGAATTACTAGCCACCGAGATCTTCACCCAGGCGAGGCTATCCTTAGATAACTTGCGCAGCAGTTCAGCTGGGGTGCTAGGATCATCGGCAAGCGCTTGCCGTTGCTCTGGCGTGTAGCGATAGAGGTCTGTAGGTATCATATCTCCTAGATTATAAGCCAAAGGCTTCTGCCATTTGTCGCACTTGCCACTCCCTAGCCTTAGCCTTGCAGGCATCCACGGAGGACAGCACCCACTCAGCTATAGGAGTCTCATCGTAGCTCTCCTCGATACTCAAGATCCAGCCATCGCCTGAGAGTTGCTTAACGATAGTGGCACGCTCACCACGCACGAGGTCAAAGGCTTCATAGTGTAGGTGACCTTCGTAGATATTCTCCATCCACCCAATCTCGGGGAGATCTTTTCTGATGTTCTGTATTTCCATGACTACTTTTCATTAATACGTTTTTCCATTTCTTGCCTATACTTGTCATATAGCATCCTGAGCCTGATGTGCTTTTTTATATCGATACCTCCCTTTTCTGCGATACTCAAAACGACGTAAAAAGCATGTACAATGGCATGCGCTTCGCCTTGATTTCTATGCATAAGGACATTGACAATGCCGTAGCATGCCTCCAAGAATGACTTTCTCGAGAGAAAGCTCCTGTTGTAGGAGAGCACCCATCCACCGACACACCAATTCCCCCATGCTATGAGATCAAGGAGGCGCATCGCCACATCAGCAAGTTCTCCCTCTACAGTGCCCTTGATACGACGCTCATAGCTAAAAGCGTAGGCATATTCATACTCATAATCACAGCTTGCTATTTTTATGGCATAACGAGAGTCCCTCTCAGCCTCCATCATCTTACAGACCTCGGATATAACATGCATAATACCGTATTGCAGATAGATATTCCCATCCCTGGCCATTGGATCTGTATTAGCCTGATGCACCTCTTTTGCAAGGAGCTGCCAATCGATCATGTCCAACCTGCTAAACATAGCTTCCTTATTTAGTGGTGGATGTATTTCCATTACTTCTCATCCGGCGGAGCTCCTCTCGGTACTGCTCCAGTCGCTGGGTGAGGGTAAGGTGAGAGCAGACGCCCCAGATAGCCACCAGGGCGAGCCAGATGAAGAAGAAGGTGTGGCTGTCGGTCAAGAGGTCAAGACCGAAGAAGACGAGTACCGACAGGAAGCCGATAAAGATTGTTTCACGTTCCATTTTACTTACGTATTTATTAGGTGATTAGTTAGCTAGTTGCCTGGATGACATGATGCTATAGTCCGAGGAGTCATCCTTATCCTCGATGGTCAAAGACTTAACCGCTCGCTTATCCTTAACCTTGTCGTTAAATAGCCCGATGAGGTTACGCAGGCGCTCCCGTGGGATCTTGTTAAACGAACGGTAGCCCGTAGCTCGGCAGGCGATCCCCTTAATCAGGGAGAGGCTCTCTGCTTTACCCTCACTACGGAGGTAAGCACCTATCGACGCTATGGCTCGCTTACGTAGCTTCTGCACATCCGTACCCTCGGTGCGCTTGTCGAGCTCCTTAGCTAGTGCACCACACACATCTATCAGGTCGTGGGTCTCCATATCCTTAGAGGAGGTACACCCATAAGGAGCTAGGAGCGCTTCCCGATCCTCGGGGCTTAGTCCTAGCTGGGAGCATAGGGTGTGGTATTTCTTGATGGCGCCAGCTTGGAGGTCATCCATCGCTCTAGTCCCTTTCGCTTTCATCTTGTTCTGTTGCTTGTTCTGTGTTCTTTTTCTTACGCTGGTCTCGCTGGTTGGGATCGGTGGTAGCCGTACCCCAATAGCCCTCAGCGCCCTTATCCCAGATGATGTAGTCATCACCCCCAACCTCCCCCGTAGCATAGCGAGAGGTCACCATCGCTCGATAGCCCTCCACTCGGATCTTAACATCAGCATCGTAGCGGATAGCCTGAGCAAGTGCACCCTTGGGCTCCCCTCCTTTTTCGTGAGCGACGATGACAAAGAGCTTTTTACGATACCGCTGACTAAGGAGCTGATAGTCGCTAAGGCGCAAGCCTCGCAGGTAGTTAATCGAGTCAATGATCACGATCTCGGGGCTCTGTCGCTTGGCTAGACGCTCAAAGAGCTCATCATACCCTTCTCTATCCAGGAGCTTAACCCGTCGCCCTGCCTCTTCCATACCCCCAGCGATCCAGGCGGACTGCATCGTAGGGCTTAGTCCTTGCTCGAGGCTGTTGTAGAGCACCCTGCCGAACTGGCTCAGATACTTAGCGAGCTGGAGGCAAAACGAGGTCTTTCCCGAGCCACTCCCCCCATAGATCAGCCAGGTACCACGTAGTACTGGCATCCCGATGCTATCCCGCCAAGCCCCCTCAAAAGGGGCAACCTTGAAGCGGGCGGAGCGTACATTTGCGTTCGAGTAGGCTCGTGCCATGCTTAGCCCTCCTTAGATAGCTGATGCTCACGCCATACAGCACGCTTCACTCTCCTAAGGTCACACTGTGCCTCATCGGCTACACGCCTTACCCGTCGGCTGTCGGTTAGCCCGTTAGCCGTGCAGACGAGAGACACATCCTCAGGCGATAGGGCGCTAAGATGTACACACTGTCTACCTACCCGGCTATAGACTTCCTCGTAGCCTTTTCTCCCCACACGCAAGCCCTTCATCAGGCGCTTCTCGAGGTATTGTGTAGCGCTTAGGATGACCCCGCAGTGATCCTCCAGCTCATTATAGAGGGTGATAAAAAAGTAGAGCACCTGGTCACTCATCTTATCTGCCTCGTCAAGGATGAGGAGGGGGCGATCAGCTCGCTTGAGCTTACGCACCACCATGCCGATCTTCTCTGCTACACTCATCCCTCGGGGATCTAGTCCCATGGCTTCCATCACAGCCGACAGCCAGCTGGTTCTGTTTTGGTACTCGCTACAGGTGATCGAGTAGGCTTCCTGATGGCTCGCCACATATTGGCGTATTGTAGCACTCTTACCACAGCCTGCACTCCCCACAATAGCCATCACCTGGCTATCTTGCTGGGCACAGTCCAGGAGCTGGGTGAGCTCCTCGTAGACATTGGTAGGGACAATAGTCCATCCCTCCGATGATAGCCCTATCTGCTTGCTCACATTGTGCCACATCCCCTCGGCGATGGTATCCCAGTCGCCATTAAGGATCTTACTGATGGTGGCAGCACTCACCCCTGTAAGGGTGTTAGCAGCCTTATTTTGTCCTCCCTGCTGGGTGCAGTAGTCTTTGAGGCGTACGGCTATAAGCTCCTTTTCCTTCTTTTCCATGTCCTTTTATTTTCTTCTGTTATACTCTTTCTAGTATGCTCTTCTTTGAGGGCTTGGAGACCACCTCCTCGATGGTGCTAGCCTCGTGGCGTAGCTTCCGGTCGTACCTATTGTCCTTAACTTGTCCTTGACTATCTGGCAGGAGGTCATCCATCTCACGAGCAAAGGCTTCTTCTTCAGCTGGTGTGTCATCCTCGATAGGTCGCTTCTTTGCCCCTCGACGGAAGGGGGTGATGCTGCGCTGAAGGAGCTCCTGGGCGACGCTGTTGTCCTTAGACGCCTCTAGGGCTAAGGGCATCAGCTTTCTCCATTCCTCATCCACCCAGTCTTCTAGCTCTCTGTGGTGGGCGTAGACCCGTCGAAGATGCTCCTTGTCCTCCTCACTCTGATCCTCTACAGCCATCGGCTGGAGGTGCTTACGCTCAAGGAGGTACTTATATTTACCATCTTCACTCACTGCCAGGACACTCGACAGGTCGCTGGGATCATAGTACACCTTCCAGCGCTGGTGTCGCTGCTTCTTGAAGCCAAGGTCAAAGCTCTCATAGTACTGCACTTCTCCGTAGATGGTAGGGGTGAGCCCGTAGATGCTTTGCCCGATATAGCGCCCTGAGGTCTCTCCCCAATGCTCGAGGTAGATGGAGCGGTCGAGCTGTATATCCGTCACATCGCCGTCAAAGAGCGACATATACTCCTCATACTTCAGCGCTCGCTCCTGGGCGAAGATCTTATGTATCTGCCCCTCGACTTCAGGGCGGGTGGGGATCTTGTGGCGGAGGTCTGAGGCGACCTCTCTATTCACCCCCTTACCCTTCTTACCCGTGATCCCGTAGCCTGACCAATTAGGTAGGAGCTGGCAGTAGGTCTTGTTAAGGCGAGAGAAGTAAGGCTCGATGATCTTAGCTCGTGCGTTCTTGGCTCTCGCTGGGCTTAGCTTATTACTCATCGCACTATAGAGGGGGGTAAGCGCACCGATCTGGTAGTGGTCGTACTGGATCTCCCGGGGGTGACATTTCACCCCGAAGAGCTCCTCCGTGTGGTGTGCTGCATTGCGTAGCGCCTGGGCGATGAGCTGAGGGCACTCACGATCCCCAATAGCGTATCCGATAGGATAAGAGCAGGAGGCGTCAAGGATAACCACCACGACGAGGCGACAGTCATAGACCGTCTTTGTGTTCCCCTTGCCGTCCTCCGTGGTCTTTTGGTAGTAGAGCTCCATCGTCCACCCGTCATGTACCCAGTAGCTCATCGCACGGCTGGGCTTGGTGCGCTTGATGGCGGTCTGGACATCTTGACGATACTCACTGCGACCCTTTCGACCAGCCTCGATGAGTAGGCTATTGCTCTTGGCGATCTTACCAACCATTGAGGGGGTTAGCTTCTCCCATCCTTGCTGTTCGGCGGTCTCATTGTACAGCCTTGCTACCTGGCTATTATTTAGCCTATTCGTCGAGGCAAGGAGCATAAGCAGGTGGGCGGTCTTCTCATCTGTAGCGGTCTTGCTGGCGTTTCGGTTCTGATAGCCCTTGTGTATTAAGCTCTCTAGACCATACTTCTTGTATGCCTCGTGCTTATCCTTCAGACGGCTCTTAGGCAGCTTGTGAGGATAATCCTCTTGAGGCAGCCCCTCCACCATACGAGCCATCCAGCTGTAAAACTCACCCTTGCCGACAGGTCTACGGGATGCCTTACCTCGTTTGCTCGTGTGATCCATCCAGTAAGCACTAATAGCCTCCAAGATCTGAGCCTCAGCAACGTACTGAGCTATCTTATCCGAGGGCAAGCACCTGCCATCAGGCAACCGGTAGGCGTGGAAAAAATTCACAGCCTCGATATGTGGCTTGATTAACAGCTCCAGAAGGCTCTTGGTACGTTCCATAGGAGGGATGTCAAAACGTTTATAGACCTCGGATCGGTACTTCTCGGGGAGTGAGTCTACAGCATACTGAGCTTGCCGACCTCGGCAACCTCGGACAACAATCTGGAGGGTCTTCCTGTCCACGAGGTCTTTTAGGTATCGTTCTGATATTACCCCTCCACCTGTTAGCTCTAAGCGTGTGGCACAAAGTACTCCGTTAACTCGTTCCATAGTTTCTACAAGCTCTTTCCGAACTCTAGTACTGGTATCAGTGATGATGCTACAGAATGATGTGTGCTACACAGGTCGCCATCCTTGTTATATAGTAAAGCATTTCCCGTTGCCTTATCACACTCAATCCAAGCTCCACTGCTATAGTGGCGTACTAGACGATCTCCCATATCGACAAGCACTGCTTCTTCTGGAGCTATGATGACGACCTGCCCTCCCCCTGCTAAGGCTTCTTTACGGATGTTCTCCAGTAAAGGAGATCCACCCATATAGTGCAGAGCTTGATACACCGTTTTCGTGGTGGTGCCAAACTTAGCTACCAGCTCTCGGCGGAGTGTGTTACTTATCCTGATTTCTCTTTTCATCTTCTGCCATTTCCTTTAATGCCTGGATAAATATGTCGGTGATGTCGATAGATACCTGGTAGCCTTTCTTAAGCTTCTTCACCTCCACTCGTCTTTTTCTCTGGTTCATACTCGTTTAACTAGTGATTAAATCCAACAGCTGGGTAGTCGATCTGTATTTGATACGTGTAGACCTCATCCACACCATTGCTACCAAACTCGACAATCTCCCATCCCCATACGGGGAGATCCCTGCGGTATCCCTCATCCTCACGGAGATGAGGGAATACATTGTTTTCGTTTATGCAACCTAGGAAGCCCATATCTTGGAGCATCATTCTAAACCCCTTAAATTCTGACGCTCGTACCTTGCTAATGAGATCGGTGTCTCCAAATCTCATATACACAGGTGCACTACCAGCATTAAGAACCTCCTCTTCAAAGGCATCTAGTAGATCACATTCATTCACGTGCATCTGTACCATATCCGTTTCTCGTATTATGTGTTATACATTATCTTTGCCACATCGGTAATATCAAACCTGCAAAAGTTCGTCCTTACCTCACACTGCAAAGATATACACAAATCTTGTAACATTCCAAATTATGTGCATACCCCCGATATGGACAAGGCTTCTATTCTGAATAAACTAATTGATATATATGCAGATGGCAATAAAAGCCGATTTGCAAAAATGATGGGGACTACACCTCAAAATATAGGAAACTGGATTCGGCGGGGCACGATTCCATACGAAGAGATATACAAGATTTGTGTGGATGTAAACCCTCATTGGCTACTAACAGGGCAAGGAGAGGTACTCATATCTCATACACCACAAAACAGCCCCCAGCAAGAAGCAGCGCCAGCCCAGCTCACAGGGCTTATACAAGAGCTTATGAACGAGCTCCGCCAAAAGAACGAAGAGATAGGAGAGCTTAGAGAGCGCATTGGAGCCGCAGAAGCTACAATAACCCACCTCGAAGAAAAGCTTGCTCAGAATGTAAAACGTGCTGGCGATGTGACCTTAGAAGAGTCTGCCCGTGCTGTGTAGTGCCTACATTTAGACTAATAAAAGGAAAAGCGTTTGAAACATAGCTACTTATAGTATTCTCAATAGGTAATATCGTGACATTATCCCCCCTTGAGTTTGATATTTATAGCCGTTTTTCAGGCAAAAACTACATCTATCCCCCCACTCAACAGCAAAAAAATACATAGTATCTATGTACTCCATTATGTGGCAAGCTATGTACCCCATTGTGTACTCCAATAGGTAATCCATTCCGTTTTACCGTGGAAAATGGGGCTATTTGCAGGGGCTCAAAAAGGGGGTATTTACACGAAATCTGACCGCTTGAGAGCGGGTGATTAATCAGTCCTTAATCACCTGGTACACCATCCAACACACTTCGGATAAGGGAGGCTCAAGGATGCCCTTATCTGCCACATCGCCTACCATGCCAGTGCCCCACACAGGTGCACGACAATCCTTTACCTAAGCGACCTAACGGCACATCAGCCACCACACTCCACCGACGCAAAAGAGAAGGGCTGAGAGCGTCTGTATGACACCCTCAGCCCCTTATTCTTTAAGCTGTCAAAAGCCCGATTTAAGTAATCCCAACCGCCAACCGTTTAATCCTCGTTCAAAGTTTAAGCAGAATTTAAGCGAATTTAAGCTGTCAGCACAATTCGTTTTCACGCCCCACATCATTTAACTCGCTGATATAATGTGGACTACACTATGACACTATACCACATTTCGTATTCTCTCTAATATGTCTAGGATCGTGGGAGCTTATCCCTCTTCATTCTCTTCACTGAAGTCCCCTAGAGAGTGTGTAGAGGGGAGGTTATGCTCCTATGAAGACAAGCACTGAGTTTGTCCTTGCACGAACAATAGCGCCGACACAATCTCATCCTCAGTCACGACACTCTAATTCCCCTATTACCTGTCCTACCTCCCTACCGAAGGAGATCTCACTTACCCAAGGATGATGGCTTGACTCCCTAAATAGAGCAGGCTAGCTTCCCTAAAGGATACCGGTAAGCTTTCCCTATCACAATCGCCTTTCTCTCTCCCCTAGAAGAGAAGTGTGAGCAATGAGTAAGCCCCCTCCCGAGGCATGCTGTCGCATGATCCTCGGGAGGGGGCTTAGCTTTAGCTTAAAGCGATAGGTCTTACTGGAGCGTGAAGACGATAGGGAGCATGTAGCGAGTACGTACTGCCTTACCCTGCTGACGTCCTGGCTTCCACTTGGGGAGAGCCTTGACCACGCGGACAGCTTCCTTATCGAGGTCTGGGTCGACACCCTTAGCGACTTCTACTGCAGATACAGATCCGTCACGCTCGACGATGAAGCGTACCATGACACGGCCCTGAATACCTTCGTCGGCTGCGCGCTCTGGGTAGCGGAGGTTATTCTGCAGGAACTTACGGAAAGCGTCTTGTCCTCCGATGAACTCAGGTTGCTCTTCTACGACTTCGAAAGGTTCATCCGAAAGCTCTTCACCGCCCGTACCGCCAGGGTTGTTTACTGGACCAAGGGGGATGTTAGCAGGAGGGAGTACCTTATCTTCGTCGGCAGAGATGATGCTGAGCTTCTCGACCTTGGTATCGTTGGATACGACCTTAAATTCTTCTGGGAGCTGGATCTCTGTCTGCGAAGGAGCTTCATCAGGCTTGGGGGGCTCTGGCTCATCTGGCTTCTGATCATCTTGGACGATGAGTGCATCTTCCATGACGTGCTTGTCGCCACCTTCACCACCTTGAGCCTGAGCGATGCTGGAGCGCCATTCGAGGCTAACAAAGACCAGCGATAGCGCCACGAGCAGACCAAGCAGGATCGAGAGACCCTTGCCCTTTTCCAGGTCGGCCTTGGCTGACTTCTTGATTTCCATAACGGCTACACTTGAGTAATTAGTGAGTTGATATTGTTCCGTGCGCAGTGCACTAGTTGTTTCCTTGGCTACAAATGTACAAATAATTTCGGATGAAGACATATCTCCCTATCATCGTGCTTTATTCGGGGTCCGAAGGAGGCGACACCTCGTACTCGGTCGGTTAGGTATATTGTGGCTACTCGGTTGGGTATATTGCGATGATCCGGTCGGGTATATAGTGACCTCCGTATCACAATATACCCAACCTACAGCAGGCTATCGGAGCATCTCTGACGAGGCTTGTAGGATCACGGTTGATCCCCTCTGTAACCCTGCGAGATATCGACCTTAAGCTGGCGCATTTTTACGTAACTTTGCGTACTAAAATATAAGAGGGGTAAAATCCCCCTATTACAAGCACAGACAACATTACTTATGTATGTAATTCTTCCGCCACAGTCAAGGCTCCTCACCCGAGCCCTACTACTGACTGTCGGACTATATGCCTCCACTCTCTCGCTAGGAGCTCAAGAGGCAGATAACTCCCCATCCTCTCCATCCACAGAAGCTAAGGCGACCGCTCCCCTAGCACTAACTCTGGAGCAAGCTGTTCGCTTGGCACTAGATAAGAGTCCCAGCCTACAAGCCGTACATCTTGGGGCAGAAGGAGCCAAGGTAAGTGCTCGCAAGACACGTGCTGGGCTCCTGCCCTCGGTGAGCTTGACGGGCAGCTACTCCTATATGCTGAAGAAGCAGAAGGTCTACTTCGGTGGTGGAGATGACATGGCAGGCTCTCCTCTGGGAGGATTCTTCCCCTCGGACGGGATCGAGATGGGCGAAAAGCACACCCTACAGGGTGGGATCGCCGCAGGGATGCCGATCATCGCCCCTCAGCTATGGGCTAGCCTAAAGCTCGATGCCAAAGCGGTAGAGCTCGCCGAGCAGAAGGCACGTAGCTCGCAGGTCGCTCTCGAGGCCGAGGTCAAGAAGAGCTATCTGGCCGTCTTGCTAGCTAAGGAATCTCTTCAGGCACTTGAAGCTAGCTATGCCAATGCCGAGGCCAACTATAAGCAGACCTCCCTACGCTACCAGCATGGTCTCGTAGCTGAGTATGACAAGCTCCGTATGGAGACACAGGTCAAGAACCTCGTGCCTAATCTCGTGGCGGCACGCTCTGCCGTCCAGCTCGCCGAGGCGAAGCTCAAGGTGGTCATGGGCATCTCCCTAGAGACCCCGATCACGATCACGGAGCAGCTCGCTGGCTACACCCAGGAGGTCTACCGACAGCTACCCGAGTCGGCTGACCGCATCTCACTAGCAGATAACTCCCAGCTGAGAGAGCTCGACCTGCAGGGGGGACAGCTAGAGGCTGCGCTGAAGGTCAGGAAGATGGCCTTCCTACCCACCCTATCGCTCTCCTTCAACTATATGTATAACTATGCGGCCGATCGCTTCCGCCTCAATGACAGCAAGCGATGGAGCCCTTTCTCCAGCATTGGGCTTTCGCTCAATGTCCCTCTATATAGTGGAGGATCGAAGCTCCTCGACCTGCGCTCCACGGAGATACAGATCCGTCAGCTCGGTGCACAGCGCCTCGCAGCGGAGCAGCAGCTTCGTCTCGGAGTGATGAACAGCCTAGAGGAGCAGCGTAAGGCGCTGGAGCAGTTCGCCGCCGCTCGTGATGCTGTCGCCACAGCAGAGCGAGGACACCAGATCGCCAAGGTGCGCTACACTAGTGGCGAAGGGACGATCCTAGAGCTAAACGATGCTGAGACCGCCCTCCTTCAGGCCAAGCTGAACTACAGCCAAGCCGTCTACAACTATATGGTAGCAGTCTTCTCCCTAGATGAGCTTCAGGGGAAGAGCAGTGGCGAACTCACGAAGTAGCTCACATGCGAATTGATCAATCCTAGCGAAACAAGATAGATACGATGATAACAAAGATCCAACTAGGTGGTCTCCTCTTCGGAGCCGTCTCCCTTGTTGCCGTTTCCTCCTGCTCCTCAGGCAGTAGCAAGCAGGCGACCTCTGATAGCACAGCAGTAGACTCCACACGCATCGTCGAGGTAGGCTCTGCCACTCGCACCTCACTCAGCCTCTCCGAGGACTTCACTGCCCAGCTAGAGGCCAAAACCATCAACAATATCTCCGCCCAGTCGGGAGGGCGTCTGAAACAACTCCTTGTCAAAGTAGGTGATCGGGTCGCCGCAGGCCAAGTCGTAGCACGACTAGAGGCAACTCAGTCCTCCCAGCTACAGATACAGCTCAAAGATGCGCAGACTAACTTCACCCGCATGGATGAGCTCTACAAAGTGGGAGCCGTATCTAAGGCGCAATGGGACCAAGCTAAAAGTGCTGTCGATCAGGCAAAGCTGGCCTACGCCAATGCCGCTGAGAATACCACCCTACGCAGTCCTATCTCTGGCTTCGTCACAGCCAAGAACTATGATAACGGTGATATGACTTCGCCCACACTCCCCGTCGTAGTCATTCAGCAGATCGCTCCCGTCAAGGCTGTCATCGGCGTCTCCGAGCAATACTATGCCCTCCTCAAAAAGGGTATGCAGGCATCTCTCCAAGTAGATGCACTCGGCACGGAGACCTTTGCCGGAACGATCACCAACATCTTCCCCACCCTTGACCCCGTGACCCACACGGTCTCTACCGAAGTCGAGGTAAAGAATGCTGATCTCAAGCTCCGCCCAGGGATGTACGCTCGTGTACATATCGACCTAGGGAGCAAGGAGGCACTGACCATCCCCGATAAGGCCGTCGTACGTCAGGTGGGTAGCGGTGTCCGCTATGTCTTCCTACTCCAAGGGGGAAAGGCAGTCTACCGAGCTGTCGAGCTCGGTGAGCTGTATGGCGATCGCTACGAAGTACTCGGTGGCCTCGAAGAGGGTGACCAAGTCATCAACTCCGCACCCTCTAGCCTCAAGGCAGGGACACCCGTCAAGCTACGTAAGTAAATAAGTCTATGAGTATCTACGAAACTTCCGTCAGGAAGCCGATCACTACTGCCCTCATCTATGTGGCGATAGCGATCCTCGGGCTCTTCTCACTGAGCAAGCTCGCCGTTGAGCTTATGCCCAAGACGGATACGACGAACGTGATGGTCCTCACCTCCTACCCAGGGGCGAGTGCCGAGGACATCGAGACCAACGTCACGAAGCTCCTAGAGAATAACCTCAACGGGATCAATAACCTCAAGCACATCTCGTCAAATAGCCGAGAGAATGCCTCGATCATCACCCTTGAGTTTAAGGCAGGCACACCGATCGCCGAAGCGACCAATGACATCCGTGATAAGCTCGACGCTACGACGGAGAATATGCCAGCTGGAGCGAAGAAGCCGGTGATCTTTAAGTTCGACAACAGTAGCATCCCCGTCGCCATCCTTTCCGTACAAGCTAAGGAGAGCGCTGCAGGTCTGGATAAGATCCTCGAAGACCGAGTCATCAACCGACTACAGCGTGTCGATGGTGTCGGCTCCATCAATGCCGTTGGGGCTCCCAAGCGTGTCATACAGGTCTACTGTGACCCGACGAAGCTCGAGGCCTACGGGGTCACTATCGGACAAATCTCTCAGCTCATCAGTGCAGAGAATGCGAATATCCCTGCAGGGCAGATCGACCTAGGCTCTCGCACGAACTCGATCCGTATCCAGGGAGAGTTCACCGATCCACTACAGCTCGGGAGCATCATCGTAGCTAGCCGTAATGGACAGGACATTCGCCTGCGTGATGTCGCCCAGGTACTCGACACAGTCGAGGAGCGCCAGCAGGAGAACTACATCAATGGGGAGAGCGGTGCGATCATCGTCATCAACAAGCAGGAGGGATCAAACTCCGTACAGATCTCTAAGCAAGTCAAGGCACTCCTGCCTGAGCTACAGAAGAACCTCCCGCAAGATGTACAGCTCGGCTACCTCATCGATACCTCGAGCTTCATCGTCAATACGATTAGCTCCCTTCAGGATACGATCATGATCACCTTCGTGATCGTCATGCTCGTGGTCTTCATCTTCCTAGGACGCTGGCGTGCTACATTTATCATCGTCCTCACGATCCCTATTTCACTCGTAGCATCCTTCGCCTATCTACTTGTCTCGGGGAACTCACTTAACATCATCTCCCTCTCCTCTCTCTCGATCGCTATCGGGATGGTCGTGGACGATGCGATCGTCGTCCTAGAGAATGTCACGACACACATTGAGCGAGGGAGCTATCCGAAGCAAGCAGCCGTCCATGCGACCAATGAGGTAGGGATCTCGGTTATCGCCTCTACGCTGACGATGCTCGCCGTCTTCCTCCCCCTGACGATGATGCCTGGAGAAGCAGGGATCATGTTCCGCCAGCTAGGATGGTCGATCAGTATCGTGATGATCGTCTCTACGACAGCAGCTCTATCGCTGACCCCAATGCTCTGCTCCATCATGCTCCGTCGTAATCAGAATAGGAGCAAGGTCATAGCAGCTTTCTTCCGTCCGATCGAGCATACTCTCAATCGTCTAGACATCGCCTATGGTCGCTTGCTTGACTGGGCAGTACGGCATAGGAAGACCACCGTCTTCTCAGCATTTGCACTCTTCCTACTGAGTATCGCTTCCTTTAGCTTCATCAAGACCTCCTACATGCCTAGTCAAGATATCGGATATCTCGACGTGACGGTTGAGCTACCTGTAGGGACACGTGTCGATGAGACCCGCAAGCTAGGTCTTGACCTAGAGCGACGCATACGCCAGGAGCTCCCCGCCATCGAGACGATCTCCATGGCGGTAGGTCAGGCGACCTCTGGGAACTCTTGGTCTATGATACAGGACAATGGGTCTAACGTCGTCACAATGAATATCGGACTCTATCCACAGTCTCAGCGTACTATGAGTCAAGATGCTGTAGCCGACAAGATGCGCTCGATCATCGCATCCTATCCTGAGATATCCTCCTCCAAGGTCTCTACAGGTGGAGGTCAGCAAGGAGGTAATGGGGTCAAGCTAGAGATCTATGGCGAAGACTTCACAGAAACTGACACCTATGCCCGTCAGCTCCGTGATGTACTCGAGAAGGAGTCCACGGTCTCAGAGGTTACTGTTAGTCGTAAGGACTACGTCCCAGAGATCCGCTTTGTCTTTGATCGCACCCGACTCGCCGAGCATGGTCTAAACCTATCTACAGCCTCCATGTACCTACGTAATGCGGTCAATGGATCTATCGCATCACGCTATCGTGAGGCTGGAGAAGAGTACGATATCCGTGTCAGTCTCTCTCCCGAGTCACGCCTGTCGCTCCAAGACATCGCTAATCTCAGCATCTACACTCCCACGGGCAAGCTCCTTCGTCTGTCTGATCTAGGACATCTGGATGAATCCTTTACACCTCCGACGATCCAGCGTAAGGACCGCTCTCGCTTGGTCACCCTGGAGCTAACGCCCAAGCCTAGCGCACAGCTTAGCGATGTTGTCGCCGAGGTAAAGGCAACCCTCGAAGCACATCCTGTGCCTTCCCCTTCGATAGCCTATAAGATCACTGGGGCTTACGAAGACCAGCAGGAGACCTTTGGCGACCTCGGTATGCTGATGGCACTCATCGTGATCCTCGTCTTCATCGTGATGGCAGCACAGTTTGAGAGCTTGGTCGATCCATTTGTGATTATGTTCTCCGTACCCTTTGCATTCTCCGGAGTATTCCTAGGACTATTGATCACACAGATACCCCTAGATACGATGTCCTTCATCGGAATGATCATGCTCATCGGTATCGTCGTGAAGAATGGGATCGTACTCATCGACTATATCCGTCTATGTCGTGAGCGTGGCATGAGCATCACGCAGTCGGTCACGACCTCTGGTCGCTCCCGTCTTCGTCCAGTACTGATGACGACGCTGACGACCGTCCTAGGGATGGTACCTATGGCACTCGGCATAGGAGAAGGCTCGGAGATGTGGCAAGGCATGGGGGTAACTGTAGCTTGGGGGCTCTCCCTCTCTACACTGGTCACTCTCGTCCTCATCCCTACCCTCTATGCTTCGCTGGAGGCTCGTCGTATACGCCGCGAACGCAAGCGACTAGAGAAGAAACTCATCGCACGAGGTGCTCGCTAGTCTGTCACGCCTAACATCTCATAGCACAATGGATCTACAAGTTTTCGCCCCTGAGCAGCCGATGAAGACTGTCTTCATCGCTTACAATCAGGCTTACCATGAGATCATCCTTCGCCTACTCTCACGCATGGCTCTACGAGGCTACACCTCCTGGACTCCCGTACAAGGTAAGGGTTCGCATGAAGGCAATCCACACCTTGGCTCTCATGCCTGGCCTACGATGAATGCCGCCATGCTGGTCGTAGCACCTGCTGAGCGAGTGCCTGGTCTACTGGCAGAGCTTCGTCAGCTCGATGAAGCAACTCCCGACCAAGGTCTACGCGCCTTCGTTTGGTCAGTCGAGGCCATGATCTAGCGATCGGAGACCAAGGGTATCCTTACTCTCCTTCAATAATAAGACAGCCATCTATCCGTACGATAGGTGGCTGTCGGTCTTCCATCCTTAACAGTATTCGGTTGGGATAGAAGATCTCAAAACCTCTAACGATAGCTCTAGGCCTATCGAATTACCTTATCTTTGCTCTATCTGTGGGAGAAAGTCCTCCCTTTTATCCTGAAGAAAGATGTCATTTATCACCTCCTTACGCTGGGCTGTACCCATGGTGCTCTTGCTCGGCGGACAACTCTCGGCTGGCACTTCCTCTCCTAATCGGGCTAAGCCTGCCTCTCTCTCCGATAGCACGTACCGGAGATCTCTCACCTACTTCTTTGATCGTCCTGCTCGGGACATGATGGAAGAGCTCCCGCTGGGTAATGGTCGCCTAGGGATGCTATCTGATGGTGGGATCCAAGAGCAGATCATTACGCTTTGCGAAAGCTCGATGTGGAGTGGCTCAGTCGATTCGACTGCTTGGAATAACGAAGCTGTGAAGCATCTGCCTACCATTCGTCAGCTCCTTCTAACCGGGAAGCCCAAGGAAGCAGAGGACCTGATGTATCGTACCTTCGTCTGTGGTGGCCAAGGTAGTGGACGTGGGAATGGAGCTAATGTACCTTATGGTAGCTATCAAGTAGGCGGATTCCTTCGCTTAAACTGGGGTAAATCTCCTTTCCCTAGCCACTACCGCCGAAGTTTGAGTCTGAGTGAGGGCGTCAGCGAAGAGTCTTTCGAGGTCGGAGCTCAACCTTACCGCTCGAAGCGCCTCTATAGCGCCTTGGGCAAAGAAGTGCAGGTAGTCAGCCTAATCAACCATAGTACCGAAGCGAAGCAAGACACACTGCGTCTATCCTTGACTCGCCCCGAGAACGGACAGCGCACGATCGGGGCAGGCTACCTAACTCTAGCTGGTCAGCTCCCCGATGGGTGCCAAGGCAAGGGGCTACGCTATGCTATCGTCGTCCGTCCCGTCCTACCTCAGGGAGGGAAGCTCATCGCACGAGACAATGAACTACTCATCGTCGATGCCCCTGTCGTCAACCTCTACATCGCACACAACACCAATTACTACAATAAGCGCTCTCCTCTGATCGCTCTCGGCGTAGAGCAACTTATCGAAGCCGAAGCCTGGGGTGAGGAGAAGCTCTACCAAGAGCACGTGCACCAGTTCTCCTCTCAGATGGATCGCGTACGGGTACACTTGGGAAGCAGAGATGTCCCCCAAGCATCTCTACCCATTGATCGTCGCCTAAGCGCTTATCACGAGCACCCGGAGAGTGATCCTGCTCTAGCTAGCCTTTACCTACAGCTAGGACGCTATCTACTCCTCTCCAGCACCCGCCCTGGGGCACTTCCTCCCAATCTGCAAGGACTGTGGACGGAGACGATCCAGGCCCCCTGGAATGGTGACTATCATCTGAACATCAACCTCCAGATGAACTACTGGCCAGCGGAGAAGGGAGCTCTCTCGGAGACTGTCAGTCCACTCACTGATTGGATAGAGAGCATCGTCCCATCCGGGGAGAAAACCGCCCGCACCTTCTACGGTGCCAAGGGCTGGGTCACGCATGTCCTAGGGAATGTCTGGCAGTTTACCGCTCCAGGAGAGCACCCCAGCTGGGGAGCGACGAACACCTCCGCTGCTTGGCTCTGCCAACACCTCTTCAATCACTACCGCTATAGCCAAGATCGGGCTTACCTAGGGCGAATCTATCCGCTGATGCAGGGAGCAGCACGCTTCTTCCTCTCCACCCTAGTCGAAGATCCGAATACCAAGTATCTCGTCAATGTACCGACGACATCCCCTGAGAACAGCTACTATACCTCTGACGGCAAGGAGGTGGCCGTCGTAGCTGGCTCGACGATGGATAATCAGATCATCCGGGAGCTCTTCACGAATACTCGTGAGGCAGCCCTGCTTCTCAAGCGAGATCGTCTATTTATCGACAGCCTAGCCACCGTCCTTCGACGACTGAAGCCTACAACGCTCGCCCCTGATGGACGTATCATGGAGTGGATGGAGGACTTCAAGGAGGTCGATCCACACCACCGTCACGTCTCTCATCTCTATGGGCTCTTCCCTGGCAATGAGATCACCGTATCGGGAACGCCTGAGCTAGCCGAAGGAGCTAAGAAGACGCTAGAAGCTCGTGGAGCTAGCAGTACCAGCTGGTCCATGGGCTGGAAGGTCAACTTCCATGCTCGTCTAGGAGATGCTGCCGGTGCCTACGACGTCCTGAACATGCTCCTCCGCCCCGTAGATGCTCTCGATCCGCAGACCAAGAAGCCCTATGGTAGCGGTTCGTACCCTAACCTCTTCAGCTCTCATCCTCCCTTCCAGATCGACGGAAACTTCGGGGGATCCTCAGGGATCATGGAGATGCTTCTTCAGAGTGAGACTGGGGTCATTCAGCCTCTGTCTGCCCTCCCTAAGGCATGGAGCACAGGAAGCATCCAGGGACTCCGTGTCGTAGGGGATGCCGTCTGCTCCCTTTCGTGGCAGGATGGTCAGCTACAGCAAATGGAGCTCGTAGCGCACAGCCCCTATCAGCATATCCTCCTCCTTCCATCCGAAGGGCAAGGCTATCAGCTTCGTCTCAATGGTCACCCGCTCACGACCAAGCGACTACTTCGTAAGGGACGTCTTCACCTCCCCCGACTGAAAGCCGGCGATCGACTAGAAGTCATCAAGAAGGCCTAAGAAGAAAAAGGCTCGTCCACTGGTGGACGAGCCTTTTTCTATATCTCCTTTAAGAGAAGCGACTACTCTAGCTAGCCTACCTCTTTATTAGATCGATCCGCCAGCTCGACAGCGTATAGCCATCCCTCTCCGAAGGGATAAACGCAAGTCGGCCGTAGCTCAATGAATGAGCTATGGCCGACAGCTTATTTAATGGAGGTTAGTCCCGAGCTTACTTGCTCTGCTCTAGAGCGAGCGTGCGAGAAGGCTGGTCGCAAAGAGCGGGATCACCATAGAACTGGATTGGTCCTGGGTAGATGTAGCTCGTCGTCTTAGCCCACTCTTCACGGTGTGCTGCGAAGAATGCGAAGGGCTTGCCCTGAAGGTCGACAAGAGCCTTCTGGATCACAGGCTTCATCTCGCCGTGACGACGCTCCATGTTCATCATCATCGTCGTGGGGATACCACCAGCGATCCACTCAGAGGCAGGAGCCGTAAGGTTCTGCACAGAGCTCATGTAGCCGGTCACACCTGCAGCGATGAGCTGAGCAGCCGTACGACCAAGAGCGTAGCAGTAGTCAGCGTCGAAGTTCGAAGGCATAGCGCAGCGACCTTCGTAGCCGAAGAAGTGCGTCAGCGGAGAGAACTTGCCAGCGAAGCGACCGTCCTTCTTCCACTCAGCGAGCTTCGTACCAACCATTTCGGCTAGGAGCTTTTCCGTCTCGATCAGTGATACCTGGACGTTACCATGGGGGTCACGGTCGAGCGTCAGCTGGCGAGCTACGGTAGCAGGAAGGCTAGCGTAGAGGGCAGAATTAGCTTCGGAGAGCTTGCTGATGATAAAGGCACGCTGGTCGGCAGCAGCTACTGCACGGAACTCTGCCTCGTGGTGAGCGAGGAAGTCGTTGAGCTCAGCGATGAGCGCCTTGAAGGCAGGGATGAACTCGATCAGACCTTCGGGGATGAGCACCGTACCGAAGTTCTCGCCATTAGCAGCACGAGTAGCTACGATCTCAGCGATGTTCGTGACGACAGCATCGAGCGTGAGGTTCTTAGCCTCTACTTCTTCGCTGATGATCGCTACGTTAGGCTGTACCTGGAGGGCACATTCGAGGGCGATATGCGAAGCTGAGCGACCCATGAGCTTGATGAAGTGCCAGTACTTGCGAGCCGAATTACAGTCGCGCTGGATATTACCGATGACTTCAGCGTAAACCTTCGTAGCCGTATCGAAGCCGAAAGAGGTCTCGATCTGCTCGTTCTTCAGGTCACCGTCGATGGTCTTAGGACAGCCGATGACCTGGACAGGAGCACCGATACTCTTGTAGTACTCGGCGAGGACAGCAGCGTTCGTATTAGAGTCGTCACCACCGATGATCACGAGAGCACGGATGTCGAGCTGCTTGAGGATCTCAAGCCCCTTGTCGAACTGTGCCTTTTCTTCGAGCTTCGTACGCCCTGAACCGATGATGTCGAAGCCTCCCGTATTGCGATACTCGTCGATGATGTCGCTCGTGAGCTCGATGTACTTGTGCTGGACAAGGCCATCAGGACCCATGAGGAAGCCGTAGAGGCGACCATCAGCATGAATCTTCTTCACACCATCGAAGATACCTGCGATGACGTTATGCCCCCCAGGAGCCTGACCTCCGGAGAGGATGACACCGACATTGATGGGCTGAGAAGCGGCGGCTTGGCTAGCTGCTTCGAAGGTCAGCTTAGGCAGACCGTAGGTATTAGGGAAGAGAGCTGCGATAGCTTCCTGATCGCTAACGCTCTTCGTTGCTTCACCGAGGACGACCTGTACATGGCCTTCGAGAGCCTTAGGCAGCTTGGGAGCGTACTTGCTACGCGCCTGCTGAAGTGCACTTTTATTCATCTGATTCCTTATATAATTATGGGGTAATACTTTTAGTTTTGCGCTACAAAGATCTTAAAATTTATCCATTTAATACCTTACGCCCCATGCTGAAGGAGATATTCCTCCGCCAGCAAACGTCCCCCAAGTCCTCCCTAAGTAACTTGGTGCACAGGACACAGCCATCCCTCTCCCTCGTCAAGCCCCTCCCCTGGTGGTAGAAAACGTATACGTTTCGCAGTCAAAACGTATACGTTTTGCTCGGGAAAGGTATACATCTTCTTCCCAAGACCTATACCATCCTCTTCGTGAGACTTTGCCCCCTCTAAATTCAAGACCAAGCTTCCTTTTAAAGTAGATAAAGCAGTATAGATCTTGAACTTGCATCAACAAAAATTCCCGCCCTTGCTTCGCTCGAGAAACAAGGGCGGGAATGAGATCGACAAAATACCCCGCAGGCTATTCTGCCAATAGATGATCGAAGGAACGGCGCCTGAGCTGGAAGTCCCTCCCTAGGTACTTCTCTCGGACGATCTCGTTTTCGGCCAGCTCTTCTGCAGTGCCTTCGAAGAGAACCTTCCCCTCAAAGAGTAGATAAGCTCGGTCGGTGATGCTCAGCGTCTCATAGACATTGTGGTCGGTGATAAGGATCCCGATGTTCTTATGCCGAAGCTGAGCGACGATCGCTTGGATGTCTTGGACAGCGATGGGGTCCACTCCCGCGAAGGGCTCATCAAGCATGATGAACTTCGGGTCGATAGCTAGACAGCGAGCGATCTCGGCTCGGCGACGCTCTCCCCCTGAGAGGCGGTTACCAGCGTTCGTACGTACCTTCTCTAGGCGAAACTCGGCGATGAGTTCCTCCAAGCGCTCGTGCTGCTCCTGCTTCGTCCGTCCCGTGAATTCAAGTACCGAGAGGATGTTATCCTCGACGGATAGCTTCCGGTAGATCGACGCTTCCTGTGCCAAATATCCGATGCCTGCCTGCGCACGCTTATACACAGGGTACTTGGTGATATCCTCGTCATCGAGGAAGATGCGCCCCTCATTGGGGACGACCAGACCGACCGTCATATAGAAGGTCGTCGTCTTACCCGCACCATTCGGGCCTAAGAGCCCTACGATCTCTCCCTGCCCTACTTGGATGGAGACATGGTTGACGACCGTACGAGTGCGGTAGCGCTTGACGAGATTATCCGTGCGAAGGATCATCGGTAAGGAGGAAGGCTTGGGAACAAATTACTTCTTTCCCTGACGAGCCAGACGACCTTCAGCGAAAGCTTCGATGGCTTCGGCGCTCATACCCATGGAGCTGAAGCCACCGTCGTTGAAGAGGTTCTGCATCGTGATC
>ERZ773070.551-NODE-551-length-27390-cov-9.184489_pt1 | contig 27390 bp, 20 predicted proteins | sample MGYA00580618_ERZ773070 | MGnify/ENA primary metagenome ERZ773070 (study PRJEB29015, sample SAMEA2738023) | human oral metagenome | biome: human oral; feature: human-associated habitat; material: dental | place: China | collected 2019 ... | reverse complement strand
GGGCGCTCTCGGTCGAGAAGTAGGCGCGCCAGGACTCGTCGAGCTGCCCGGGGTCCCGCGCGTAGAGGTCCCGCATCTTCGCGATGTACCACTGAGGATCGGGGTGTTGTGTGGAACTGGGCACTGTCTCCTCCGGTTGGTTCTGCCCCTCGGGGGCCCGGCACTGGTGGCGGTGGAGTCAATTGTATGAGTCCCGTGAGCGTTTTCACTGTTCTTTTACGACACTTGGCCGCTCCCTTCCCTCCCCTTGGGGGGCGCGCGGGTGAGCTTTGGCAAAAGGCGCGGGCACAGGGCGCAGGGCACTGGATCAGCTCGTTAGACTGGTGCCCATCATGGACAGTGGCACACCAGGGTATTCGTCCCCGCCTCCGCGCGCCCGGCGCGCGCAGCGCACCGAGGGCGTCGGCGGGGGGCAGCAGTGGCGACCGCGCTGATGCTGGTCCTGGGGCTCGTCCTCACCGCCGGGACGTTCGTCTTCGTGTCAGCGGAGTTCTCCCTGGTCGCCATCGACCAGGCCGTCGTCGAGAAGCGCGCCGAGGAGGGCCAGCGCGGCGCCGCCCGCGTCCTGCGCGCCACGAAGACGCTGTCGACCCAGCTGTCCGGCGCGCAGGTGGGCATCACGCTGACGACGATCCTGCTGGGCTACACGACCCAGTCCACCATAGCCTCGCTGCTGGAGTCGGCGCTGGGATCGGCGGGAGTGGCCTGGGGCCTGGCGACGGGCATCGCGGCCTTCGCGGCGGCCGCGTTCATCAACGTCTTCTCCATGCTCTTCGGGGAGCTGGTCCCCAAGAACCTCGCGCTCGCCCACCCCATGGACACGGCGCGCGCGGTGGTCCCCTTCCAGATGGCGTTCACCACCGTGTTCGCCCCCGTCATCTGGGTGCTGGGCGGCACCGCCAACTGGGTGCTCAGGCGCATGGGGATCGAGCCCCGCGAGGAGATATCGTCGGCGCGCTCGGCCGGGGAGCTGGCCGCCCTCGTCGAGCACAGCGCCGAGGAGGGCACCTTCGACACGTCCACCGCCTCCCTGTTCACCAACTCGATCCGCATGTCCCGCCTGTGCGCCGCCGACGTCATGACCGACCGCGGGCGCGTGCGCACCCTCCCGGAGGGCGCCAGCGCCGCCGACGTCATCGCCCTGGCGGCCAGCACCGGCCACTCGCGCTTCCCCGTCATCGGCGAGGACTCCGACGACGTCGTCGGCCTCGTGTCCCTCAGGCGCGCCGTCGCCGTCCCCCACGAGCGCCGCGCCGAGGTGCCCGTCGTCTCCTCGTCGTTGCTCGCCCCCGCGCCCTCGGTGCCCGAGACCGCGCCGATCGGACCGCTCATGGTGCAGCTGCGCGACGAGGGCCTGCAGATGGCGGTCGTCGTCGACGAGTACGGAGGCGTCTCCGGCATCGTCACCCTGGAGGACGTCATCGAGGAGATCGTCGGCGAGGTCTCCGACGAGCACGACCATCGCCGCCTCGGGATCCGCCCGCGCCCCGACGGCACCCTGCTGGTCCCCGGGACGCTGCGGCCCGACGAGCTCAAGGCCCGCACGGGGATCGTCCTGCCCGACGACGGCCCCTACGACACCCTCGGCGGCCTCATCATGAACGAGTTGGGCGACATCCCCGCCGTCGGCCAGAGGCTCCAAGTCGACGGCGTCGGCCTGGAGGTCGCGCAGATGCAGGGCAGGCGCGTCACGCAGATCGCCCTCACCCCGCCGCCGGAGCCGGAGGAGGCCGGATGAGCGCCGGACTGGGCATCGCCGTCACCGTCCTCCTGCTGGGTGTCAACGCCTTCTTCGTGGCCGGCGAGTTCGCCGTGACCTCGACGAGGCGCTCCCAGATCGAGCCCCTGGCCGAGCAGGGCAGGCCCGGCAGCCGCCACGCCCTGCACGCCCTGCGGCACGTGTCCCTCATGCTCGCCATCTGCCAGCTGGGCGTCACCGTGGCCTCCACGACCCTGGGCGTCGTCGCCGAGCCCGCCATCGCGCACCTGGTCGAGGCGCCGCTGGCCCGGGCGGGGCTGCCCGGCGCCTCGGCCCACGTCGTCGGCTTCGCCGCCGCCCTGGCGGTCGTCCTCTTCGCCCACGTGGTGTTCGGGGAGATGGTCCCCAAGAACATCTCCCTGGCCTCCTCCGTGCGCATGCTGCTGGTCCTGGCCCCCGTCCTGGTGGGGATCGGGCGCGTCATCCGCCCCGTCATCACGGCGATGGACGCCTTCGCGAACTGGTTCGTCCGCCTGGCCGGGTACGAGCCGCGCGCCGAGATCGCCTCGACGTTCACAGTGGAGGAGGTCGCCACGATCGTCGAGACCTCCCAGGCCGAGGGGGTCCTCGACGACGAGCTCGGCCTGCTGTCCGGGGCGCTGGAGTTCTCCGAGGAGACGGCGGGCTCGACGATGGTGCCCCTCGACGGCCTGGTGGTCCTGCCCGCCTCGGCGACCCCCGCCGACGTCGAGGAGCAGGTCGCCCGCACCGGGTACTCCCGTTTCCCGGTCCTCGACGGGGAAGGGGCGATCAGCGGGTACGTCCACCTCAAGGACGTGCTCTACGCCGAGGGCGCCCAGCGCGACGAGCCCATCACCCCGTGGCGGATCCGCCGCCTGGAGACCGTCGGGGCGTCCGACGAGGTCGAGGACGCGCTGCGCCGCATGCAGCGCACGGGCGTCCACTGCGCCCTCGTCGAATCGGAGGGGGAGGCGGCGGGGGTGCTCTTCCTGGAGGACATCCTCGAGCAGCTGGTCGGCGAGGTGCGCGACTCCCTGCAGCGGTGAGGCCCGGGAGCGGGGATCCGGTCGGGAACGGGGCAGGGCTTCGCGGAGGGCCCGGCAACGTGAGGGGACCGGTCCGGTGGGCCCCGGGATATGGGTGCAACCTCACGGCTCCACGGGCTTGCGCGCCCGCGCTCACCTGGAGGTAGATTATGAGTAAGCGGACTGGCCGACCGACAGCGAACGGGGGACCCGGGTGAGCGGAACCGAGTTGCAATGCCCACTGCCCAAACGCGCCCAGCGGCATCGCGAGGCTTCCACCCCGCGCAGCGGGGGCAGGCCCAGAGGGGGGCACGTCGCCGAGTCCCAGCCGGGGCCGGGCAGACCCCGCAGGACAGTGGGGTTCTTCGGGCACATCGCACGCGCCACCCTGATCGTCGGCCTGGCCGGGGCCACCATCGCAGTCCCGATGACGGGGCGCATCGGATCGGCGACGGCGCTCACGATGCCCGCCATGGCCATGGGCGCCCCGCCCGACCGCCAGAGCTGGGCCGCGGGGCAGGTGCTGCCCAGGGCCTCGATGCTCGAGGGCTCCCTCACCGCGGCGTCGCGGGCGCGGGTGCGCGCCCCCGTCTCCATGGTGGGCTGCGCCTCGAGCGCGGGCGCCGACGGGACCCGGAGCGTCAACATCACCACCGACACCATCTACTGGCCGCTCACCGAGGGGTCCTTCACGATCACATCGCCCTTCATGATGCGCGTCTCCCCGGTGTCGGGCCAACTGCTGCAGCACGAGGGCATCGACATGGCGGCGCCGCTGGACACCCCGGTCGTCGCGGTCTACCAGGGGACGGTCACCGAGGTCGCCGAGAACTCCCGGTCGGGCGCCTACGTCCAGATCCGCCACCAGCGCAAGGACGGCACGGTCTTCTACTCCGCGTACCTGCACCAGTACATGAACCGGATCACCGTGAAGGTGGGCGACCAGGTCACAGCCGGGCAGACCATAGGTGCCGTGGGTAACAATGGGTGGTCAACGGGCCCGCACCTCCATTTCGAGATTCATAATGAGAAGGACGAACCCGTTGACCCCGAGGCCTGGATGGCCGGGGTGCGAGCCATTTATCCCGGTCAGGAGGCCTGCCAATGATTCCCGTCGTGTCCCGCCGCGGCCCGATCGTCCTCGCCCACCGGGGAGGGGGAGCCGAGGCCCCCGAGAACACGATGGCCGCCTTCGAGCACGCCCGCTCCCTGGGGGTGCGCCACATCGAGACCGACGCCCACCTCACCGCCGACGGCAGGGTCGTCCTCTCCCATGACGACGCCGTGGACCGCTGCTTCGACGGGGCCGGGTTGATCGCCCAGCTGGACTGGAGGGAGATCTCGCGGCTGCGCCACCGCGAGGCCCCGGGGGAGAAGATGCCGCTGCTGGCCGAGGTCCTCGAGGCCTTCCCCGACATGTACTTCAATATCGACGCCAAAGTGCCCGGCGTCGTCGAGCCCCTCATAGCGGTCATCGAGGAGCACCGGGCGGCCTCGCGCACCCTGGTCGCCTCCTTCAAGGAGTCGCGCCTGCGCGCCGTGCGCACCCGCGGGTCCATCCCCACCTCCCTTGGCACCGAGGCGGTGGTGCGCCTCGTGGGAGCGGCTAAGACCGCCACCGACCCGTCGCGGTGGTGCGTTCCCGGCCCCTCCCAGGGCGTCGTCGCCGCCCAGGTGCCCGCGGGGCTCGGACCCCTGCGCGTCGTCGACCGGCGTTTCGTGGCCGCCGCGCACACCCTGGGGCTCGCCGTGCACGTGTGGACGATCGACACCGCCGAAGAGGTCCTGGAACTGCTGGACTGCGGCATCGACGGCATCGTCACCGAGAGGCCCACGATGGTGCGCGACCTCCTGGACTCGCGCGGGCTGTGGGAGGAGCCCCAGGCTCCCGCGTGAGTGGGCCCGGGCGCCCCTCGTCTTCGAGGGGACGCCGGGCCGGGCGGTTCTGGCGTCTGCGAGGCGGGGCTCCTCGCGCGCGGTGTGGAGCGGGCAGTGGTCGGGCTGTTCCGCAATGATGCAGTGCTCTCAACGGGGCGCGGCGCCTGTGGGCCGGGTGCGGGCGGTCATTGGGGTAGGTAACGGGTCATTGGGGTAGGCGTTTGTGGGGCCGTGGTCGGGTGCGGGTGGTCATTGGGGTAGGTAACGGGTCATTGGGGTAGGCAAATTGCCTACCCCAATGGGTGGTTCCCTGCCCCAATGCTGCGGTCGCGCCTCGGAGCGCCTCGCGGCGGCCCGTGCGCCAGGAGTCTGCTCTCGCAGCGCTGCCGCCTCGTTCCGAGGCCGCGATTGGTGGGGGAAGTGTGGGCGCGGCTCAGTGGCCTCGCCCCGGACCTGCTGGTCCGGCCTCGTGCGGCGCGGACCTGCTGGCCCGGCCTCGTTCGCCCCGGTCGCCCGGGCTCGGAGTGCGCCTCGTGCGGGTCAGCGCTCGCCGGAAAAGTCCGCGGCCCCCTCGACCTTGCCTGCGCGGCGGATGCGCCACAGCGAGTTGAACGCCAGGCCGGCGGCCAGGGCGATGCCGACGCCCCGTTCCACCCAGGAGGTCCCGACGAAGACCAGGGCCATCGCGGCCAGGACGGGGACCAGCAGCGTGAAGGCGTGGGTGATGTAGCCCCCGAAGCTCGGCATCGCCACGCCGTCGGCCTCGGCGACGGACTTCACCATGAAGTTCGGGCCGTTGCCGATGTAGGTGATCGCGCCGCAGAACACGGACCCCAGTGAGATGGGGATGAGGTAGTACTCGGGCACGCCCGCGATGAGGGTGCCGTCGCCGCCGAGGGCTTTGGCCATCTCGAAGAAGGTCATGTACGTGGGCGCGTTGTCGAGCACGGACGACAGGCCGCCTGTGAAGAGGAAGAACGTCATCCGCGTGAGTGGGAGCGAGGGTGCGATCTGCTCCAGGAAGCGCAGCGCGGGGGCCATCGTCGCGAAGATGCCGATGAAGAGGATCGCCACTTCGCTGATCGGCCCCCACGTGAAGGCGTTGGACGTGAAGCGGACCTCGCGGTCGGACAGGAAGTAGGACGCCGCCGCCGCGCCGATCATGACGATCTCGCGCCACGGCACCAGCTCTGTCCAGGCGCCCACGTGCCCCTCGGCCAGCGCCTCGCCGTCCCATGAGGGGATGAAGGCGACGGCGGCGATGATGACCGCGAAGAGCAGCAGGTTGAGCCCGCCGCGCAGCCGCAGGGGCTTGATGTCCCGGTCGTCGGACTCGATGGCGCTGGTGTCCTCGGAGGCGTAGCGGATCCGGTCGATCGAGTAGTAGGTGAGCAGCAGGAGCGCGAGGACGAACAGCCATTCCTTCCACAGGCCGAGCGTCCACGTGAAGGGGACGCCGTGCAGGTAGCCGAGGAAGAGGGGCGGGTCGCCCAGGGGGGTGAGCAGCCCGCCGCAGTTGGCGACGACGAAGATCGTGAAGAGCACGGTGTGGACCCGGTGGACGCGCTCCTTGTTCGTCGCCAGCAGGGGCCGGATCAGCAGCATCGCGGCGCCGGTGGTGCCCACGAACGAGGCGAGGACGCCGCCGACCGCCAGGAAGGCCGTGTTGTTGCGGGGCGTCGCTTTGATGTCGCCGTCCAGGTGGATGCCCCCCGAGACGGTGAAGAGCGCGAAGAGCAGGACGATGAACTGCGCGTACTCGACTCCGGTGGCGATGAGGGGGGAGGAGCCCGCGCCCAGGAACATCCACACGGTAGTGGGCGCTCCGAGGGCGAGGGCGATGATGAGTTGGCTCGAGGCCCGCTCCCACCAGTGCGCCGTGGCGGGGATGATCGGCAGGAGCGCGATGCAGCCGAGCATAGCCACGAAGGGGAGCAGGGACCACCACTGGTAGGTCATGCGAGTTCCTTGTTCGAGGTCAGATGGGTTCCCCCACTCTACGGGAGGCGGGTCCCGGCGTCGTCCGGGTGCGCATTCCGTGGACGCGAATGTGGGGTGGATGACGACGACTTTCGCGCATCAAGTCAAGGAACATTGACATTCTGTGTCAAGTGCTCTTGACATTGATGTAAAGGGTGCTGTACATTTTAGGTCATGAGCACAACACGCACAGCCCCAGTTCCCACCGTTCCTACGACCCCCGCCCCCGTCTCGCGGACCAATCGCTGCGATGGGGCGGCCCCCGCCTCGTCTGCTGCTCTTCGTGGCGCTTGCGGCGCCCGTGCGGCCGCACCGACCGCCGACAGCGCCGCCCCGGGCGCCGTGGCCGCCGAGCAGACCCTCTCAACCGCCGTCGCTGGCGCCACGGCCGGCGCGCAGTGGGCCTCCCCGGCCCCCGCCGTTCCCACCATCGCCCCGGCTCCCACGGTCCCGCTGGGCAGGCTCGCGCTCGCGGCCCTCGCGCGCGGCGGAGCGATCCTGCTCGCAGGCGCCGCCCTGGCCGCCAGCGGCTCCCTCATCTGGATCAGCCCCGCGACCGTCCTCATCGACGTCCTCACCCTGGCCATGCTCGCCCTCCTCATGCGCAGGGAGGGCCGGTCGCTGGCCGACCTGTACCGCCCGTTCCTGCTCAGGGACATCGGGTGGGGGCTCCTCGCCTTCATCGGCACGGTGGTCGTCTGGTTCGTCGCCTCCTTCATCGGGAACCTGATCGCCTACCACGGGGCGCCGCCGATGGGCGCCATGAGCGCGCGCCTGCCGATGTGGGCGGGCCTGCTGTGCTTCGCCGTCATGCCGTTGACCATCGCGCTGGCCGAGGAGGGCCTCTACCGCGGATACCTGCAGCCCCGGATCGGAGTCCGCTTCGGCGCCGGGATGGCGCTGGTGGTCCCGGCCCTCGCCTTCTCCCTGCAGCACCTCGGGTTCGCGCTCTCATCGCCCGAGGCGGCCGTCGCCAAGCTGGTCACGACCCTCATCGCGGGACTCTTCTTCGGGGCCCTCATGATGGCCTGGAAGCGCACGATGCCCACGGTCATCGCCCACTGGATGCTCGACCTGCTCTTCCTGGGCCTGCCGATCCTCATGATGGCACTGTGACCGTCGCCGCCCGCGAGGGACTGGGAGCCGAAGGCGCCCGGTCCCCCGCGCCGCGTTCGCAGCCGCAATCCGCGTATACGAAGAAATGAGGGACACTAGAGACATGGAACCCGCACAGCGCCGTTATCTGATCCGCTTCGGAGTGGGCATGGCCGTCTACGTGGCGCTGCTCGCCGCCGCGCTGGCACTCGCAGGAGTGCTGCCCGAACCCGCGAAACCCTGGTCCATCTTGCTCGTCGTCCCCGCCATCGGCATCATCGTCTGGGCGGTTTGCGCCTACTGGGCCGAGGCCGACGAGTTCCCCCGCAAACTCCTCATCGAATCCGCGGGACTGGCGTTCACGGTTTCGGCGCCGCTCCTGGCGACGGCCGGCATTCTGGACCTCGTCGGCGCGGTCCGCGTCCCGTTCATCGCCGCGTTCGTCGTCCTCATGTCCGCGTGGGGCCTGTGCATGGCCGTTCTGCAACGGAGGTACCGCTGATGAGGAACAACGTGAAGGAGCTGCGCTCGGAGCAGCGCTGGACCCAGGCGGAGTTCGGGGCTTCCCTGGGGGTCTCCCGCCAGACGGTCATCGCCATCGAGAACGGCAAGTACGACCCGTCCCTGGGGCTCGCCTTCAAGATCGCCTCCGTCTTCGGGAAGTGCATCGAGGACATCTTCTACCCGGATCCGGACGGGCAGGGCGGCGGGCGCTGAGAGTGCCCCGAACAGGATTCGAACCTGCGGCCTTTCGCTCCGGAGGCGAACGCTCTATCCACTGAGCTATCGGGGCGGCGCGCAATAGTGTAGCAGTCTTCGGGGGCGGGTGCGCATGGGTGATGTGTGACATACTTGCGCGTGTCATCGTCACATCACCCGAGGAAGTGTCATATGCGAGTCCACATCGGCACCGACCACGCCGGATACGAACTGAAGGAAGAGGTCGTGTCCCACCTGCGCGGGGCGGGCCACGACGTCGTCGACCACGGGGCCCTGTCCTACGAGCCCCTGGACGACTACCCGCCCTTCTGCATCGAGGCCGCCGAGGCGGTCGTCGCCGAGCCCGGTTCCCTGGGCGTCGTCATCGGCGGTTCCGGCAACGGCGAGCAGATGGCGGCGAACCGCGTCGCCGGGGTGCGCGCGGCCCTCGTCTGGAACGACGCGACGGCCCGCCTGGCCCGCGAGCACAACGACGCGAACGTCATAGCGGTGGGCGCGCGCCAGCACACCGCTGAGGAGGCCCTGGCGCTGGTGGACGCCTTCTTGGAGACCCCGTTCTCCGGGGACGCGCGCCACCAGCGGCGTATCGACCTCATGTCCGAGTACGAGGCGTCGCACCGCGCGTGAGCGGGGGCGCGGCCCCCTCCCGCCGGAAGCGGTGGGAGGGGCCGCGCTGCGCGGTGGATCCGCAGGATTCGCGCGGTCGCCGCCCGTTGGCCGTGGGCAGCGCCCCGGGAGTCTGCTGCTCGGGGCGCAGACGGGTGGGTCGTTGGTCAAGTCTTCTGCTCCGGCGCCCGCTCCGCCCGAGTTATGCGCACAAGGGCGGGATTCCTCTGACCAGCATGATTCTATATTGTCCGACTCGGTTCTTCATGCTCTAGATGTATGAGGGTGCGACGTTGTTCGCGGGGGCGGCGCAGGCGCGGGACTTCTACTGATCCGGTGGTGGTGCGCGCTGATGGAGCCCCAGTCGCGCGGTGGTCCCGTGGTTGGCGGCCCCGTGGCGCGAGTGGGCCGGTGGTCCGAAATCCGTCTGAGTCTCGGGCTGGGAAACGGGCTTGGAGGGCATGTGGTCCAAAATGCGTCTGAGTCTGCCCGGATTCCCCCAGATCCGGCCAAAACCGTCGAACTCAGACGCATTTCGGACCAACCCCGCGCGGAGCCCTCCGAGAACGGCGAAACTCAGACGCATTTCGGACCAGCCCACCCCCGAGATGCCACGAGCCGGTTCGCCCCGATGGGCGCTCCGATGCCGGGTGGGTGCGCGGGGCGCCCGGGTCAGCCCTGGCCGGTCGCCGTCAGGTAGACGAGCAGCAGGTTCAGGACGACGATCGCGGCGGCGATGAGGGCTCCGGCCGCAGCGAGCACCGGGGAGTTGGCGTGCTCGCCCATGACGCGGCGGTCGCGGGTCAGCGAGACCAGGGGGATGATCGCGAAGGGGATGCCGAAGGACAGGGCGACCTGCGACACGACCAGGGCCCACGTCGGCTCGGCGCCCGCCGCCAGGATGGCCAGGGCGGGCACCAGGGAGACGAGGCGCCTCGCCCACAGGGGCACGCGGATGTGGAGGAGGCCGTTCATGATCTCGGAGCCCGCGTAGGCGCCCACTGACGTGGAGGCGAGCCCGGAGGCCAGCAGGCCCACGGCGAAGACGGTGCCCACGGTGGGCCCCAGGGCCGAGGCGATCGCCGCGTGCGCGCCCTCGATGGTGTCGGTGCCCTGCTGGCCCTGCAGGGCCGAGGCCGCTAGGAGGAGCAGGCCGGTGTTGACCACGCCCGCCACCCCCAGCGCCCAGTAGATGTCGATCCGGGTGGCGCGCAGCAGGCGCTTGAGGTGCCCTTCGCTGTGGTGCTCGTCGGCGGTGGGGATGGTGCCGCCCTCGTGGTCGTTCACCAGCGAGGAGTGCAGGTAGACGGCGTGCGGCATGATGGTGGCCCCCAGCATCGAGGCGGCGATCAGCACGGAGTCGGCGCCCTGGAAGCGGGGGACCATGCCCGAGGCGACACTGCCCCAGTCGGGAGGGGCGGCGACCAGGCCCGCCAGGAACCCCAGGGTGATGACGACCAGGAGGGCGATGATGGCGTTCTCGAAGCTGCGCTGGCGCCCGCCGCCCTGGATGAGCAGCAGCGCCATCGACACCGCGCCGATGATGACGCCGCCCCACACCAGGGGGACGCCGAAGAGCAGGTGGAGGGCGAGCGCCCCGCCTATCACCTCGGCCAGGTCGGTGGCGGCGGCGACGATCTCGGCTTGCGCCCAGAAGGCGATGCGCCCCGCGGTGGGGAGCCTGCCGCCCAGCAGGGAGGGCAGGGACTCGCCGGTGACGAGCCCCAGTTTGGCCGACAGGTACTGGACGACCATGGCGGCCAGGTTCGAGGCGACCAGCACCCACACGAGCAGGTACCCGTACCGGGCGCCGGCGGTGATGTTGGCCGCGACGTTGCCGGGGTCGACGTAGGCGACGGCCGCCACGAAAGCGGGTCCCAGCAGTGGGATGATCGCGTGCTTGTGGCGCGGGTCCTGGGGCGCGGCCATGGGAGTCCCCCTCACTTCGACTCATTGCGATCATACCGCGCCCCGGGCGCCGCTCCGACTGCGCCCGCGCCCGCGCCCCGGTGCGCCCCGCCCTGCGGGTCGGCCAGGTGCTCGTCGTCCTCTCCGGCCTGCTGGCCGTGGCCCCCTACGTCGCGCTCGTGCGCCTGGGCGATATCCTCCTGGACGCCTACCACGCCGGTCTGGCCCCCGACGGGCAGCGGGTGCGCGGCGTCGTCATGTTCCTCGTCAGCGCCTACTCCGGGCGTCTCCTGCTGTACTTCGTCGCTCTGCTCATCACCCACCTGGCGGACCTGAAACTGCGCGACCGGCTGCGCCGCGACATCGTCGAGCGCATCTGCCGGGCCCCGCTGTCCTGGTTCACCGACTCCACCTCCGGACGCATCCGCAAGGCGGTCCAGGACGACACCACCGCCGTCCACACCGTCATAGCCCACGCTCCCGTCGAACGCCTCAACGCCGTCGTCTCCCCTCTGGCACTGCTGGCCTGCGCCGTGTGGATCGACTGGCGTCTGGCCCTCCTGGCGGTGGCGACCGTCCCCCTGTACGTCATCACCTACTCCTTCTCCTTGAAGGGCATGAAGGAGAAGACGGTGGAAATGGACCGCAGGCTGGCGGATGTGTCCTCCACCATGGTTGAGTTCGTCTCCGGTATTTCCGTGGTCAAGGCCTTCGGGCGGGTCGGCCGGGCCCACAGCGCCTATCTGGCCGCTGCCGACGCCTTCGCTCGCTTCTACCGCGACTGGGCAATGCCGCTCATGACGGTCAGCTGCCTGTCCTTCACGTGGGTGTCGACCCCGATCGTCCTGCTCGTCGACCTTAGTGGCGGCGCCCTACTCATCCACGCCGGAACGGTCACCCCGGCGCAGGTCCTGGCGGCCACTCTCATCGCCCTCGTCCTGCCCGGGGCGCTCGTCACCATCGTGACGATCTCCTGGTCCTACCAGATGGCGGGCGCTGCCGCCCTGCGCCTGTGCGATGTCCTCGACACCCCCGTCCTGCCCGCGCCCGCCGCGCCCAGGCGGCCCGACGGCGCCCGCGTCGAGATCGACGACGTCTCCTTCTCCTACGGGGATACCCTGGCCGTCGACGACGTCAGCCTCACCCTGGAGCCCGGCACCGTCACCGCGCTGCTGGGTCCCTCCGGCTCCGGCAAATCGACCCTGGCGACCCTCATCGCCCGCTTCGCCGACCCCGATGCCGGAGCGGTGCGCATCGGCGGGGTGGATCTGCGCGACATGGACGAGGAGACCCTGTACTCCACCGTTTCCTTCGTCCTCCAGGACGCTCAGCTACTGGGCGCCACCGTGCGCGAGAACATCGCCCTCGGCCGGCCTGAGGCGACCGATGACCAGGTGCGCGCCGCCGCTCGCGCGGCCCGGATCGACGAGGAGATCATGGCCCTTCCCCACGGCTACGACACTCTTCTGGGGCGGGAGACCGCCCTATCTGGCGGGCAGGAGCAGCGCATCGCCATCGCCCGCGCCCTCCTGCTGAACACCCCCGTCCTCCTCATGGACGAGGCCACCGCCATGGCCGATCCGGACTCCGAGGCCGAGATCCAGGAGGCGCTGAGCGCCCTGGTGCGCGGCCGGACCGTGCTCGTCATCGCCCACCGGCCCGCCGCCGTCCACGGGGCGCACCGCATCGCCGTCATGGAGCGGGGCCGCGTCGTCGCCTTCGGATCCCACGAGGAGCTGGTGGGCGAACCCCACTACCGCGCCCTGCTGCGTCAATCCGGCCTGCTGGAGGATGACGACGGCGCACCGGCGCCCGGGGAGGCCCATCCGGAGGCCGATGGCTGCGCATCCGGTCTCTCCCCGGGCGGCGCGCCGGACGGCGAGCCGGAGGGGGGCGGACCGGACCCGTCGCCCCGCGCCGGTGCCCGCCGGACCGGCCGCTCCCTGCTGGCCCGCTATCACCGGCTCATGACGGAGGATTCCTGGACGCACCTGGTGAGGGGGCTCGTCCTGGGTGCGCTCAACGGCGTCTTCTCGGGTCTGGCCCTTCTGGTGCTCCTGCCCGCCTCCGTGGCCCTCGCCAGCGGGGCGCCCGCCTGGGGCCTGAGCTTCGGTTCATGGCTGCTTGTGCTCGTGGCCTGCGCCGTCGCCAGCACCGTCTCCGACTTCCGGGGACAGCGCGCCGGCATGATCGGGGCGCTCGGCTTTATGCGCGACGTTCACCACGCCGTCGGCGCTAAGATCGCCCGCCTGCCTCTGCGGTGGTTCGACTCCGACACGGCCGGCACCATGTCGCGGGCCGTCAGCCAGGAGATGCTTTCATTGGGCGAGTCCGCCGCCCATTTCCTGTACAGGATCGTCTCGACGTCCGCGGGCTGCGCGGTCATCTGGATCGGCTCGTGGGTCTGGGACTGGCGGCTGGGCATGTTCCTGACCATCGGCGCGCCGGTCATGGCGCTGCTCATAGCTCTGGCGCGCCGTCTGCTCGACCACGGCAAGGCCGTCTCCGAGCCCGCCGAGCGCGAGCTCGCCATCCGCGTCGTCGAGCTCGCCCGGTGCCAGGGCGCCTTGCGCTCGTGCCGCGCGGTGGGGCGCTACGGACGTCTGACGGCCGCCTTCGCTGACGGGTTGCGCGCCTCCCGCCGCGCCCTGTGGTGGGCGACCGGCGGGAACCTCCTGTCCGGGGTCCTCACCCAGATCGTCGTCGTCGGCATGATCGTGCTCACCGCCTTCTTCGCCGTTGCCGGCACCATGGGCCCTCTGCCCGCCATCGCCACCATCGGCATGTGCCTGCGCTTTACCACCATGCTCGATGATGACGGCGCCGCCGTGCTCAGTCTGGAGGAGCGCCGGCAGATGATGAACCATCTCGACGCCGTCATGGACGCCCCCGTCATGGACGAGCCGGGCGAACGCGCCGAGCTGGCCGAGCCTGGGGCGGTGGAGCTCGACGATGTCGTCTTCGGCTACCAGGAGGACGTTCGGGTGCTCGACGGCGTCTCATTGACGGCGCCCGCGCGCTCCATGTGCGCGATCGTCGGTCCGTCGGGGTCCGGGAAGACGACGATCGCCCGGCTCATCGCCCGTTTCTGGGATGCGGACCGCGGGACGGTGCGCGTGGGCGGCACCGACGTGCGTGACATGCCGACGGCTCAGCTCATGGAGCAGCTGTCCATGGTCTTCCAGGACGTTTACCTCTTCGACGACACCCTGGCCGCCAACATCCGCGTCGGAGAGGCGGACGCCGCCGACGCCCAGGTGCGCTGGGCCGCGGACCTCGCCGGCGTCACCGAGATCGTCGAGCGTCTGCCCGGCGGCTGGGACGCGCGCGTCGGCGAGGGCGGGCGCGCCCTGTCCGGCGGCGAGCGCCAGCGCGTGTCCATCGCCCGCGCCCTGCTCAAGCGCGCCCCGATCGTCCTGCTCGACGAGGCCACCAGCGCCCTGGACGCGGAGAACGAGGCCAATGTCGTCGCCGCCATCGAGGAGCTGCGGCGCACCTCGACGCTCGTGGTCATCGCCCACAAGCTCGAGACGATCGCCGCCGCCGACCAGGTGGTGGTGCTCGGCGACGACGGGCGCGTGGCCCAGGTGGGCCGGCACGAACAGCTCGTGGAGGTCGACGGCCCCTACCGGGACTTCTGGACCCAGCGCACCCGCGCCCGCGGGTGGGCGCTCGTCTGAGGCGGGCGGGCGCCGCGGCCCCGGCGACGACGCTCGTGCGGATAGGCTTGGCGGGACGTGATCTGACGTGCAAGGCTGGCCCTGTCATCAGGAAGGTGGTGCCCCATGACCGTCAACCCCCATCCCGGCGTCGGGAGCTCGGATCCGGAGGTGTTCGCGACCGGGCCGGTCGGCCCCGTACCCCACCATCACGGCGGTGACCTGGTGCGGTGCGGGGTTCCGGGGGCCGGCGAGTTCCGGGCGCTGTGGGTCGACGAGACGACCCTGGCGTGGCCGGGCGGCCTGTTCCCCCGCGGCGCGGGCGCGGGCGGCGTGTGCTTCTCCCTGGTGTGCTCCCCGGACGGGTCCGCCCGTCTGGAGGACGGGGTGGTGCACCTGGGGGACCACGGCTTCGAGGTGCCTCTGCGCGTGGTCGACGGGTTCGACGAGGAGCTGGTGGAGGCCCGCCCGTGGCTGGCGGACTACGTGGGGCTGAGCGTCGTCGACGAGTGGGGCGCCGCGCACCTGGAGCGCGCGGACGTGGAGGTGCTGGTGCGGGGGCAGGTGGTCGTGGTTCAGCGCGCGGGCGGGGTCGGCGGCTGGGTGAGCGGCTTCACCGGGGTGCAGGTGTGGCCGGTGGTGGATCGCCTGTGGGGCCGGGCGGCGTCGGTTCGCGACGGGTCGGCGCCGCTGGGCGCGGACTTCGTGGACGGCGCTCCGCGCTTCGCGCTGTGGGCGCCGACGGCGCTGTCGGTGGTGCTGCTGGCGTGGGACACGGGGGACGCGTCGGGGTCGGCGGGCCTGGTCGAGGGGGAGCCGGTGCGCCTTGCGGCGGTGAGGCGCCGGGACGGCCGGTGGGAGGTGGATGCGGACCGGTGCGCGGGCGCGGGCGTGGGCGCGGGCGCGCAGTACCTGTGGGAGGTGGAGGTGTTCGCGGCGTCGTCGGGGCGGGTGGAGGTCAATCGGGTGACCGACCCCTACAGCGCGGCGCTGACGGTGGACTCCCGGCGCTCGGTGGCGGTGGATCCGGGTCTGCGGGAGCTGAAGCCGGCGTCGTGGTGCGAGAACCTGAGTCCGGTGGTGGAGTGCGACGCGGGACGCGTGATCTACGAGCTGCACGTGCGGGAGTTCTCGGTGGCGGACGGCAGCGTCGAGGAGGATCTGCGGGGGACGTACGGGGCGTTCGCGGCGGACTCGGCGGGGGCGGGGCATCTGCGCGAGCTGGTGCGCGCCGGCGTCGATACGGTGCAGCTGCTGCCGGTGTTCGATTTCGCGTCGGTCCCCGAGGAGCGGTCGCGCCAGCGGACGGCGCGGGTCCCGGCGGGGGCGTGGGGGGCCTCGCGCGCCCCCCAGGCGGCGGTGTCGGCGGTGGCGGGCGCGGACGCCTACAGCTGGGGGCGCGACCCGTGGCACTGGATGGCGCCGGAGGGATCCTACGCGCGCGAGGGCCATCAGGACGGGGGCGCTCGCGTGCGGGAGGTGCGGGCCATGGTGGGGGCGCTGCACGGCATGGGCGTGCAGGTGCTCGTCGATCAGGTGTTCGGCCGGGTGGCGGCCTGGGGGCAGGAGCGGGGCTCGGTGCTGGACCGGGTGGTGCCGGGCTACTACCACCGCCTCGACGAGGCGGGCGCGGTGGTGGAATCGGGCGGATGGCGCGGCGGGGTGGACACGGGCCGGGCGATGGGCGAACGGCTCATGATCGACGCGTGCGTGGCGTGGGTGCGCGATTACCGGGTGGACGGACTGCGCCTGGACCTGATGGGGTGCCACGGCGTGAAGACGATGGCGCGTCTTCGCCGGGCGCTGGACGAGGTCTGCGAGGACGCCGTGGGGCACCGGGTCTACCTGTACGGCCAGGGGTGGGACGCGCCGGGCGCATGCGGACCGGACCCGAACCGGGCCCGTCAGGGGCGCCTGGGCGCCCTGGGGATCGGGGCCCTGAACGACCGGGTGCGCGACGGGGTCAACGGCGGCGGCTTCGCCCAGGTCGACCCGCGCACCGGCCAGGGCCTGGGCAACGGGGAGCTGACCGACCCCAACGAGCTGGAGTCGCGCGATCAGGGCGAGGTGCGCGCGGACCTGGCGTGGCGCAGCGACCTGGTGCGCCTGTCGCTGGCGGGCAATGTGCGGGACATGGAGATCCTGGCCTCCGACGGGCGGTGGCTGCGCGGGGACGAGGTGGGCTACGGGAGCTCCCCGGCGGCCTACGGCGACCAGCCGGCCGACTCGGTGGCCTACGTGTCCTCCTACGAGGGCGAGACGCTGTTCGACCGCCTGACCTACAAGCTGCCGGCATCGACGTCCATGGCGGACCGGGTGCGCATGAACACGGTGTGCCTGGCGATGGTGGCCCTGGGGCAGTCCCCGTGCCTGTGGGCGGGGGGCAGCGAGCTGCTGCGCAGCAAGTCGCTGGACGCCTGCTCGTGCGACTCGGGCGACCACTTCAACGCCATCGACTGGAGCGGACGGACCAACGGGTGGGGCCGGGGCCTGCCCCCGGCGGGGCGCAACTTCGACCGGTGGGTCATCCAGGCCGGCCTGCTGGCCCGCCCGGACCTGACCCCCTCGCCGTCGGACATCGCCTCCGCCCGCGCCCAGGCCCTGGACCTGCTGCGGGCGCGCCGCTCCACACCGCTGCTGTGCCTGGGGCGGACGGACCTGGTGCGCGAGCGGGTGAGCTTCCCGGTGTGCGGCCCGAGCGCCCAGCCCGGAGTGATCATCATGGTCGTCGACGACGGCGCCGGGGAGGGCGATATCGACCCGGCGCTCGACGGGGTGCTGGTGGTGATCAACGCCACGCCCCGCGAAGTCACCCAACGACTCGACACGCAGGTGGGCCGCCTGTTCACCCTGTGCGACGCACAGGCCCAGGGCGCCGACCCGATCGTCAAGGCCACCCGCTTCGATCCCACCACCGGCACCGTGACGGTCCCCGCCCGCACCGCGGCCGTCCTCATCGAGCACTGACCCCGCCCGCGCCCCGCCGCCCCTTCCGCCGGCTTCGGCGAGGAGGGGCGGGGCTACGACTTGGTGTTGGGCATGAGGTAGTGGGGGCCGATGAACCCGACGTGGATCTTGCCGGTGTTCCCGTGGGTGTCGTCGTAGAAGTAGATGCGCGGGGCGAGGTCGCTGCCGCCCTCGGCGACCTTGAGGTGGCTGTACATGTAGGTCTTGCCGGTGCGATCGACGTCGGTTGAGACCGGCAGCAGCCTGCGGTTATTGAACTTGGGCGTATTCTGAACGGTTTCGCTCTCGCTCATGGACAGCTTCTTGTCGGTGGCGGGCCAGCTCTCCGGGAATCCGGCGTCGCACCACTCCCAGAAACCGCCCTGGAAATGGTCCTCCGTGCGGTGCCTCGCATAAGCGGCCAGGGAGCGCAGCCCCCTCCACGCGGTATTCCCCCAGACAACGGCCTGGGGCGCCGTCGCGAGCCGGTCGAGTCCGCGTTTCGCCTTATCCGGGAGGCGCAAATAGTCCGTCAAATAGAACTGCGCGGCCAATACCGCCTCCTCGATGTCCTGCACGGTGTCGGGCAGGCCCGTCCCGGGGTCGTCCTTGGCGCCCCAGTACAGGTGGGCCATTCCGGCCCTTTCGAGCTCCTCGCGCAGGCGGGCCAGGTGCCCCTGGAGCCGATTCACCTCATTGTCGCGCTCCTCGAGCTCATCGCCGAGGGCGTCGACCTGGGACAGCGCGTCGGACAGGTCGGCCTCGAGGGCCGGCACCCGGTCGGGCGCCGCACCGGCGTCGGCCGCACCCGGGGAGGAGAAGAGCGCGAGCGCCGGGGGCGCGGGCAGTCGCGCCGACAGCGCGGCGGCGCCCGCCACGACCCGGTCGACCCCGGCCTCCGGCGAGGTCCGGAAGCGGTCGGGCGGGAAGCACCTGTGCCTCAGGCCGTTGGAACCCGGGTCGAGCGGCGCCTGGGAGTAGATGCGCACGCCCCCGTCCCAGACGGCGAGGCCCCCGAACCGCCGGCGGAACGCCCCGGCGGCCGAGCGGTCCAGGGTGAAGACGTTGGCGAACCCGAGGGTGCGCTCCGCGATCCGGTGAGCGCGCTCGAGCCAGGCGTCGTCGCCGCGATCCGGCTGGGTGCACACGATCACCGGCAGGAGCCGGCCGGGCAGCCGCAGCACCTCGTCGATGAGGATGGGGACGGCGCCGGCGGGCACGGGCTCCGGCGCGCCCAGGAGCGGCAGCGCGCCCAGGCGCGGCTGACCCGGTATTGCGAGGAGATCGTCGACGACGCGGGGGCGCTCGATCCTGACGGGCCGGGTTGGATCGGAGGTCTCCATCCGGTTCTCCGCCATGACATCGACGCGCCCGTCGTCGCCCGCGACCCTGACGACGAGCGTCCACCTGGTGGTCGTTCCGGCGTGCGTCATCCTGTCCCGGACAATGCCCTCGACGCCGTTGAGGGCCCGGACGTCGTCGGACACCGGGCGCAGACTCACCGTCCGCTCCCGGTCGGCCATGGGGATGAGGCTCTCCCCGTCCGGAAGATCGGTGCGGGCCCCGCCGGTGGCCCAGGCGGTCAAGCGCGTCCTCGCATCGGATAAGTACCGGACGACGCCGTCGGTCGGCCGGTCGTGCCACTGGATGCGTGACAGCACGCTCATGGAAGTCCTTCTCGAGTCGGGCGGTGACGATCCTCGGATTTTCTCACGACGAGCATTGATCCGCCTTGTCACCCACCATTGTTTCCTGTGCCGGTCCGGTTCGACCCGGCTTCTCCGACGCGCCGCGAAGGCGCCCGGCGGGCGCGGGCGATCGGCCCCGAGGTCCGGCGGCTCCCCGAAGAGCGCCCGTTCCAGCGGTCCGCCCGCGGTCACCGGTTCGGCCCTCTGCTGCGGTCACCATATTGTCGTCGGGCGCCGCGGGCGCGTTATGTTCGCTCTTGGCGTCGGCGGCGCACCGCCCCGTGCCCCGTGCGCCGCGGGCAAAGACGTCCGCGCTCTTTTCGGTTGCCCGGCGGCGCTGAACGCGCGGGGAGGTTCCGCTCAGCCCTCGCGGCCGTCTCCGGGCGCCCCGGGGCGGGGCGGCATCGGTCCCGCCCGGCGATCGGCGCGCACCCCGCACCCGGTTTGCGGCCCGGCGCAGTTCGCCCCGCCCCGGCCGCACCCGGCGGCCGGACCCCGTTCGGCCGCAGACGGCGGGGCGAACGCGGAAGGGGCCGCAATCGGGGCGCACGGGCGGCGCCGTTTGTCCAAATCTGTTGCAAAGGCGCTCCGCGCCGGGATCGGCCGCGAGAAAAAGCGCGGAATATCAACGATTCTTCTCGTGCGCTCCGACTCGATCCGGGCCTTTGCAACAGATTCGGACACGATCCCGCCCCGGATCGTCCCAGGAGCCCCACCCGCACCACCGCGACCCCGCCGCGGACCGATGCACCCGGACAATAGGTGACGACACCCTACTAGGGTGGCGGTATGAGCCCCGATCGGACCGACCTGCCCGCCGCTTGCAACGTCGTCATCAAGGGGGTGCGCGAGGATCCCTCGCCCGACGACGGCCGGCGCGTCCTGGTCGACCGGCTGTGGCCGCGCGGGGTGAGCCGGGGGCGCGCGGCGCTGGACGAGTGGGCGAAGGACGCCACGCCGTCGACGGCGCTGCGCCGGGCCTTCCACTCCGGCGACCTCGCCTGGGAGCAGTTCGTCCCCGCCTACCGCGCCGAGCTGGAGGAGGAGCCAGCTGCGCGTGAGGCGGTCGACGGGCTGCGCGCCGAGGCGCTGAGCGGGCGGGTGACCCTGCTGATCGCCGGGCACGACCGAGACCACACCCACGCCCGGGTTCTGCGCGAGGCCATCCTGGGCGTGGACGACCCGGACCTGCCCCGCTGAGGCGGGGGCGGACGCCCCCTGTTCGGCCGCCGTACCGGCTACTATGCTTTTTTCTTGAGGAGCCCGAGAGAATCGGGTGCGAGGCGGCCGGCCTCGCCATGGCCCTGCGCCCCGGCCCGGGCTCCGCGCGGGCCGGTTGAACCGTGTCCGCTCCCGGTCACGTGCTCCGGATGAGGAAAGAGAGCTGAGACTGAGATGAGGAATGAGACCGGCGTCGTCGTGGGGCGGCGCGCCCTGCTCGGCGGTGCCGCGGCCCTGTCCGTCCTCGCGGCGGGCGCCCTGTCCGCCTGCGGGAAGAAGAAGCAGAAGGCCGACGGCCCGGTGGAGGTGGAGCCCGGCGACACGTGCGCGCGCTGCGGCATGCACATTACGGACATGCGGCACGTCGGGGAGATCATCGGCGTCGAGGACGTCTGGAAGTTCGACGACGTCGGCGAGCTCTTCGTCTACCACCAGGAGCAGGGCCTGACGGACGGCGACGTCCAGGCGATCTACGTCAAGGGCTACGACACGGGCAAGTGGATCGAGGCGGGCTCGGCCAGCTTTGTCATCGCGCCCGACGTCAAGACCCCGATGGCCACGCACGTGCTGGCCCTGGGTAAGGAGGACTCCGTCAGCACGTACACCGCCTCGGCGGGCGCCCGGGAGACGACCTACGACGAGCTCGTCGCCAGCCCGCCCGAGGCCACCATGGACATGGACATGGACATGGGCTCGGGCGGCATGGGCGGCATGGATTTCTGATCCGGTTGGCCCGGTCGTCAGGGACCCGGACCGCGCCAGCGCGGTCCGATCCCGGCAACGACCCGACATCAAGGCCCCAAGGACGGGGCCGGAGCCCGGCAGCGATGCCGGGCTTTTTGTTGTGCCCGCGCCGCGGCAATGTCTGACGCGAAGATCAGAACGCACCGATACGAACGTGCGAACACAGGCGCAACACTGAGCAGCCGTCCCCGCACCGGAGCGCTGCGTGCCGCGCCTCGCCACATCCCGGCGGCAAGCCGCGGGATGCGCGCCACTGCCGTCCGCCCACACCGGTTCGCGGTACGCGCGCCACGCGCCCGAGCGCACGCTGCTGTACGCGTTGGTAGAGGCGCACTACCCGGACTTCATTGCACGGATCGAAGCGGAGGGCCGCTCGCTGCCCGGGTATGTCCGCGAGGCGTTCGATGCCTACCTGCGTTGCGGCGTACTCGAGCACGGCTTCCTGCGGGTGGTGTGCGAGCACTGCCGTGCAGAGAGGCTGGTGGCCTTCTCCTGCAAGAAGCGCGGGTTCTGCCCGAGTTGCGGCGCGCGACGCATGGCCGAGAGTGCGCGGCACCTGGTCGAGGAGGTGTTCGGCCCGCGGCCTGTGCGGCAATGGGTGCTGAGCTTTCCGTACCCCTTGCGTTTCCTGTTCGCCAGCAAGCCAGAAGCCATTGGCCCGGTGCTGGGCATCGTGCAGCGCGTGATCGCCGGCTGGTTGGCCGATCAAGCCGGCATCGACCGCGCCAGCGCCCAGTGCGGCGCGGTGACGCTGATCCAGCGTTTCGGCAGCGCGCTGAACCTGAACATCCACTTCCACATGCTGTGGCTCGACGGCGTGTACGTGGAAGCCACCGAGCTGCCGCGGCGCGAACTGCGCCTGCACCGCGCCCGTGCGCCCACCACCGCGCAGTTGACCCAGCTGGCAGCTACCATCGCGCACCGGGTGTGTCGGCACCTGACGCGCAAAGGCTGGCTCGAAGGGGAGGGCGAATCGGCCTTCCTGGCAGACAGCGCTGCAGGCGACGACAGCATGGATGGGCTGCGGATGAGTTCGATCACCTACCGCATCGCCACCGGCCGCGACGCTGGCTGCAAGGTCGTCACGCTGCAAACGCTGCCCGGTGACGCCGGTTCGCTGGAGGGCGAAGCCGGCAAGGTCGGCGGCTTCTCACTGCATGCCGGCGTGGCGGCCGAAGCACACGAAAGCCACAAGCTGGAAAAGCTGTGCCGCTACATCACGCGCCCGGCGATCAGCGAGAAGCGGCTGTCGATAGCGCTCCAGGGCAGGGTGCGTTACCAGCTCAAGACCCCGTGGCGCAATGGCACCACGCATGTGGAATGGGATCCGGTGGATTTCATCGCCAAGCTGGCGGCGCTGGTCCCGCCACCTCGCGCGCATCTCACCCGCTTCCACGGCGTATTCGCCCCGAATGCAAACCTGCGTGCGCAGCTGACGCCCTCGGGGCGCGGCAAGCGGCCTGCGGGCGATGCGGCGCCAGTGGACGTCAGCGCCCACGACGCGCCGCGCAGCCCCGAGGAGAAGCGCCGTGCGATGAGCTGGGCGCAACGGCTCAAGCGGGTCTTTTCCATCGACGTCACCGCCTGCGTCCACTGCGGTGGCACCGTGCGGATCGTCGCCAGCATCGAGGAACCCACCGCCATCCGCGCCATCCTCGCCCACTTCGAGAAGCACGGCGCGCGGGAAGAAGCGCACTACAGGCCCGCAGCGCGCGCGCCGCCAGTGCAAGCCGCGTGACGATCTGCCGGCTGCACAGCCGACGGCGAAACCGGAATCCGAGCCGATGCGGCCACGATCCGCAGGGCGGCGCTCGGCCCGCTGTCGGGAATCAGCGAAGCATGGCTGCTGACAACGCCGCTGCGTGGCCCCGCGATGCCGAAATCCCACTCACAGACGTCCGATCCGTGCCCAAAACGGGGCTTGCGCGACCGCCGCCTACCCAGCAGACTGCCCGAAAAGGGCGTTTGAACTTCCTATACGCAAGGAACGTCTCGCCTGCCAAATCGGGCCATGTGACGGCTGACCGCTTGGCGAGCGGATGCCGTTCCGGTAGCACCGCCAAGAGCGGTTCGGTCCATGTGCGACGGGAATGGCAGTCGGGTGGTTGGGGCGTGCCCGCGACGAACGCCACGTCCAACCTGCCGGCGCGAAGCTGCACCACCGCTTCACGGGCCGGGCCTTCGGCGATCTCGACTTCAACATCGGGGTAATCCTTGCGGTATTGGCCGATCAGCTTTGCGAGGAAGCTATGCGGAATCAGGGCATGGATACCGATACGAAGCCGGCCGCTTTCTCCGGCTGCCGCCATGCCGGCGGTTTTCACCGCATGGTCGAGTTGGTCAATACCTACGGCTATCCGCTCGACGAAATGGCGTCCGGCCTCGGTCAGCCGAACGCCGCGCGCATGACGCTCGAACAAGAGGATGCCGAGGTCTTCTTCCAGTGCCTTCACGCGGGCGCTGACGCTGGACTGTGCAACGCCGAGCGCGTTGGCGGCGTGACGGAAGTTGAGATATTCGGCGACAGCGAGAGTGTGAACTAAGGTCATCATTGGCACTCGCCCCGAAAGGAGATGATTGCTCAACAGATTTAATCCGTCATTTCTCCTAAGTCTACGCATGCCAAATCGCCATGACTAAATCACAATGAAGTTGCGAATGGTCTGCGTAGTATTGGCAGACATATTAAATAGAGGATCGCGCCGACAATCCAAACCCAACCGTTCCATGCCCCGGCGGTGGCAGAATAGAGTGCTGTGAAGCCAAGCGGTCCTGCGATAGAGCTTAGATTGGTGAGGCTCGTTAGCGTTCCTTGCAAAGCCCCTTGCTTGTTACTGCTGACATTGTTTGAGAGCATTGCCTGCAAGGCCGGCATGCCAACACCCCCGGCGGCAAGCAGCAACAGAATCGGGAACACCATCCATCCCTGCGTGGCAAAAGCCAGAAGAACGAAGCCAGTCGCATCCGCAGCCATGCCAAACAGCAGCGTGCGCCGCTCTCCAAGCCGGCTTGAAAGCGGGCCGGTAACAAACGCTTGGAAGATCGCATGTGTTGCCCCAAACGCCGCGAGCGACAAACCAACGGTCGCGGTGTTCCACTGAAAACGGTCCTCGCCATATATGACCCATAGGGCTGCAGGCACTTGGCCGATCAGTTGAATAATGAAGAAAACTGCGAAAAGCGCACCTAGCCCGCGCAATGCATCATCCAGCCGTAACAGAACGAATGGTTTGATGCGAACCGGCTTTCCGGTCCCGCCATGGCTGTGATGAGTCTCCTTGAGGAAAATGCAGGCAAGCAGGAACGCGAACCCGTTGAGAAGGGCGGCGGCGATAAACGGGGCATGAGCAGAGATACCACCGAGCATGCCACCAAGTGCTGGCCCGGCAATCATGCCCGCCCCATAACAGGCCCCCATGTAGCCGAACCAGCGTGCGCGAGAACCTTCCCCCGTCGAATCGGCAATGGTTGAGGCTGCTACAGCTCCGGTTGCGCCCGTGACGCCGGACACGAGTCGGCCGATATAGAGCACCCATAAGACCGGCGCTGATGCCATAATCGTGTAATCGACTGCGGCTCCTGCAAGAGAAGCCAGAAGTACCGGACGCCGACCGTAAGAATCCGAAAGCTGTCCAAGCATGGGCGCGAAGACGACCTGCATCAATGCATAGAGCGACAGCAAGGCACCATAGTGTCCAGCGACCTGCTCTGCTGGCACAAGCTCACGCAGAAGCGTCGGAAGGACGGGCATGATGAGGCCGAGACCCATGGCGTCAAGACCCACGATCAGCAGGGCAATGATGGCAGAGCTGCGCACCTGAAACTCCAGCGCCGCTCAATGGAGCGACTTTATCAACGATAAGGAGATGGAAATATAACTTATCGGTGATAAATTGTCAAGCACTGGCGAAGGAACGTGAATGACCAAACTGGACAAGGGCACCGTGATCGCGGCGGCGCTAGAGCTGTTGAACGAGGTTGGCATGGACAGCCTGACGACGCGGAAGCTCGCTGAACGCCTCAAGGTTCAGCAGCCTGCGCTTTACTGGCATTTCCAGAACAAGCGAGCGCTGCTTGATGCGCTCGCCGAGGCGATGCTGGCGGAACGCCATACCCGCTCGCTACCCGAAGAGAATGAGGACTGGCGGGTGTTCCTGAAAGAGAATGCCCTGAGCTTCAGAACGGCGTTGCTCTCTTATCGGGACGGCGCGCGTATCCATGCCGGCACTCGACCGACAGAACCGAATTTTGGCACCGCCGAGACGCAAATACGCTTTCTCTGCGCGGAGGGCTTTTGTCCGAAGCGCGCCGTTTGGGCGCTCCGGGCGGTCAGTCACTATGTGGTCGGTTCCGTTCTCGAGCAGCAGGCATCTGATGCCGATGAGAGAGTTCCGGACAGGCCAGATGTGTCCGAGCAAGCACCGTCGTCCTTCCTGCACGATCTGTTTCACGAGTTGGAAACAGACGGCATGGATGCTGCGTTCAACTTCGGACTCGACAGCCTCATCGCTGGTTTCGAGCGGCTGCGTTCATCTACAACAGATTAGAGGCTTATGCCCCTTTGCCGCCCCAACTGCCACGACACCGATCCGCTTTGCACGATGCCCATGACCTCACGGCCGAGCTGGCGGTCGATGACCGGCCGCCACGGGACAAGGGAAATGAGCGGTATCTTGCCAGACAGGATACCGCCATTCACGAGGTTTCGAAGATTATTGCGCCGCATCGGAGCGGGCTTGCTTCCAGTCGTCGGCTAGACGACTGGCGACTTCTCGGTGGCAGCATCACGGGATCGAAGGAGCGCCAGCCCCAACGACACCAGCACTGCCATTGCCGTGGCGTAACAAATCACGGGCCACGCTGTATCGCCGTTTAACAGCGTCACCGCCAATGTCCCGACGATACTGACTATCAGGCTTTGGATGCAGAAGTAGAACGCAACCGCTGATCCAGCGATGTCGTCGAACTGCGCAAGTGCGCCGTTGGCGGTAACGGACACCGTGAAGACAATGCCGACCGCGACAACCCACATCGGCAGGATGAAGCTGAAAAATGACGGCGATCCGAAAAGTTGGCCGATCCCCAACAGGATCGCGCCGGAAACGAGCAACGCCATCCCGCGCGCTACGCATCCCGCGATACCCCATTTGGCAACGAAGGACTTTGCGAAGCGGGTTGTCGTGACCATGACCAGCGCGACAGTCGCGAAGGCCAAGCTAAATCCGATCTCGGAATAGCCGGCTTGGCCTATGAGAACACGGGGGGCTGTCGAGAAGAAAACGAAGAATGTGCCCATGCCGGCACTAAATCCGACCGTGTAAACCCAAAAGGCCGGACTCGCGAAGATCGGCAAAACAGATCGTTGCGTTCTGGCCTGATCCAACGGTCGGGTTTCATGCCACCTGAAACTGGCGTTTAAGAGTGCGAGCGAAGCCAGTGCAGCCAGTGTGATGAAGATCGCCTGCCATCCCCAAAACTCGCCGATCAGCGCACCGGCTATAGGGCCGAGCGCAGGCACGAACGCCAGCATCGAACTGAAAAGGCCGTAGATGACGGCACCTTCGGGACGATTGGCATATACGTCGCGCACGGTCGCGAAGGTGGCCACCAGCATGGCCGATGCTCCAACAGCCTGAACCAGACGAAACGCAACAAAGGCTAATGCAGTTGAAGAACAAGCCGCTCCCAGAGACGCAGCAACGAAAGCCGTTGCGCCTACAAGCAGGATCGGCCGTCGCCCGACGCGATCGGAGAGTGGCCCAAAGATCACTTGGCCCACACCGAGCATCACCATGTAGAGGCTCAACGTGAGTTGGATTATGGATGGAGTCGTGTTCAGGACGCCCGGCATCGCCGGAACGACTGGAAGATAAATATCCATCGCCAGCGAGGCGAGGATGTCGAAGGGAGCCATAAGCAGCAAGGCTGCCGGCAGCGTATAGGCCCACGCGGGGCGTGTGGTGGTCATGACGAATCAACCGCTCGATTAAGGATACCGGGCAGCGTCTGCTCGTCAGCAATCAGATGGGATTGGTCTTACAGAGCGCCGCAACAACAATTCTGATGTTGCGGCTTACTTGTCTGCTGACTTGGAATTTCCCATGCTGATGGCTCCACGATTACGAAATTGAATAGCAGCTCTTATCGAATTAGTTGTTGCGTTGCAATGCGGTATCGTTGGCTCCTATAGCCCCAACCCC
>ERZ773070.549-NODE-549-length-27425-cov-6.282389_pt1 | contig 27425 bp, 34 predicted proteins | sample MGYA00580618_ERZ773070 | MGnify/ENA primary metagenome ERZ773070 (study PRJEB29015, sample SAMEA2738023) | human oral metagenome | biome: human oral; feature: human-associated habitat; material: dental | place: China | collected 2019 ... | reverse complement strand
ATGAATTAGCGAATAGTAGAATTGAAAATGTAAATGGATCGGTAAATCTTCCGGATAATTGGAACGATTTAATTATTATTGTCGATAATACTAAACAAAATTATGGCGATGATAGTGGATCCAGTAAAGATTTTGAAAATACACACAAGTATGCTCCATCTTATGTATTTGTATGTCGAGCAGAAGTTCCGATTAAATTTTTAACTCCATTTTCTGTAGCCGGTATTGAAGTTGGTGCAACGTATGTTCGTTTAACACAAAAAACTGGACCGGTATTTATGGAATATTCTAAGAGCCGTGATTACGGTAGAATAGTAAAGGTATTATGGCGATGATTGAAAAATTAAAAAACAAAGTAACAGTAATTAGCCAGATACAAAAAATTAACGAAATTATAAAAGCTATCGATCATTTTAAAGGAGGTGTCGATGAAACTAGTATTAATGGATTAATTAATCGTCACACACAAAAGATTAATGAGATGAAAGCACATATTAACGAATATGTTATTAAACTTTCAGATCAATTAAATGCTAGTATTAATGAAAAGCTTAAAAGCTTTTATAGAAAATCAGAAGCGAATAATAAATATGCTCCTGTTAACGAAGAAAAAAAATATGTTCGTTATGACGATCTTAATGTCGGCAAAAATTTAGTTATTAATGTCGGATCTGGTCCGGCAATAAAATTTAATAAATCTGACGGCACTTTATTCACTATCGGTGATTTTGATATATCTACATGGCCTTTTAAAATTACTAAAGGTAATGTTCAATATATGGGAGTGAATAACGAAGGATTAATATCTGATAAACATATTATTACTCAAGTTAATTATAAGAATTTTATTAAGTTAAAATCTTGGCGTGATGGATCTTCTATTGGCAGTTGGAATGCCAACGATTGGAACGAAGCATATGCATATAATACTGGCGATAACTATCAAGGTATTTTCTTAATGGTTAAAAATGCTTCTAAGCGCCGTTATGATGTTATGAATTATAATTCTGGAGACGATACTAATATGTCAGTTTCCTTCCATAATTATTATGGTAATACTAGAAACGTCGAACTTTGTTCTCGTTTAATCCAGTATCCAGGCGATAGTAGATTCCAAGTTAATATAGCAGAAAAATATTATATGATGCCTATTAATAGACCTAAATTCCGTCTTAAATACGCTGAAGGGTGGGTTATTAAATGCCGATAGATATTAACACTCTTCGAGATAATCTTAATGATTTAATATTTAAAGTAAATAATCTAGAAGCTTATAAAGAACAAAATAATGATTATGCTAATACATTAGATTTTTACGAAAAAATATTATCGATTAATGATGAATTAAATGGTTTAGATATCGATACTATTAATGTGGATAATAGCTTTATTGCCAATAATATGTTAGAAATTTCAGATAATAAGTTACAATATGGCAAAGATCAACTTACATTTACTGATAGTTTACGATATAACGGCAAAATTGCTAAAACACAATATGATTTAGCTATGCCAGAATTTAAAGATTATCCTCCTAATTCTTTAGAAAAAGGAGAATATTATTTAGTAATAAATAAAGATCAATATAAAATTCCGTTTATTATCGAATATTATGGCAATAATATTAAAAATGATTTCTACAAAATAGAAAACAATAAATTAACGTCTGATTATAATTTTGTATTAAAGAAACGAGGTTAACGAAATGATTAATATTATTAATGATAATAACGTTACTCTTTCTGATTTACAAAGTAAAATTGATGAAATTAATCGATACTTAGAAGATAATAAAAAAGACTTAGAAGAAACTATTTATAATAACAATGTTGAACAATATAAAATAGATGATTCTATTTATTATAAAAAAAATAAAGTTTACGATTATACAATTAGTGACTTTAATGTTAATAATTTATCTGGTATTGTTAAGATAAATAATAATACGTTAAATGTAAACGGTCATATATTATCTAATAAAAGTATCGACAGCGTTAAATTTTTAACAGAAAAAAGTAATACTTATACTTGGACTGAAGTTCCGGTATCTAAGCAAATTGATATTACATATTTTCATGAAATTAATATTATTATTTCAGATAGTTCCATTTATTCACCTTTATTCATCGTAAAAGAAGATGGATTATATAAAGACCGATATGGAATAGTAGAAATTAAAATTATTGATAATAATTTAATAATTGACAATGTTTATAATGTTGTTAAAGTATTTGTACGATAAGGTTATACGATATGGAAGAACTTTCGTTAAAATCAGTTAATGATAATATTATTACTTTAAGTAATAATGTAGATAATATTATTAACAGAGCTCATAATAGAATCAATGAATACTTAGAAATTAACGGTATTCCATTGGGTAATATATATAATGAGTATATTGGTAAGAATCAACATATCGATATGTTACATGCTAATAATCTATTAGTTAATAATATGCAATTAAATAATAAATCTTTTATTGATAATGATAAAATTGTATATGGCGACAATTCTTTGTCGCTAGCCAATGGATTAAAAGTAAACGAAGAACAGGTATTGTTGGAAGACGATACCTGTTTTAGTTTGTCATATGAAGGTGTATATACCACATACTTAATTAAAGATAAATCTGAGATTGTTGTCTCTGGTTTATATAACGGCACGGAAACAATTGATCTTATAATTCCTGTTTCTATGTTAAGTGAAATTTCGACAAGTGTATTCGGATATCGAAGCGCAGGAGTAACGGTTACACGTTCTGGCGATGAATGTTCTATAGCTCCTACAGATTCGGGATTCGTTATTACTAATGTTATTATGAGGTAATTTTTCTATGAAACATTTTATAGATCAGGCTTCGTTGAACGAAACAAGTATACAATATCTTATTTATAAGTTAAACGAAGTTATCCGTGTTGTTAATAATAAACCGGATGTACATGACTTAGAATACTGGTCTGATGTATTAGAACAGTTTAAGAATGATAAATCTATTAATACTTATACCGATCTAATCGAAGCTTTAAAAAAGAAGCCAGACTTTAATGAAGTACGCGCTACAGTTCGCGATGAATTAACAAAATTTGTCGATGAAATGAACCAGCGTATTTATCAACCAACTTTAGATCAACTATTAAAAATAATTGGCGATGCACTTAATCAATATATTCGTGAACAAGTGGATAAACGTTTAAATGAATCAATAGAAGATCTTAAGAATAGATTTAGTGCAGAATTAATTTATTGGAATTAGGAGATCAAAAAATATATGGATGAAAAATATACAGGCCGAAAATTTTACGGTCTATATGATCCTACATCGCCTAGTGCTAAGCGCGATTCTAAATCTGTTGAAGATATTAAAAAACAATCTGATGCTAATAAAGAAACAAGCCTTTCTAATAAAGCATTAGCCGAAGCTAATAAAATTGCTATCGATAAAATTATAGCAATGATGAATGCGAAGCAAGCTCAGGATGTTATTACTTTTTTAAGTAAAGTCGATGCTGTTGCTCAATATCAACCTAAAGGTGATTACGTGACGGAAAATCGTATCGACGAAAAAATCGATTCTGGTATCGCTAAATATAATGTTAAAGTTACCGAAACATTTGCGACTCGAGAAGAATTAAATTTAGCGACAAAAGGTGTTACACCTGCACAGTTAAAATCTTTAAAAGATGCTTTAGAATTATTAAAAGATAATCCAGATAGTATTGCTGAGATTGCTAAAAAAGCCGACAAAGATAATGTATATACTCGAGCTAGAATCGATGACTTTATTAACAGTTTAAATCAAAAAGATTTAGATTTAGAAAAGAAAATTCAAACTGTTGCATTAGGTGAAGGTTTTGTTAAAGATACTGAATTAGCTCAACGTGTTGCAGCGATCGTCGATTTTACTCCGTATGTAACTAAAGTATATGCAGAAACTACGTATGCTAAACTTATAGATTTAAATTCTAAAGTTTCTCAAGAACAATTAGAAAAAGCTTTAGAAAAAGCAGCACCTCAAGCTGGTATTGAAAAATTAGCAACAAAAGAAGAATTATTTAAAAAAGCTGATAAATCCGAGATCGAAGGTAAGGTAAATGTCGGTGATTTTAACGATTTAAAACAAAAGATTTCTTCTTTAGATACAGCTATTAAAACAGAAGCTGCTTCTCGTGCTTCTACCGATATTGCTACCGATAGCAAAATCGGTATCATTAATAGTATAATTAATGATATTAAAGCCGATATCTTAAAAAATAAACAAGAATTAACGACTCAATTAGTTCATAAAGCTGATACAGAAACAATGGCTACTTTATTATCTAATAAAGTGGATAATAATAGCTTAGATCTTGTCAAAGCTTCTGTTGAAAAAAACAAACAAGATATTCTTAAAGCTAACATCGAAATTAATAAAAAAGCTAATGCAGCTGTTTTAGAAAATTATCCGACTAAAGAAGAACTTCGTGTTAAAACTGAGTTATTAACTCAAAATATCGAAAATGTAAAAACAATTGCCAATAAAGCTAAGTTAGCTTCTGAATCTGGTAAATTAGCTACTGATGCTAAAGCATTGGCCGAAGACAATAAAGTTAAAGTTTTAGCTATCGAAGAAAAACTTAAAACTTTATTAACTAAAGCGTTAGCAGATTCTTTATATCAAGAAAAAGGCAATTATGCAACTAAAGAAGAAGTCCAAGCAATTACGACTCTCGATCCTTCTACAGTACAAGCATTAAAAGATTTAGCGCGTCAATTAGCAGGTCATGAAGATTTAGCTGCTGTTTTAGAAAAACTTGATAAGATTTATACTAAGCAACAAGTAGACGATGCATTAATCCGCAAGGCTGATGTTGCTGCTCTCAGTGAATATGCTACTAAAGAAGAATTAAAAACTAAAACTGCTAATATTATTACACAAAGCGAAGTTGAAACTCGCGTATTAAAAGCAGAATCTAAAGCTGATACTGCAGTTCGTGAAGTTAATACGACGGCACAACAAGCCAAATCTAAGGCGCAAGATAATGCTCAATCTATTAGTGAAATTAATACTAAGTTAACTAAAGCAATTGAAGATACTACTGCTTTATCCACTAAAGTTAATAATTTAGCTTTAAAAGCTGGTGAAGGTGGCAAAGTCGATCCTAACGCCGTGGCGGATAAAGTTAAAGAAGTTTTAAATGATTTAGTAACTAAAAATAAATATGTATCTAAACCAGAAATGGTATTAGAGTTAGACAAAAAAGCTAATGCTAGTGAATTAGAATTATTACGTCAAAAAGTTACGTCTAATGAAACAGCTCTTGCTAGCAAAGTAAGTACTAGTGATTTGGCAACTAAAGTTGAATCTTCTGTATTTAATGCTAGAACGACTGAAGTCGATAATAAAATTAAAGCATTAGAAACGACTAAAATTCCATCTGTAGTCGAATCTCAGGTTGAAGAAAAACTTAAGACATTCCAACCTAAAGGTGAATATCTTACTAAAACTACTGCCGATACATATTATCAACCTATTGGTTCTTATGTCGATAACGATGTATTTAGTCAAGCTAATATTAAAATTAGTAAACATGAAGAAGATATTGCAGCAATTAAAACAGCTCATTATGTACAGCAATCTGAATTAGCTAATTATTCTAATACGGAAACAGTTAATGCGGCGATTCAGGCTGCAGTAGCCGGTCTTGACACTACATATGCTAAAAAATCTGATGTAAGTACATTTATTAAAGGCGTCGATGTCGATAAAAAAATCGTAACTAAGATTGGTGAATTTAAGACTTATACAGATAGTACATTTGCTACTAAGAATGAAATTGATAATGCTCGCGCATTATTTAGAACTGCATTAAGCCAAACTGCTATTGAAAAAATTGTCGATGATAAACTTGGCACTGTGAAAGATGCTGTACAGACTATCGTCAATATTCAATCTGGCGTAAATCAAAATAAATCAGCTGTTCAATCTATTCTTACTGAATTAGCTAAAAAAGCTACGAAAGAAGAAATTGAAGGTAAGCTAGATAAACAAGTATTTGAAACAGCTAAAACTTCGTTAACTAAATTAATTACCGATCAAGAATCGGCATTAGCCGAAGCTAAAAAAGCTTTGCAAAAAGCTATCGATGACAAATCAGCAGAAAATGTTACGAATTATCAAAGTAAAGTAGAATTTGCTAATTGGATTCGTGATACATATACTGTAGCTATTCAAGATTTGCAATCTAAAATTAAGAGCGATCAAGATGTAAAAGATTTAGTTCAACCATTAATCAATACAGCAATTTCTGGATTATCTGATATATATCAACCTAAAGGACAATATGTAACTTCAGATGGCTTAACTAATAGACTTTTAGGCTACCTAGAAGAAGCTTATGCAGATACAAGATACCAAATGCGTGGTAACTATGTTACTCAGACTGATCATAATTCTGATATTCAACAAATTAATGGTAAAATCGATACTATTAATACGAGTCTTAATGGTAAACTTGATTTAACAGCTGCGCAAAGCGTTTTCCAAACTCGTGGTGATTACATCACTCGTGGTGATTTAGATGCTGCAGCTACTACACCGGCTTTTGCTAATGCAATTAATAATGCTATTATTGCTAAAAATTTCTTAGATAAAGATACTGCTAAAACTTTATTTGCAGCTAAAGCTAATTATACGACTGCTCAAAATGTTGGCGATATTATTCAAAATAGTGCTATTATTCAAGGAAAACAAGATAAGATTACGTTCGGTTCTGGTTTATCTTATAATGCACAAACAAAAACATTAACTGCAACTGGAGGCGGCGCTACTGGTGATCTTAGTCAATATGCTAAGAAAACCGAAGTAGTAAAACCTAGCGATCTTAGTTTTGCAGATTTTGATATTTTCACAGCATATAATGCAGAACTTAATTTAGGAGATTAATAGATGCAAGAACTCGATCAATTCAAAGCTAAAATGTTAGCTTGGGCTAAAAAACTAGCACAAGATTTAACGGCTTTAAATAAAAAAATTAAGGCAGCTAGACCTGTTGTATCTGAAGCTCCAATGGGTATTATCCCTGGAGCTTATGAAGGTCAAATTATGGTTCATAAGAGTGGGCCAATGATAAAATGTTATTGTTGGGCTAATCGTGATTGGAATGAAATTGGAGAAATTAGCCAATCAGTTTTAAATAATTTAAAATTTGAAATTTCAAGTTCTATTTTAACAAAAGCTGGCCAATCTCAAGAACGTAAGCCAAGAGCTTCTATGGACAATATGGGTAAATTATTTGTTAATTATGGTACCTGCACAGTAGAAGTTGTTGATTCTACTGGTAATTGGAAGTTATTAAATGGTCCGCTACAAAATTCCGGTATTCCAAATTATACCCCGGAAACAGGTCCCGGTACATTAGTTCAAGATACTGGGACCAAAAAGATTTATATGTGGAATGGTGCATCATGGATTGAACTTGGTGGCGGTGGTGGCGCTGCCGGTAATTATGTTACACGTGAAGAGTTTAATAATGCTCTTAAGAAAATTCAAGAAGAAGTTAGTAAAATTAGAGGTTAATAATGGCAGATCCAACGACTGAAAATATTGTAAATAAACTTACTGAAACACTAGGTCTTATTCATAATGACTTAGAAGATGTAAAACAAATTTTAAATAAAAATGGTATTCAAGCTACTGGTACTACTAAAACATTAGCCGAAGATATTACTAAATTACCAAAACAAGTAGAAGATAATATTAAAAATTCTAATGATATTACTGGTTTAAGTGGCGGCACATTAGATATTCATACAGGTTTTATTTATTCACCTAATACTACTAATAGACTAACTGAAGATAATTGTATTTTTGCTCAAAATGTAAAAGATTTTGTATTGCCTGGGAATAAAGAATTAAAAATGTTCTTTCCTAGTGATACTATCGTTAATAATATTATTTTAAGCGAAGTGAATAAAGCGAATAGAAACTTATCTTTAACTGTTAACGATTCAGCTATTTTTTATCCAGAAAATATTCAATATCTAACTGGCGCTAAAAAAATTGATCAAATTAATTTTACGGTTAAAGTAAAAGACGATACTGTTAAAACAATTACTGAAAGTGGTAAAGAATATTTCGACTTTACTAATCAACAAAAAGCTCCATCTGGACCTCCTATTGGAATGCCTGGGTATGTTCCTGGTTCTAATGGTTACAGCGGTGATTTTGCATTAGCTGATTATAACACTAAATTTATTGTTAACGATAAAGTTTTAGAAAACGTAAAATGTGAAAGTTTTTATTTAAGTCCAAATGCTTATGTTAAAGAAGTTGTAGCAGAACGATTATATGTCGATTATGCATTATTAAGAAATATTCTCTATAAAGATACATATAGTTTAAATTCTTATTTAGATGATTATAATGATAGCCGTCAATTTAATCTGATTAAGATTAAAGTAAAAGGTTTACTTAATGTGGATAATATCGGAATTGTAAATGAGCGCCAATCTGATTTAACTCCAGAACCTCCATTTGTAAAACAAGTCGATCCATATAGTGTTCAAAATATTTATGGCATTACAGCAGAAAGTTATTTAACTAAAGCTAAAAATTATGGCGGCTTTAATACAATATTTGCTAAACTTATGAACAAATATTTTCATATTTTAGTCGATCATACTAAATTTAATACCTTTAATCAAGATTGTTATTCTTTACAACTTCCGTTATATAGCTTAGATGAAACTAAAAAGTTTAACTATGCTAAACGCAAATGGGAAGATATTAATGCATTAACAGAGGACAAAAAAGAATTTAGTCCTAAATATAACTGCAAAATGATCGGTTATAGCCGAAAATCTTTTGCAGAAAAAGTATTACCTTCCGCTTCTAATGAATATAGTAATAAAGGAATTATAACTATCGAAGGATATGGTAATCTTTTTATTGACGGGATTTCTCCTAAAAATAGTTATTTTGCTCCGACTAAAGAAGGCTACTATTCTATTAATAGTGGACAATTAGGCGGAACAGATTTAGATACTTCTTATAAATATGATAATAATAATACTATTACTTTTGAATTTAACGGTAAAGATAAATTTGTTGGATTCCCATTTTCTGATTTAATACAATGTTCTTATTCTGAAGATAAATTAAATATTGTATTTAATAAAAATCGAGATCATTTAACATTAAATAATAATTATTTAGATCCTCAAGAATATATTCAATTATTCCCTTCTCATTGGACTACTAAATATCATGTAGACTCTACTATTACTGATGAAACTAATAGTGATCTAATGTTAAAACGTGAAGACAATATTACTAAATTAGATTGTCGTAAATCTAATTTAACATGTCCACTATTCTTTAATAAAACTATTGAAGAAGTATTGGTGAATAAAATCTTTATTCCTTGGCGTTTGCCTATTTTTAGACGTCTTGTGCAAGAAAGCCAACGTAATAATTTTTATTATAAACCACTTATGGAAAATGGATTTACTAAATTCATCTTTGGTGATGATGCTGAAATCGTAGATTATAGCAATTATGCTTATGATATAATGAAAGAATCAGCTAATGCTGGTGCCGACGCATTAGAAAACCATAAGGGTTATCGTTTCGATTCTACACATCAACAAGAAATCGATAATTTTGTTAAGAATATGCATGTTCATATTAAGTCTAATCATCCTAAGATGAGCGACAAAGAATTCTTAAAATATCGTTTACCTTTATTCACTTTAGATGGTCGTCAACGTTATAATTATTCTTTGAAAAAATGGCAGTTATTAGAACAATATGATCCTAAAAATGATGCGACACCAATGGAACAAATTTATCCTGAATTAAAAGATAAGCTTGATCAATTACTTGTAGTCGGAGAAGTTGTAGATACAGATGCGGGTAGCTCTGGTCGTCCAGGTTAATAGGAAATATATAACCCAATGACACTCATTAATTTTTTATTGTATTTAAATCATACTGTACCGGACGCAGTCGAGCATTTTGTAATAGCCTATGCCGTTATGTTTATACTCGTTATGTCCGATACAGTTATGAAATTATTTGCATTAACCATAACTAAATATTCCTTATGGCACTACAAAGCAATTATACAAGCCTTTTGGGGTGGTTGGGGTCAACAAAAATCAAGCCGCGTGTTTTATCGCGGCTTTGTTTTTAAAATATTTCAATACTCGATTGCCTGTTTAATAGCATTTGCACTCGATTGTGTAAGTATGCCTAAAGAATTACCGTATGCATTAAAGCATACGTTTAATTACATAGCTTATATTATTTATTTCATAATTTTCTTAACCGAATTATTTTCGTTTAAAGAAAATTACGAATTAATTAAATATAATAAATCGGTAACGTCTAAGTTCGGTAAAGATTTATTAGAACATATCGATACTATCGATTTAAATTTAATTAAATTTAAACTCAATAATCATATTAAGGAAGATGACAAGGATGAGTAAGTTTTTCAAAATGATGTTATTTGAAAATGAACAATTAAGTTATACACGCGTTATTTCCTTTGTTATGCTGTTATTGTTAATCGGTGTGACTCTATATCTTGTAATTACAGGACATAGATGGGATCATTACGATACATTAGCTAGTTTGAGCGGTGGCGGTTCTGCCGCTACTCAAATTGCTAATAAATTTATTAATAGCAAATACAATTCTGCGCCAGGAACATATCAAGAAAAAAACGACGCAGAATAATATATACTAATATTATATATCGTAATATAATATAAGTAATACAAATTATATTATATACGAAAGGATTAACTTAATGCGAAAATTTAAAGTTGAAAGTTTGAAGGTTAATATTATTAACGCTCTTCAACTTGATAAATTAATCCGTGATAATACGATTAATCGCAATCAAATTTATATTCAGTCGCCTGAAGAATTTGTAGTCGATCATAACGATATTGTAAATCTTAAAGAAACTAAACAAGATAAATTAAAACCAGGTTCGACTATTACGATTAATAGCGAAAATGTAATCGAAGCAAATATCGATTTAAGTCCTTATTATACTAAAACAGAAACAGCTAAATTATTTATGGGCCGTGACGAAACGTATACTAAGGAAATCATCGATGAAAAGACTTCGAATATTGTTGCTGGCGATAATATTCTGGTTACTTGGGAAAACAATAAAAGGAAAATATCGTCTACGATTCAGTACCGTCAGAATAATAAATCAATGTCTATCGGTACTAATATTTTGGGCAGTGGCACTTCCGTTGGCGCTGGTTCTCAAGCAGTTGGTGAAAATTCTGTTGCTTTAGGTGCCGGCAGTTTAGCTTCATTACCTAATCAAGTAAGTGTAGGTAATGAAACAGTTAAACGTGTTATTAGTAATGTTGCTAATGGTATTGAAACTAGCGATGCTGTTACTGTCGGTCAACTAACGCTTAAAGTAAGTGAAATATTAGCTAAATTAAATAAAATACAAGAACAAATATATCCTGTCGGTTCTATATATATGAATGTGAATAATGTGAATCCGGCAGTGTTATTTGGCGGTACTTGGGAAAAACTTCCGTCCGGTCGAATGTTAGTCAACGAAGGCGACGGTTTTGCTCTAGGCTCTGTTGGCGGTGAAAAAACACATCGTTTAAGCGATAGTGAAGTACCTGGTCATACTCATAATGTTAATACTAGTATTTCTGTGCTAGGCGATCATTATCATGCATTTAGTACGTTGTACGATAACAATGGTGTTTTCCCTTCAGCAAATCCTAATCGTAATCCCGAGACCGGATTCCGTTTTAAATCAGAGTCTAGATTAGCTGGCTGGAACGGTTCTGGTCACGGTAACGATGTCGGGTCTTCTCCGATCGGTACGAATACAGAATGGCACGCCGTAACATCTTTAGATAAAGCATACGGCAATAATCGAAATATTAATATTAACGTTAATACCTCGTCTATTGGCGGAAGTCAAGCACATAATAATATGCCGCCATATTTAACAGTTAATATGTGGAAACGAACTAGATAAAGGAAGTATTAAAAATATGTCTTATGAAGAACAATTAGCTCAAGTGCGAGCTAACGTTATTAATAATATTTATCCGATCATTCAACAACAAGGTTCTTCTAATCAAATGATCACATTACATTGGACTGCTGGTCATTACGATCAATTATTTGATGATTATCATATGTGTATCGACGGCAACGGTATTGTTCATATTATGAACGATTTAGATGCTTACGGTGCACATTGTTATCATGAAAATAGTAATAACTTCGGTATTGCTACTTGTTCTAATGTAAATGCTTTGTTAAATGGAGATGGTTATATGGGTTATTCCACTTACGTGCCAGGTCCAGAACCAGTTAATGGTTTACAGTTAGAAGCAATGGCTACACTAGTATACCTTTGTTGTGTGCAATGGAATATTCCGTTAAGTCAAGTATTTACTCATGGCGAGCGTTGTTTGCGTCGTCAAGATTTATACGATTACCCATCTGAACGCTGGGATCTCGATATTCTTGTTCCTGAATGTCATGTACGAAGTGAAGATGGTTTGACTACAAGCGGTGGTAATTGGATTCGTAACAGAGTCAAGGAAATCGCTGCTATGAATGGAGTTAACTATTTGTAATTATTAATTAAGGCGGTCGAAAGGCCGTCTTTTTTATTGTAATATAATAATAGAATTTCTATTTATATTATTAAAAATAAAGGATATATAATATGTCTGATAATACAATTTATGATTATGACTTTTCGGTACATGAAACAGAGCCGAAACGTGCCGATATGCTTAATGCTCTTAAAGCAAGAGTAAAAGCTTTGGATAAAGGTACAATTATTTCGTCGACCGATTATAACGACGATTCTCAATACGATGAAGACCGCGCATTAAGTGCTTATTTATTATTTAAATTATTCCCGACTAAAGTTCATTTACTTAAAAATCATTATACTAAAGAAGAAGTGGACGGCTTATTATCTGATCTAATTTCTAAATATTATTTAAAAAATGAAATCGACGATATGCTTAATGCTTTAAAGAACGAATTAAAAGCTAAAATGTTAGCTGACGGTAACGATTTAAAACAAGCATTAAATGCGCTTAAAACAGAATTAAGTAAACATAGAACACAAGAAGTAATCGATCATCCTGATAATAGTATTACTGAAAGTAAAATACGAGATAAAAATATCTCGAAGGGCAAACTTAACGATGCTCTTCAAAACGAAATAGATGGCAAAGCAAATAAAAATGGCGATACTTTTACTGGTGATGTAACGTTTGATCAATATGTAAAATTTAAAGCAGTTCGTCCAAACGGTACTATAGAATATCATACGATGTTCGGTTCTTCTGGTAATAATCCAGATGGGCGTCGAAATTTTGATATTGGCAATAATATAAATACTTATGCTACTGTATTATGCTGCAGAAACAATCCTGGCTGGTATAATCATTTAAATGAATATCATCGATTACTTATCGATCAAGATAGAATCGATTTAGAAAATAGAATTGGTAATATTGAATCTCGATTTAATACCAATAGCCAAAACGGTTTGCGTTATCTATGGAGCGGCAGTATTAGCAGTCGTCCAACTGAAAAAGTTAATATGAATCGTGGTGGACGAGGTGGTAGTAGACAACTCGATTCTTATAGAATTCTTGATTCATTACCTGACAATTGGACTAAAATGCATATTTATATTGGTATCGATATACAAAGAAAATATCATGATCATGATAATGACGATACTTTTACTATAGGTAATTCTTGGAACTATACAGTAATTATTAAAAATGTTACTGAAAGTGTTGTTGTCGACGGTAATTATTTTAGAATTATAAACAATAAATTATATTTAACTCCAGGTAGAAATAATAACGGTATTTCTATTTGGGTTGAGTAATATTAACTCCCTAGTTATTGACTAGGGAGTTATTTTATTTTATACTTAATATAAAAGGAGGTAAACATAAGTGAAATACTTCAGTAATATTTTTAATTTTGTTAATAATATGTATTATATGTCTTTCGGTAAGTATAATAAAGAATTTACTTCGTTATTTGTATTCTTAGTATTAGCTGAATATATGAGATATAAAAATGTAATGCGTTTAGGATTTAATGTAGAATTCCGACGAGAAGATTATATTCATTATAATATTAAAGTGGATAAGCCGGACTGGATAGATTTACCGATGTTACATAATTTAATCTTCTATATATTAAATCATTATGGGTTTAAAGAAGAAAATTATTATAATAAAATTAATGATTCATATGCTCATCCATTAATTTATCAGAATGATAATGGATTATATGAATTAGATCAAGCTGTATTTTTTAATTTAACAATGAAGGAGATTATATAATGACGCAACAAATTAAAATTGCAGAATACTTAAATTATTTACATACTTGTAAAAGAATATCATCGGCGAATATTATAGCATTTTTAGTCGATATGTTTCATAAAGCAAAATACGGAGAATTTTTATTTTCTGATGTCGATTATAATCTTAGTGAAATTAAAAGATTCCAGATGACAAAACCAGATCAATTAAGTGATTTAATGACTTCTTCTGATACAGCTGAAGAAATTTATGCATTAGTTGATGCTCATTGCAATATTAAAAATAAATTTTGGCAAATCGAAGTATTTTTAGTCGAAGATAAAGATAAATTGTATACTCAAGATGATGCATATCGTATTTTTGTACAATATATTAAAGATTATATTCTATTCGATATTTTGCCATATGGTAAGAGACCCTTATGAACTATGTGGATTTCGAACAGTGTCGCAAACTAACGTTTGCTCTATACAAACAATATAATTTGTTTACTGAGGCAGAACGCGAACGAGCATTTGCCGTTTCGTTAGTATATTATTTATTACTTTACGATAATGAATTAGATGGATTTGTTGTGGTTGTACGTAGAGAATATCCATTTGTCGGCATTCAAACTGGTAATTATAAGCTAATTAATTATAATTGTTTTTATAATATAGTATTGCGATTATACGAAAGATATCGTAATACTATGCAACGCGTAGCATGGGGCATATTCGGTGCTCCAGAAGAACAAATATTCCAGCCACAAGAATTATTAGTAAAAGCACATAGAGGAGTACATCACAATTGCGCTCTGTAAAAACAGTATTCGACGGTCGAGAATTAGTATTTACATTATGTATGCAATACGATATGCTAGAATACGTACATCATATATTAGCTCTTACATTCGGCGCCTATTCATATTTAAATAAACGACAACTGAGGAGTTTAACTTTACATATTAATTCTAATCAAGATTATTGGATCGATATTAATACGTATAAACCCGATACGATTAATTATAAAAAGTTTTATTTAGTCGCTTTGGCAATAGCCGAGAAATTCAAAATTTACCGTGTACGAGCCGCTTATCGAGCTTTTGAAGTAGATACACTTACGTATCGTCAAATAAGCTCTGGCGCCCTCAAAAAACGAGGAAAAAAGATAGTAAGAGATTTATTACCTTCCTGTGCATAAGCACGGGAGGGTAATTTTTTTTGGCTTGTTATATCGAATATATGTTTGCCATATAGGGCAAAATTTTTTGTGCGTATATTTTTTAGACTCGCTATTAATAAGAAAAAGAGGTGGTAAGAAAGTACGATTTTTTGTTTATGTGTAGATTCATTAATTATGTATGATTAGTATTAAAGAGGAGTGGATAAAGGATGGTATTGATTAGTAGATTAGTTTGCTATAAATGATTAGCTTTAAGAGATGAGAAAATTTTAAAGGAGGTAAGAAGCGCAGCGATAACTTACATATAATGGATTAGTATAGATAGAGGAGAAATTTTTCCTATAGGGGCGAAATTTTGAGATTTTTTTAGAGGGGGTAAGTGTTATTGATATAGAGTGGGTGGTGGCTAAAGTCCGCCCCCCCTACTTTGATTCTAGGTATTGATTGACCTAGAGGTAGGGTCTATATCATATGGTCATCACGTATTCGATGACCTTATTCTAATATTCATGACAGGAGGAAAAGATCATGAAAAAGAATTTAGTAACAATTTTATTAGCAGCAACAGTATTGGCAGGAGCAACAATGTATATTGCAGCACCAGTGCAACCGCATCACTACGAGATGCATGTAGTGAGCTACGGAGAAACAATGGAGTCAATTATAAAAGACTTCAATAAAAATACAACAGCTAACTACGATATTCGTGACGCTGTTGCAACAGCAGTAGCAGAAAGCAAGAAGATGGAAGGAGGCGCAACAAGCCGTCAACTTAATGTTGGTAATAAGATTGCAGTACCAATCTATCGCTAATATTATTAGTCCAGCTGTATGACTATAAACTATAGTTAATCATATGTCTGTTATAAAGGATAGGAGGCGAAACTATTAGAAGAGATATGATATTAATAATTCTTGTTGCTGTTATGCTAGCATGTCTAGTGACAGCAGCAGGTGTCTCCCTATCACGTTACATTACATTGTAATGGCAATGTGACAGGAAGAAGCGTCGTGAGTTGGGACGCTATACAAATACTAACTCATTCTTTATATAAGAGCTATATAATTATATATAAGATATAGCTCTTATATAAGGGATATATTATGCCCTTTATTTTTATTTCATGATAGGAGGAAAAAATCATGACACAAGTTATTTACATTGAAGTTATTTCTAATTCTAAGTTTAAAAAAGTGATTACAACTAGTAGCCGTACACCTGAACAATTTTGTATCGATGCCTGTGAATATTACGCGAGTAAAAGCATAGAAACAGAAATTAGATGCTCTCAAAAAGATCCACGTTTTTGTGGAGTATTTAGTTGCAAGAACGACAAACTTATGGCCATTGCTGGTCCAGAGAAAAATAAATTTTTCTGGAGTAAGTATACTCTAATTAAAAAGAATATAGAAGAAGCAAATGGTGAATTTATTCGTCCTAAAAGACAGAATAAAAACTTCTATGCTGTTATCAGCAAGGAGTATACAGGATTTATCCTTAAATGGACTCGTTGTAAAGAATTAACAGATGGAAAGTCTGCTAAGTTTAAAGGCTTCAATGGTTTAGAAGAAGCCAAGGTTTGGATGCGTGAGAATAACGCACCATCTGTTAATTTTGAAAATGTAACAGATCTTAAACAAATTAAATAACTTATTATCCGAAATGACGTTAAACTATTTTTATTTTAATACTTGTAGAGGAGGATAAAAATATGAGTATTAAAGATCTAACTAAAAAACGTGCCGCACAAGAGGCAGCAAAAAATGTTTTCCATAATTATGTGGAGGACATTGGTGCCCTTCAACAATTCGAAACGGCGAACATAAGTTCGTTTACTTTTGAATTAAAAGGAAAGGCTCGTGTGCCATTAGCACATGCTAGCATTTCCTCACTACCAGTATCTGGCATTCTTGAACATGGAGATACAGTTAGAGCCAGTATTGCTACTGGCATTATTCGTTTAGATGGACCTAGTGATGGAATTCACTGGGAAAATAAAGTATTTGTAGACACAAATGCTTACATCCCTGGCATTGCAAAATTAGATTTCTCTCATTTGAGAGAAGTCCAAGATGTAGTAGCGGTATTAGAATTAACGAAGAAACACTCAATTCTTCGTTATCTTAATGCATTACAATTGTCTCCTTCTATGATTAGACAGATGATGATTGTAATGGTGTTTGAAAGCTGCCGTGAGAATTTTGAAGCCAGAGTGCAAGCATTATGTGCACAGGGCTTTACAGCTATTGCCCTCACACCAGGCAAAGCACAAAAGCTCAACACTTATGTTGGTCTATTTGCTGCCCCAGCACAGACTATAGTTGTCGATTTAAATAAAGATTGTATTGCAATCGTGCCTAAACTAGATTCAACAGAGTTTGGCGATTCTTATGATGGTATGGCATACCACCATCATGAGTGGTTTTGTAATGCATATGGTATGCCAATGGCTAAACCATCATACCACCAAATGCGGATTACCGCTCTATCTGTCAAGGTAGGCAGTCAGCCGCTTCATGGTAAATCAATGGAAGCTTGGAAACAAGCTTTCTTAGCTATGAATAATGTTAAGGTTTATGGTATGGAATATGGCGTAATCCATGCCGAAAAGTTTTCTGAGTGCTACAAGAAAGGCAATTATAATGTTGCTTTCTTTGGCAATCCAAATGGTCGTTTGTTAGTAATAACAGACGAAAACGGAATGAAGAGAGTTCCGGAATTAGCGCCATCTAGCAAAGCCTGGGAATGGCGTATTTTGCAATTCTTCCATGAAACAAAAGGAAGAATATCTACACAACATTGTCAATATATTGTGTAGATATTTAGTTCAGAAAGAGGAGAAAAATGAACAAGAAACTAAATCGTGCATATATCGCACAAGTAGCGAAAAAAGAAATTTGCGCAAAAATTGATAAGCATTTTAAAGGCAATTACCATGGATCTGAAGTAGATAGAGCAGTTGCTCTAATGCCAAAGATCCTTCAAGAAGATTCCCAGATTGGCATATCTTTTGTAAAAAGCATTGTAGATGCTTTAAACAAAATGATAGAAAATTCTAAATGGAATTCTGACTGCGGTAGCTTTATGGCTACTGCAGAAGTAGATCCTGTGCTGAAATTCTCTTCTACTAGAATAGTAAAAGAACATGAAATTGGAATATCTAATGCCAAATTTGTTCGTACGCTAATAAAATGTGGTTATCGCACTGTCGATGCGTATGGTAACGAATCATCTCCTGAGATTAAGGAGATGCTTATTAATGCCAAATCTGATAAGGAATTATTAGATTTAGTATTAACTCTCGAATTGGGAATTAAAGCTGAAGGCATTAGGTTTCCACATGCTGGCGAATCATATAATACTGTAATTCGTCCAGCAGCATACTATATTAATCTATTAAGAGATAGATATGATATGTATATTAAAAATGCTGTAGAGTATTTAATATCTAAAGGCGTAAAACAAAATCTTGAAAAACTTGCTGAAAGTCTTGTTGATGCTGCAGCTGATGAATTGAAAATGATTCCTGTTAGTGGATTTATATGCACTGGTAGCGAATTATTTAAAATGTCTCAAGGCGGTTCCGATCATGACACAGATAAACATCTGTGGTTGGTAGGATCTGATGCTGATATGTATGATGGTAAGATCCATTATATGGTCGGCATCAAATCTGAGACTGCGACTCAAGGTTTACTTGAGGCCAACAGTTACGCTGAATTTATAGAGAACGTGTTCGTGTCTGGCTTGACAGACATGAACGTAGGGAAGTATGTTAATAAGTCTTCCCTCGTTCTCGAGATTGTCGGCACTCGCGGTACCGATATTTTTGCTAAATCTTGCAATATAATTCGCAAGAATTTAGAAGTTAAAGTTGATATGTCTAAACAAGCATATCAACGTCATTTTAATATTAGAGACATTCATGAAGATGAATGCTCTAATGATGTTGTTATTGCTTTATATGAAGAATTTTTAAATTCTAATATGAGCGATAGCTCTATTTTAAATTATTTTGTGGATATCTTGATTATAGCTCCAAGCTTAATCGGACATATCATTGATATGGCAAAAGCTGGCCCTGGTACAGCATTTGATCCGATTGGAGAAATGTTGAAAGGTATCCATAGCATGCGTAGAAAACAATACGCATGTATTGATTTTAACATTGATGATGGCACACTTACTTTAAGCGATGCTATTAGAACAGGTAGAGAATATTTAAGAGGAGAAGAATAATGAAAATTAATCAAAAGCAAAAAGAAATTAAAAGTTTGGGTATTTCTTCTGGATTGTATGAAATTCAAAATGAAGTAGCTGCAGTTGCATTAGAACAACTAAAGACTGCTGTATCTACTTACGGTATTAATTTAAAAAAAGAAACTAGTGAAGCAAAAGGTCTCACTGGTTATATTAATGAATTGATCGAAGATATTCGTAAATCTTCAAATGAGAATATTAAAGGGGAACTAATGAGTTCTCCGATGAGCAAAATTTCTAATTACGCTCGCAATATGCTCATCTGGGGTATGAATATAAATCCAGATAAAATTAATGTATATGAAGCTGCTCGTGAAGCAGGCTTCATTTACGGATCTGTTTGTTTAAAGAAGGATCTCGTACATTATGCATGGGATCATGCTAGTGAAGAAAAACAAATAGAGTCTCTACGTGTAGTCGAAGTGACTCCACGTTTTAAAGGCGCTGCTGACGCCTATAAATCAGCAACAGGTTTAGATGATGAAGAAGGCGAATACGTCTTCTTCAACAAAGGTTTAAGCAGCGATGAATACTTGTTCTGTGATCCAACTGTAAATGGATCGTATGAATTATTTGTGCGTGAGAACGGTAGTCTTTATATTATTGTTACTCCACTCGATGGTATGGAATTACCATTACCAAAAAAACAATTATTATTGAAGTCTAATGACTTCACTAATGCTGCTTCTAAAGTAGCTGTAGCTCAAGGATTTAGAAAAGAATTAAATGAAGGAGAAACCCTTCGCTATGAGGAATTTGTTTTAATGACTGGCTCTATAGCTAAAGGTATTAAAGCGAAAGGTTTGGATGGGAAAGCTCCTTCTGATGGCATTTATGTTAAATCTTTGAAAGGTAATGGATATGCCCAATTATGTGGTGTATCTATTACCAAAGAAATCCGTGAGATGATTACAAAGTCTTACGGATCTGTTAATATTAAAGTACATATTGATAATATGTGCTTTAATGAGTTTACAAAAGGTACAACAGAAATTAAGTCTGTGGCTTTGATGCTTACAGTACTTAATTGAATTGTTCTCCCCTCCGGGGCAGTGCATAAGACATTACAACCTTTTCTTAATTTAAATTTAATCTCGGCGTAGAACGTTAGTTACATTACGCATTAAGATTATTTTAGCAATTATAGGTCTTGCCGGAGGCCTCCTGACGGAGTGTCCTCTGCGAGGCTTATGATTCTTTATTTTGTATTTATATATATTCGGGCTCCGCCCCGAAATCATTTATGAGGGATTTTCCCTCTTTTATTATTTAATTATTATTAGTGAGCCGTACACTTATTTAAATACGGTAGAGGAGATTAATTATGAGTAAGAAATATTGCGTATTAGATTTGATAGAAAAATTAGATTCTTTAAAATATTCATCTTGGTATCTTGCTTCTGAATGGGAGCAACATGACTATAATGAATATAAATTAATAGAATTAAATGTGGATAAGGGCGAATGCACTTTATCCACTAGAGAATATGACAGAAGTGTCGGCGAAATTGTCGAAAGACATATTCTAGTCGACCCTTGCGAGGTGTTTCTAACACCATCTTCTGTCACAGAATTTAGATATCAAGAAATTCTTACTAAAATTCCTGAACATCTTCGGGAAGAATTAAAAGATATCGTTTCAGATAAGTGCCATCATTCAGCTGTGGCTGGTTATAATGGCTGTATTTAATATTATTATAGGGCTTCGTTTATCGGGGCCCTAAATCTTTATTTTTTTATAGGAGGCGATTTAATGCCACTTAAGAATATCGAATTACGTCACGGTAGCAAAGCCGATGATTTTACGTGGCGCATAGTTATTCCTTCGAATAAGAAGGAAGCTTATCGGCCTAAACTTTGTTGGGTTGATAAAAAGCCATTTGTTATCGGCGAAACATTGTATTTTCTTGTTATTCCCGAATATTTTTTAAAGAGCGAACGTATTTATTTAAGCTCGTCACGCTATTATCTTATTAAAGTCGCACGTAAATATTCTTGGTTTAGCGAAGACGATATCTTCTCGTTTATATACGAGGGCACAGATATTCGTCATTTTATTTAACCCTCCGGGACGAAATATTTTACGAGGATTTAGAAATGGATAGTATTCTCCTCTGCTATTCGTTTCTAAATCTTATTTTTTTTATTTAATGAGTCCGTCGGCAGTCGCGAGACGTATTCGTCTCCTTTCGCTTGCGACGGTCTGTTGCGGTCGCTTCGTCTCTAGTCGTCGAATACTCGACTGCCTTCCTCTCTTTTATTCACGGTTTAATACGTTTATCTTATTAATATTAATTTTATTTTTTCTTATGTATCGAGCGATCATACTACGTATAATTCTGGCTCCGCTACGAAATTATTTTTGAGTATTTAAATTCTTTTTAACTATTATTATATATAAGGAGGAAATATATTATGTTAAAGAATTTAACACCGCACGAGGTGAAAATTTATAAGTTAAATGGTACTACACCTGATTTAGATGTAGTAATAGAAGCTAGTGATACTATAGCTCGCGTATCTTGCGAGTATATTAAGGTGGATAAAAAGGTGGACGGCATCGATTTATATCGTCCCGTCTTCGGCGAAGTTACCGGTCTACCTGAATATTCGGAAGGAGTATATTTATTAGTATCGGCTATGGTACGCGAAGCTTTACCTTTGCGCAAGGACTTGGTTTCTCCCGGCCAATTACTTCGTGACGATGACGGTAACGTTATCGGTTGTTTAGGTCTTGTCGGCAATTTTAATAATTAGGAGGTTATTATGTTTATCTATAAAGTAATAGTATTCGATAATAATTTAAATACTAATATTATATTATTTAACGAAGATTTAGATAAAGCAGTTCAATATGCTGACAAACATAACAAAAAAGTTGGCGGCTATAAGAAAGCTTTTGCTGTTAAGTGTTTAAAAGATAAAATTAATTTAATTACGTTTTTTAAAGAAGGTCCTTTTATCGATTATGTTAGAAACGATGAATTTGACGATATTAATGTAGCGAATCATATTGTAAGTAAAGGAAATTTTCCTTTAATTTATGTTATTGCATAAGGAGGTATATTATTATGAAGTATGTAGTATATGAATGTAGTTATAAAAATGGTAAATTTTATTATATAGGTGAAACCGAAGTGAATAAAGGGGAGGACGACTTCCCTCGTAATGTTCTCGATTCCATCGGTATTAATAATATTATTCTTAATACTATTACCATTAATTTGAATCCGGGAACTATCGTCGGATACTTATTAGATGGATACGGTGGTGAAATATACATCTTTGAAGAAAACGAAGTGCCTGGTTACGTAACCGAGAATCTAGATGGTCCGCGGACTATTCATCTATATAAAGTAGATACCGATGAATTAATTTCTGTCGGATACTGTGCTTCTATTGATGAAACAGAACAAATTCTTACTGTTTTACATAATACATTCGACAAACTAGGCATGAATAATCAAATTAAATGTTTCTGTATACCTGTTGACCATAGTAAACCGTATAGATTAATCGAAGTATTCAACTTAATGGCTCCCGATGAAATTAAGGTAACTAATGTTATTCACTATGATAATGTAGAAGATGCTTTAAATGAAAAAGCTAGGATAGAATATGAAACTAGTAAATATCCTGGCACTGATGTTAATAGTTATTTTGTTATATAAGGAAGGTGAATAAAATGAGATTAATTATAGATGGAAAAATTAATGCCGATGCATGTAATGCGTTCAGTATTTATATTCTAGAGAAGAATTTACCAGAGATTACTCGTCAACGCTTATATGATAAATTACTTGCTCTATGTGAAAAAGAAGCAGAATTAGTATATAAACGTATGAAAGTCGACATATGGTCTGAGCATTTTGCTCACGAAGTGGCTGAAAAAAAGGCTAAGATGTTATTCTTTGGTAGTCCATTAGCTAATATAATTTATGATATTATTAAATTAAGAAAGAAAGTGAAGGAGATGGAAAGTGAATAAGTATAAGTTCTTCGGCGCCGTTAGCATGATTAAAACTTGTGAAGATATATATCATGCTATCGATGAATTTGTTATGGAAGATGACTTATGTCTTGCTAGCTTCCATCCTAAATTTATAAAGGTTAATGGTGCCACTGTTGCATGCATTAACTCTATCACTAATATCAGAGACGAAGAAGAACCAATCTCTTATGAACGTCATCCAATCTACATCTGTCTCGAATCTGATTATGATAGAGTAAAACATTTAGATGACTAGAGTTCTTCCTCCCCTCCGGGGCGAAATTATTTATGAGCCTTTTTCTCTTAATTCACGGCTCAGTACATTTGTTTTCAAGGAGGTTAAATATGAAAACTTATACTATTAATTACATGAATGTTATTACTAAAACAGAACATCAAGATATTCATATGGCGCTTGCACAATTCATGGCAGAAGTCATGGCTGGTGGCGATGGTATCGATGTTCTTAGCTCTATTAGTGATGGCGAAAAAGAAGCACATGGTCTAACTGGATATTGGAATAATGGCGTATTAGATTACAGTCGTCCATTTACTATTATTGAGGGGTAGGGGCTTAGCTCCTATCCTTTATTTTATTTAAAGGAGATAATGATATGTATACTATGGTAATTGTGCCAACATTAGATAATGATGACAAGAGTGCAAAAATTATTACTAGTTGGAAACATAATGAACTTACATTAAAAGAGATGCTAGATATTATTAAGGGTGCTAATATGTTAGCCAAGTATAATTATGATGTTGGACATGAAGATAAAGTTTCTAGAATCTTTTTATTGAAAGATGTCTATGCCAATGTTATTGTAACATCTAGAAATTTAGATTTATACGAAAAAAGAATAAAGGAGTGAATAAGATGTTCGTAGAAATGTATTATTTATATACGTTAATGGATACCGCTGGCGGATTCATTACGCTAAAATCTAGTGAAAGTGTACAATCTGTAATGCGTGAGTACACTGATTATCTTTTTATTAGTAGAGTACCATGTGGGTATGATACTGTTTGTTCTGATTAAGGAGTAATACTATGAAAACTTTACAAAAAATTTATGAAACTAGTCCTTTATTCTACTTCTGTGCATTCTTTTGCTTTGGATTTACTATGACAACATTGCTTATTAAGGCATTAAAGAAATAGGCAAGCGAAGGCCCTTCGGGGCTCTCTTTTTCTTTTCTACATTATCCCTTGGGAAGGACGTAGAGCCGGCTTACGCCGGGCTCCTCCGGAGCGAAATTTTCTTTGAGCCTTTTTGATTTACGGCTCAGTACGTTATCGGCATGATGAGGATACTAGGTCTTTCTTACTCCTATAAGAACCCCATGTATATAAAAACTACAACCTACAAAACACACAGAATAACTTTCTCTACGATTCATGTAGCCTAGTGTTCTCATCATGCTGACAATAATCGTTTCATATTTCCTCCTCTCTAGCTTCCTGACTGTGCTGATAGCGGTCAGGGGGCGATATGTGTACGTAAGCTTGTCTTACGTGCAGATATCGCTCGTAGAAAGGGCGAACTTTTTTGCAATCGTTTATTCACCGGTTAAACGATTTAAGGGTAAAAATCCGGTACTATTTTACAAAGGAGACTATCATGTCTAAAACAATTTTCATCAATACTGTTATTTCCGCTACTAAAGAAGCAGTAGCTGTTGGCCATATGGCTTGGGGTAAAAAATCCGCTACTAAAGAAGAATTAGCTTACCCTAATGACTTTATGGCAAGTGTACTTCACGTATTAAATCGTGTTATTCAAACTGGTATCGCACGTCGCGATAGTTACGGTCATATGACTATGACTATCGAATTACCAGATAGCGTAGCCATTCGTGCATATACAGTAATGGGTAAAGGCGCTAAAGGAGCTAAACAATCTTTCGATACCAAAGCTGTCGGTGTTGAATGTCGTGCACTAGAAAAAGCTCTTGCCGATGCTAAAGCATGTGACTTGGTATTGCGCCTACAACGTCAATCTCAAGCTACTGCATTTAGCTTGGAAATCCCGGACGGAGTCGAGATTGCAGAAGGCGACATTATTCAATTTAAAGATGGCGAAGCAGAAAACGGCGTTAAATTAGCTCATGGTCAACGTAGTAACTATGCGTATACTATCGGTGTACGTGGTGAAGAACTTGTAGCGTTGCGTCCTATGGATTCTTCTGCTATGAAAACTTTGAATGCTTTCCGTAGTGGTGTATGGAACTTAATACGTCCTGTAGCACCTAAGAAAGTTGAAGAAGGTCAAGTATTTTAATAGAGGGGGTTCGTCCCCCTTTATATTTTATTAAGGAGGGTATATAATAAATGGACTCTATCACCATTAGAAATAATAACGAAAAAATCTTGTCTTATATTGAAGATAAGGTGAATAATGAATATGGCGGGACTGTGGAACGTATCGACGGAGGTCTTGCTATTCAAATCTCTGAAGAAAAAACAGAGGAATTAATGTCGGCATATAAACTAGCGAAAGTTAATTATGCTGGCGTTCAGGTTGTGAACTGGGGTGCCAAAAAGGTTGGCATCTTAGCTAACGCAACTAAATCTGTCGGCATCGGTGCAGTGAAGCTCGGTGCCAAAGGCCTTTTCGGTGGTTTAAAGAAAACTACTGAGTTAGCGATGGGTGCCGTGTCCGCAATTGCAGACGAAGCACAAACATCTTATGCGGAGCTCAAAGCTAGCGAAGATTTACGCTCCCTTAAGAACAGTTTCGGCTCGCGAGGTGGGGCTAGTGACGGGTCTGACTTTGTCGTTACTAGTAACGGCCCACAAGAGCCTACGGTGCCTCCTAATAACGGTACAGAAAACACCGAAGGTTAATTAATCTATATATTTAGTTAGGGGCTCTTTGTAGTCTCTAGCTAAATATATATTTTTTTAGTTTTATTATATATGCTTAGACTAAAGCATTATTTTTTTTGTTTTGTTGAAATAAGTTAAATAATGTTTTCGTATAAGTATATATTTTGTGCCGGCAAGCTATATATTTTTGGCGAAGGGATATTATTTTTACGTTGCGTTATCGAGCGCACTATATAAGCCCGAGCGAAGCGAGGGCAAAGTGTTCAATGTGAAGATCATAAGCGAGCGAAGCGAGGCTAAAGTGTTTATATATTATATAGTATTAAGCGAGCGAAGCGAGCGTAAAGTGTTAATGTAATGCAGTTTCTTTGATATCTTTCTTTGTTAAAGAAAGTAGTTAGTGTTATATTATATTATTATAGAGCGAAACAAACGTAGTGAGTGAGCGTATGTATCTCTTTTGATTCTTTTCTTATGAGAAAAGAAATTGTTAGTTTATATTGTATTAGTAGCGAACGAAGTGACCGCAGGAAACGAGTGAGCATTTAAACTCTTTGCTTCTTTCTTTAGAAAGATGATTAGATAAAATGTTTACATTTTACGGTAGTTTTTATTTAAGCATCTATGCTTAGTTAAAGATATAGTGTAGCGTAAGCGAATAAGTATATTAGGCGGAACGCAGTGGAGCCTATATATACGCCGGTATTATCTTTATATTATATATATATGTATATAAGTATTATTATATAGCGAAACGTAAGTTAAGCATTTATTATAATAATAGTATTATAGTATTATATAAAGTTATTAAAGATAAATAGG
>ERZ773070.548-NODE-548-length-27426-cov-9.454459_pt1 | contig 27426 bp, 20 predicted proteins | sample MGYA00580618_ERZ773070 | MGnify/ENA primary metagenome ERZ773070 (study PRJEB29015, sample SAMEA2738023) | human oral metagenome | biome: human oral; feature: human-associated habitat; material: dental | place: China | collected 2019 ... | reverse complement strand
TTGACAAGGTTCGCTACAACGAATCTCTTAGTTTTGAAGATAATATGGAGGTTGTGACAAGCTCTGAATCCGATATGGCGGCAATGGGGACTATCATCAATGTCGCCGAAGCGTTTGATGGAGTGAAGCATCCAAAGAACCATCAGTAAAAAAAGAAAGAGAGCCTTTCGGGCTCTCTTTTTTATGTTGTAAATCACCGGAAAAGCGGAAGCTCATAAAGAGCTTTGGTTGCACTATTGTTTTTCACAATATTTTTTGCGGTATTTACACCATGTTGGAAAAGCTGTTTTGCATAAGACGGATGATCGTTTTGGTAAGAAACACCTCCATTTTTAGCCATCTTTTCTCCATGCTCTTGAATGGCAGAGGTGTTGTCTGGGTTCCCGATAGACTCTCCTTTGCGATTCAGGTTATGAAAAGCTTCTGTTGTGTACTCGTTTCTGTTGATTTGAGTTCCTGATGGAGTTTTAACAACCAGCATCCCGTTTTCATCTTTGGTGATTGTTGCGGAATTAAGATCTATTCCCGCCCGTACACCTTTACGGTTAAGTTCGAGTTCGGAATAGGGTTCTCCGCTTGGCTTACCAAATTTAAGGGTTCCATCCGAATCTGTATAAACAGAAATGTTTTCCCCATTTATATTGGTCCAGTTCACTCCGGCGGCTCCTGCAAGTCCAACATCATAATTGTCTCCAGAACCATAACGAACAACGCCAATATCGGAACCCACAGCAACTTTCGTTTGTGTATTATCTGCGTCCGTATCCATCGTTTGCATATATCCGTCATAATTCATTCCGATAGAGCGTGTTGAATCATCACTTTCATCAATCAGTTCATAGCGCCCCGTTGACTCGTTGAATTTGACGCTTGCTTTTCGGAATGCGGCATACTTTCCAACTTGTTTTTCACATTCGCCTTGCGAAACGGCTGTTGTTAAGATGTCCATTTGAGGTGTAGAGCCGTTTTCGCCGCCAATACCATCTTTTAAACGAAGTCGGCATTGTCCGTTTTCGTCGAGTTTTGCAGATGTTATTTCACCTGCCACAGAAAGCTGATCTCCATTTAATTCTGCAAGATCCGCATTTACAAAAACGCCCATAACAGAGTTTGAAACGGTTTTTCCATTTGAAACAAGAACGTTTCTGTATTGACTTACTTTATAACTAAAAGTGTAGGTCTTTGGTGGAGTTTTGTTATCGTCATAGCGAAGAATAACTTTTATCGTTCTTGAGCCAACGGATCTGTTCGGGTTTTTACCGAGCTCAACAATAAATGGACGACCTTCTTTGACGTTCAGTTTTTCCGTTTTTCCAAGCTGTTCTTGGGAGTCAAATTGAACTTCAATGTGATACTTTGCTTGATTTTGAGAAACGTTTTTGACTTTATCGTTTGGAAGAAGAGTAATCTCAACGTCTTTATTGTCGTTGATGGTCGGGAGAACCGGATTGAGTCGAACTTTGAAAGGGAAGTCTGTTGTTGTCCGAATGACATCTCTTTCTGCCTGAGCTGTTTCGATTCTATTCCAAGCCTTTTGACGTTCTTTTTCGGCACCCTTAATTTCTTCTTCAGCCGCCATCGCATCTGCATCCGATTGTTGGGCGGACATGACCGCATTTTGATATGCCATCATCATGACCATGAATTTTTGGACGGGGGAAAGGTCACTTTTCCCAATTTCTGAAGCAACCGTCGAAATGGCAGACATAACTGTTCTTTGTGTATTAACTTTTGATACAGTCCCGTCAGAATTCATTTCCGGCATATCCATTGTCTTTTGGGTGTAGATCATATTCATCATCTTCCCATCGACTTCTTTGCCGTCACTGACCAAATATTGCAACGTATTTTTCAAAACGGATCTGTTTTCATAAACCCCTTTTGAATTCTTTGTTGCGATATTCCACATTTCATTTGGCATAGGGCACTCTTTGGTTGGGGTTGTTACTTGATAGCATGGATTTTCTGCAACCGTAACAATAGAACCATCTCTTGTTACGGTATAGACTTTGGGCGCAGAAGTTGTAGAGTTTTTCTGTTGTTCTGCGTCGTTCTTTTCCGCTATCAGCTTTTGATTGGCTTTTTGAAGGGCGGATTCCATTTCATCGACAGAATCTTGCCCGCCATTTGCAATCATGTTCGCAATGTTTTGATCTCCCGCTCCCATAAGTCCGGGAAGGGCTTCATTTTGTTTTTGAATAATATTCGCATCAGCGGCCAAAACATGTGTTACAGGTGTAAATGTTGAAAAGCTTAAAGAAAAAGAAATCAAGGCAGAAAGAAGTTGCTTTGATTTTTTATTATACTTTGAAAACATATATATACCTCGCTTTATAACAAAATGCATAATTGTTGATTTACAATCTTTTTGGATTGTATCATTTTATCTTTTCTTTCGCAAAAAAAAGGCTTTTACAAGCCTTTTCTTTTTTGTTATTTGGTTGGAGTGGGAGGGGGTGTTGGTTCGTTCGGATCTGTCAGAACCATTCCAAACCCTGCAATTCCCTTTTTCGCAAGAGCTTTTCGTCTTGCTTCTTGATGTTCCTTTATTTCCTCTGTTGTTACAGGAACAATTTTACGAGCCTTCATTAGGGTTGTGATTCGATTAAAGTCCCATGCGTCCTCCGGCTCTGTATAAGCAGATCCCTTTGAATAGTTTCTCCCGTTCATGATGTCATCAATATCAAGACCTGCATTCAACAGGATTTGCTTTGTAATTCCATACATATCTTGTGTTGATAAAGTTCCCTGAACGGTTTTGTTAAGAGAATTATCCTCTCCAAAAATAGAGTTTAAGAAGGATTGAAAACCATCTTGTTTTTGAGCATCATTTGTTTGTTGCATTAAGTCTTTTATGTTGACAACACCATCGCCGTTAATGTCTTTAAACATAGATTTGTCGATGGGGCGCCCCTTTGCATCAAACAGTCCGGTGATTTCGTTTCCATAACGATCATAAACTTTAATCGGATTTCCGTTTTCGTCTACGAAGTTTCCGTTCTCATCAAAGAATACGGCAATCGGATTTCCGAAAGCATCATAGAATCCGTCAATTCTGTTCCCGTTTTGATCATAGAATTGTCCGCCGGAAAGATCGTCCAACCCAGATGCGTTTTCATAGTAATCCCACATCTGTTGCCCATTGATTGACCCTTTTTCTTTTCCGTTGGTCCAGAAATCTTCGCTTTGAAGTTGCTCTATAATTTCTGGGCGAACATTCCCATTTTCATCAACAAATTGAGATTTATCAAACCAAGAGGGGGGAGAGACGGGTGTTGTATCAAATCCAAACAAATCGTTGGTTAATCCATTTGGCATATTTCCGGGTGCATCAACACCATTAAAATAACCGTCAAGATTTTGATTCCCTGACCCATCACCAAGAGAGGATGTCCAGTCGTTTCCGGAGGCGCTTTGTATATTTTTCCCTCTATCGTTTAATGCGTCTTTGACTAAATCGCCAAATCCGCCTCCGCCAGAACCCCCATTCCAAGAAAGCTCTCCTTTATTGAGATCTAGCCCGTTTTGATTCTCTCCCGTGGCTTTTTTTGCGCTTTCTTTGTATGGTCTTTCGGATCCGCCATCCTGCCATCCGTACTTATTATCGCCCCAAGCTTGATCGCCCCAAAGACCGCCGCCAGAAAGTCCGCCAGTCCCTTGATAAACACCATTGTTCACTTCTGCGGTGATAGAACCCCAGCGCAAATGGTGCCCGCTCCAACGAAATGTTGTTGCGGTCATTTTTTGTGTTTCCGTGCTTCCGCCCGTCTCATAGTGATCCGAACGACTGATAATTGGCGGAACGGCCCACCCCCCGGGAACCCATACAGCACACTTTGAATTTTGTGTGTCTCCCGCTTCTGGTTTTTTTTCAGAGGCGACACACGCCGCATAGGATGCAATTTTTGATGACTTAAACGTATATGATACGGTTGAGCCAATGGGAATTCCGGGGATCTGGCCCATAATTGCAGAGTTCAATGAATTGTTTTGACCGTCTTCAGCTTTCGCTTGATTTGTGATTCCGCCGCCAACGATAAGACCCGTTAAACAGAACAAGGCGACGGCTTTGTTTAATTTTTTGCGCATGTTTTATCGAGAGCCATGCCTCGAATCTCACCTCTCTTTTCCGAAAATCATTCGCTTTAGATTATACCATCATTAGTTATTTCGTACAAGAAAAACCCCGCCTTAATCATTATGACGAGGTCTTTCTTATTTACGCCGAAGCTTGCTGTTCTTCAAACGGTTTATCGAGTTCTGGATGATCTGCGAATTCGCAAATTTTTTCCATGTCAAGATAAGGATCTTCTCTCAACTGATCTTTCATATACTGTGGTACATCAAGATCCATGTCGATAATAAGATCTTCGTTTGTTGGAGGTTCGTTTTCACAACGCGCAACTTGAATCAGAACAGGTTCGGATTCTTGGTGTGTTGCTGTATTGTTTATACGAACAATCGCTTGTCCAATCGGCTCCTTTGCCAGCCAAATTGGAACATCTCTGTTGTCGAGCCTTCCGTTTCGGCAGAGATCCAGCGTCATCAAATCAATGTCGTCTTTATTTCCAAGACGGTGAATGATGAGAATGGAGCAGTTTGTCACAATAGATGCGGGGAGGTGGGAAGGAGCCTGAACAATTGGCATTGCATAGATTCCAAATTCACGACCCTCATTGAAAATAATCTCAAAGACATCTTCTGTTACGCCAAGAGGACTTGCTCCAGAGGGTGAATCTGGATTCTCGATGATTCGGTGAGCCTCTTCAAGAACGAAAAAGCGTTTTTCGACACGTTGCTCGATGTTTTTCTTCATAGAGCTATAAAAGAATACTCCCGAGCTAATCATCTGGATAATGAACTTTTTCGAGCCAGAATCAAGGTCTCCCCCTTCAAGAACCATAATGCGTTTACCGTCAATCAAGTCATTGATGCGAACGCACTTGTCCTTGTCTGTGCAACAGTAAAGTTCTTTAAGTTCTCCAGAGAAATAAGGCTCAATTTTGGAAAGAATAGAATCGAATGCATCCTGCATTCCGCGCCCTGCTTCTGAGAACCAGCGTTTTACAAGATCTTGTTCTTTTGGTCCAAGAAGATTAATTTCTTGCTGAAGGACATGATCCTGAATACCTCCTGCACGTTTATCAAAGGACTTCATTGCATTAATAACACGATATACGCCCGCAAGAGTTACGTTATATACGTTCTCTTTTGCATCTGGAGTTTCTTTTGGAACGCCATTGTCGTCAAGCTCTAAAACTCTGTGAAGGAAGAACTCAATCTTTGCCGCCTTATCCAAGACAGAAAGCATTTTGTTACCAAGTCCATACCCTAAGCAAAGTGATTCGTGAACTTTTGAAGTCCATTGAGATATGCCAAGGTATTTTGGTGGCACATAAACATTCATATGAATCGGGCGGATAGAGGAGTAGTCAAGACCATAGAAGTCAAAGTCTGCCATTCCATTTGGCGCAAAGTTTTTGAGAACGCGCCATGATTTCTTCCAGTCGAGGACGAACACTTTCATGTCATCATATTTTTCAATAACTTCTTTGACGACACGCACGGCCGATGTGGTCTTTCCGCATCCTGACGCTCCACAAATAAGCGTGTGCATGAATTCGCGCTTACTGAATGAATAGTCGTAGTGTGGTTGTGCATCCTCATAGTTAATTTGCTTACCAAAGTAAATCTCGCCTTGTTTGTTTGCGAAAATGCTGAATGGGGGAATGTTCGTTGCGACAGTGGATGCCCCGCCTGTTTCCACACGGGGAAGGTGAGTAAGTGCCGCAAGTTCTGAGGTAAGCATAATTGTAGACCAAAGATAGCCCTCTGCAATGTTTGGAATAGATTCCTTCATTGTGCACGGCTCAAATACAGAAGCATGTTTTTGCAGATGGTTCTGTGTAAATTCGTCTGGATCCACAACTTGAACTGTGGAGATTTCGTTGTCGCCGCCCCAAGACTGAATGGCACTAAGACCAATACCTTTTTTCGCTTCTGGTGTATAGCTGAGAATATAGCTGTCAACATAGAACGCGCCCATGCGGACGGCTGTGTTGACACGCGTATTTTGCTCTTCCAAAAGCTTAACAAGGTTGCCTTTGTCTTCATCAAAGATTTGGTAACTTCTGGATACACCAAGCGTCGGACCAAACGAGAAGTTTAACCCTTGTCCTGTACCAAGTGTATTGCTTTGTGCATTGGAAAGTCCTTGTGCGTTAGAAATTGCTTGACTGTTGCTCTTTGAAACACCCTGCCCACGAGAATCCCCCGTTGTTGTGCCCTTGGACACTCCTTGCGAATCCGAAAGTGATTGAGATAATCCTTGGTTGGCTGTTTTCCCAATTCCAGAGCTTTGCCCTTGGCTTAACCCGCTTGTAGAACCGACGGATGCTCCCGTGCTTTGCGTACGAGAAATACCGTTGCTTTGCGAGTTTGACATAGAGTCGCTGATTCCTCTCGATTGAGTTTCGGTCAAACCTTCTGAAACACTTCTTCCTAAGCTGTGAGAGAGGGAAGTACCCATTGTTTGTCCATAACTCATGCTTTGAGAAATTCCGTGACTTTGCCCAAAGCTTTCACTTTGCGAACGTGTTTGCCCAACAGAATCCCCGATTGTAAATCCATGTGTGTTGCCAATGGATTGCGTTCCTGTCATGGAACGAGAAAGGCTATCGGATAAACTGTTTGATATGCTGTTCGCAAAGCTGTTGCTTGCACTCTGGGAAAGAGAATTTGAAATAGAATTCGAAAGCGAATTCGACAAACTTCTTGATACTGAATCTGATATTGAATTACTGAAGGAACGTGCATCAGAAAATGAGTCGGATACAGAATTTGTCCGACCGATAGAATGTGTTGTTCCATCAGAAATACTGTTTCCGTTTGCAAAGGACGATGTAATTCCATTTGCCGTACTGTTCGTCAAGCTTGTACCGTCAGTTATGGACAATCCACGACCAAAGGCATTCCCGTTGCTGACTGAGTGGTTTGTAGTGTCCGCAGATCCAACCGTCCACCCGTTGCTAGACGCAAAGCTATTGGTGTTGGTGAATGAGGCTCCGCCCCCGTGAGTGTTTCCTATTGAATTCCCGTTTGCGATTGCAGATCCTCCGGATACTGCATATCCTCCTCCAACACCAATACCGCCAATTCCTACATTTCCGTTTGCATTTATTGTTCTTGATGCGTTTTCTGTGTTTGTAAGCGTATCGGTGTTTGAATATCCCCAGTTGGTTGATTGGGCTCTTGCGGAAGCTTGTGTCACAGTCTCATTGTGAGACATGGTATTTGTATCTGTGTGCCCCCGACCATCAGAAAGAGTGAGGTTATGGGTCATGTTATAGCTGTTTGCTATATTATGATTTGTTCCATGTGCTGTCGTGTTTGTCAAAGAGTTCCCGTGGGTCATCGTTTGACTGCTTCCGAGTGTATGACTTGTTCCGTCGGTAATGGAGTTACCAATTGTTGTTCCGGTTGTGTGCCCAAGCGTTTGCCCCGTGGTTGTTCCTGTGGCATGACCATAGGTCTGTCCATTGGTAATGCCTGTTGTTTGTCCGTGTGTAATACCTTCTGTAATTCCATGTGTGTATCCGGCGGTTTGTCCAAATGTTGTTCCTCTGGTTTGCCCCTCCGTAATTCCTTGAGATAAGCCAAAGGAATTGGACGTACCAAAAGATTCTCCGGTACTGTGTGTATTCGTTATACCGAAGGTGTTTCCAAGTGTATGCGTTTGTGTGAGAGATTCTCCGACAGAGCGCGAACGGCTTTCACTGAAGGACTTTCCTTCGCTGTATGTTTCGGACGAACCAACGGATTGTGAGTGGGAGATTCCTGTTGTATCCGTAATTCCATGAGTGTGTCCGATACTATCCGTTTGAGAAGCACCAATACTGTTTGTTAAAGACTCTGCATGGCTAATCCCTTGTGTTGCAGAATTTGTTTGAGCTTGTGAAACAGAATCGGCCACGCCGACATTTTGCCCTTGAGTATATCCAAGATTGTGGCTTACACTTTGGCTATCTCCAACATTATGCGAATAGTTGTCGCTGTTTCCGTGCGTTACACCAAGCGTTTCACCCGTTGTGTCTGTGACGCCAGAAGTGTTTCCCGCCGCTGCCGAAAGATTTCCAGCGAAAATCATTGGAACAGAAATGCCAGCATTGTGGCTAATCATTCCTGAATATTGTGATTTATAGCGAGAAAGCTCTTGTGCAACATTTGTAGACCACTGAAGGAGCTCTTGCTCTGGGATCGGGAAAGCCATAACCACATTGGCATAGCGATCATGTAAAAGTCCACGAATAAACTCTTCGTTTTGTTCAATTCCTTCCGGGGTCGTTGTAACACCGTTAAGGCTTGTTGTAACGCCGGACGCAGAAGAAATATGTGTCTTAGGAATACCTCTGATAACTTGAAGGTTTGGAGCATTCTCCATTGTACGACGAATAGACTCCGCCTCTTTCATATTAAGGCTAAGGAATTGAGATTGCCGATATGTTCCTCTGAGAAGACGCAAAAGTCCGCCGTAATCTGCATCTGCTTGTTCTTTCAGATGTGTTAATGTACGAGCGATTTTTTCTTCCTCAGAACTGGATCTATTATAATAATCCGTTTCTTCTTGAATGGGCTCCGTGACCTGAACACCATAACAGTAATAGAAACCTTTTACATCAGAAGCTTTACCATCTGGCATATTACAATAAACAGTAATAAAGTTTATTTGTTTTGCCCAAATGGCATGAAGAAGCTCATCCTGAGAAACCATAAGAGCTTTTTTTTCGCGGAGTTCTTTTGGGATATTGTAAACCTTACAAAGTTTTACAACCTTGATCCATTTCTCCCAGTCTCCGTCATCTTCTCTTTTTTTCAGGATATAGGTGAGATATGCAACTTCATCTTTTGAGTCTTTTTTGTATTCAATAAATCGATCTATAATCCGTAAATCATCGTGAGCAAGCTGTCTATCATATAATTCTTCAACGCTTACTGTTGCGTAATTTCCTTCTTGATAGCTAAATGTGGCATCTTTATTTTCAAGATTCATTTTTTTTGTCTATTTTTCAACGAAAGAAAAATAGCACTCACCTCACTTTCTTTTTTAAAATTCTATCATCATTTGTTTTTTTTAACAAGAAAAACAGGCGGCGTAATCCGCCTGTTTAATTCTTTTGTTGCTGGTTGTTTTATAAAAGACCAGCTTTTTGTGCTTCCCGTGCCGCATCTTTTCCAACATTTAAATTCATTCGTGTGGAATCTCCTTCGGTCGGATGATATGTCCTTGCTCCTGAATCGTAGTTGTTTGCGAGCCCTTTCAACCTGCTCATTTGCTCTTGAGCTTCTGATACTTTAGATGCTGCTTCTTGGTATTCTTCTGTTTGTGCCAGATCGCTTAGAACTTTGTTGCGCTTTGCTTCTTTTTCTTGCGCTTGTTGCTGTGCTTCTTCCAGTGTTTTCCAACCTGTATCTTCTGTTTCATACCTTGAAATGCCCGCTTTTTCAAGCGCTGAATCTTCCATTCTTAATGCTTCTTGACGGTAATATTGTGACCGTTCGTTTTCAGTTTGATACATTGAACTGATCGCTTTTCTATCTGTTTCCGTCATTTCTTTTGTTTGCTTATATTTTCTTTGAACTTCTGTTTCTCCGAAAATCGGGTGGTTGCTATTACTGTCAAAATTATAAGCGTCAATTCCAACAGCGGCTATACGTGAACCATTACGGAGCAATGGTGCGGATGCGGCAGACTCTTGAGAGACTTTAAAGGCGTCTGTTGCCGCTTTCCCGATTCTTTCAGCCTCAGTAAATCTACCTGCACCTTTTGCATTGAGCGCCGCTTTTCTTGCTTGATCTAAAAGTCTATCTTGATAGGATAGTGGAATCCCATTTTCTCTTTTTTGCTTTAGATAATCTTTTAATGCTCCCCATCGTTCTTCGGTAGACATATCTCTCACTTTATATTGAAGAGAAGATTTCGCAGATTCGACGCTTTTCCCGGATATCGGATCTGTTATTTTTCTTCCGCCCCGAATAAAGTCTCCCATCTGGTGATATTTTCTCACAACAGCGTTAGACACATCATTGATCTTTGTCGCAACTTGTGTTACCGTTTTTCCGCCAATTGTTTCGGTTGCCCATGCGGAAATTTTATTTCCAACACGTCCGACAATATTTCCCGAACCTTCCATTACGCGTACTAGTCGAGCGAATTTTGCTCCTTTAGAAATTGCTCCTGCTCCCATAAGAATTCCTCTTACTGCAAGATTTCCAACTAAGCCAAATGGGAAGAACAGTGTTGCAACAGTAAATGCGGCTTCAAAGGGGTTTTCTTTTGCCCAATCGACAAGATCACTCGCACCTTCCTTAATGAAGTTCCCAACTGCTCCAAGAGAGGGATTTGCCATAAATTCTGTTGCAAGAGCACCATATTTTCCTAAAACACCCCTCATTCCGTCCGTTCCGTTTGTTTTCTCTGTATCTTCTGTTTGCACGCGAAGATACATTGCACAAAATAACGGATCTGCTTCTGTTTTAAGGCATTCCGCGTATCTCGGGGCTATTTTAGCGCAATGATCTTTTGAGTATCCTGCTTTTACGCACTCTTCAACAGCTCTTGCTGTTTCCTCTTCAGATACATCAATTGGTTTTTGCACCAAATTTTCTTTTTTTGCCTCTTCGTCTGAGGAAATAGCGTCTGCTATGTGATCGTCAGGTCTGTATTGTCCTAATACAGGTTGGCTGCTAATTCCTGTTTCTTCTACTCGTTTTTGTTCTTCTTCTCGTGTTTCTTTCCCAAACATTCGCTTGTGCTGTTGCTCAAGCTCTTTATTCGTTTGGTTGAAGAAATATCCTGAAGATGATTCCAGCCGTCCAGACATGTAGTTGTCGGTGTATGGATTATCTTCATAGTTTTTCAGCGTATTTTCTTCTGCATAAACAGTTGTACCAAAACTTATATTTCCCTGTTCTTTTATTGATATGTTCCCAAATAAAGAAGAACATGTTATTGCCGTTAACGCTATAATTTTAAAAAAACTATCGTTTTTAAACATAATGACCTCTCTTATTTTTATCAAAACAATAATGTTATGGTTTTACAAGATGTTTCTATTATAACAATAGCTTGTGTAGCTTTAAAAGTTTAAACAAAAAAAGGGCTTTACAGCCCCCTTTTTTATTTGTTCCGGCAGAACCGATGATATTCTGTCGGAGTTGACATCGACCGGGATCCCACGTTCCGGGCGACCTCTTTGGCGATGGAAATTACCTCTCCGGCAATTTTCATCGTCTCGGTACGTTGCCAATTCGGTGTGCCGTCTTTGGCACGCGATGCAACATCCACAGATTCCCCAAGACGAAGATCCGCCTTGGAGAAAAACTCGTGAATATTTGAAAAACCAGCGGCTTCATAGCGCTGTCCATTCACGAGGACTATCCTTGCCCGCACTCTAATCTTGCGAGCGAGGAACAGCATCCACTGGAACGCAACATCATCGTTCCAGTCGATTCCTGCGTCTTCCAAAATGTTTTGGATCTGACGCATTTCTGACTCGATAAATCGAGCCATCTCCCCGCGTGAAAACACGGGGTTTTCGCTCCGGCTTTCACGGAACGCAACATATGCGTTCCTTAAAAGCCGAACGGCTAAAAGAACGCAAAATAGGGTCATGAAGCCCTGCAAAAGCTTCGGCGTTGAAGCCGAAAAGAGGGCTCCTCCCCAATTTACCACTTGGTTCTCCATCTTGAGAACCTCCTTTCTAAACATCCCCTTAATTGTTAAGGGGAACCTACTAACCCTAAAAAGGGTTACGACTGTATGGATTTTAACACTTTATTGGTATAATCTCAAACAAAAAAGAGCTGGTTAAAACAGCTCTTTTATTTTTTTATGCGGCAAGGACCGAATCATATTGCTGTTTCAGTTTCGCCCACATATCATTGATTGAATTCACATAATTTACCGTTTCCGAATATGGCGGGACACCCCCATATTGTTCAACCGCTCCGCCTCCGGCATTATAGCCCGCAAGCGCAAGAGAATAATCTCCGAAACTCTTCATCATATTGGAAATGTATTCACAAGCTCCATTAATAGAACTTGTTACATCATATGGGTCAACACCCATTCCTGCCGCCGTTTCAGGCATAAATTGCGCAATTCCTGTCGCTCCGCAATAAGAGCGTGCTGTTGGATTAAAACCGGATTCTTGTGTAAGAAGCGCTGTCATAACGAATGGATCCACTTTATGTTCTTTCGCATAATAAGCAATTGTGCTTGCAAGATTTGTTAAGGATTCTCCAACGTAATCCCCGTTAATGTTTGCCACCCAGTTCTTAATTGTTTGCACAACTTTAGTGTCAACGTAATTGCTAAAGTTTGGAATTGAGCCAACGGAAGCTCTTGCTTTGGCATAATCCGCGGAACTCATCGGCGGGGATGTATAACCTCCGTTAGATGTGGAACTATTTGTTGAGCCAGACGATGTTCCTCCGCCTCCACCTGTGGGAGAGTCTTTTATTGCAAAAGGCTCCATTGGCATAAGCGCCGTTCCTTTATATGGTGATTTTCCATTTAAGTTATCTTCGAGCAACTGTTCAAAGTAACTTTTTGATGATTTCCCCGCAAGGATTGGATTAATAACCTCGCTAAATGCTCCGTTGATTTGAGGAACTTTGTTTCTAGCGAGTGCTGTCGCGGCAGAAGCTCTTGAAGAAATTGCATCAAGTGCTTTCCCGCCTGCGTTAACGGCTTCTTGACCTGCTGTTTTGGCCATTGTCATGGCATAGCCCGCGGCTCCTGCGGCGGCAGTTGCAACAGCTCCGGCGGCAGAAGTTACGCCCGCGACGAATGTATCCATCGCGGCACTAGCAAGCTCTCTTCCATTTTCAAAAAGCGCTCCTGCTGTGTTCCTAATATTTTCTGCAACACTCTTATCGGAACTCCAATTCTCTTGGATTGTATCTCTTACTTTTGAAAAGAAGCTTCCTACACCGGGAAGTTTTGATAAGCTGTCCGCTCTTGAAGCTAAGAAGTCTGAATCCAGTTCCATAGATTTATCTTTAAAAGAAAAATCTGAATCTGGAATATGAATACCTTCATAGTCTTTTATATCCAATGGTGAATTCACATCGTAAGAGCTGTTTGCCGTTGTTGAGTGTTGTGATAAAACAGGAGCTCTTACATATCCCATTTGAAGAGCAAGCCCTTCTAATAATGGGGAAAGAGTATTTGTTGTTTCGAGTTCTTGCCGGATTTGCGCCGCAACGCGAATCCAGTCTATTTTAGGTTCTGCTTTATGGTTGGAATAGGAATTTCCTCCTGATGTTTCATCGTCTTCATAATCATCTGATGTTGAACCACTGCCCGTACCGTATACTTGACTGGATGAATCTCCATAAGGAGATTCTCCTTCGCCATAGATAGCGGTCATAACTGTATTGTATGTGTCAGCACCAAAGCCGTCGCTTTTTACCCATGCAAAAGCAACCGATGGAATTAGTGCTATTTGAACAGTGAACATGAGAGAAATGAGAAGATGAACAATTTTTATATTCGTTTTTCTCATTTTGAATTTCCTTGCTAATTTTTATTTTTGATGGTGTTTTTCGCACCATTTTTATTATAGCTCAAAACAACAAACTACTCAATAAAAACAAACTACCTTTTTAACAAAAATAGTTTATAATATAGACCAAAGGAGGTGAAATGTCATGTTATCAAAAGAAGCGTTTCCAATAAAGAAAAGTTCCGAAGGTGAGGATCCCACCCTCCGCGTGGAGCAACACGTCCTAAAGCCGTCCCATCTCGCGTACGCAATGCTCGAAGAGTTTTGTCACCTCTCGAAAAACCTTCGCAATCAGGGAAATTATCTCCTTCGGCAACAGTTTTTCGCGCACGAAAAACAATCGAGTTATGAACAACTCGACAAAATCTTGAAGGCGAAAACGGACTTCCCAGATTATCGAAACATGCCGACGGCGCAGAGTGCGCAACAAACCCTACGCCGCCTCGTGAAAGACTGGAAAGGTTTTCGGTCGGCGCTCAAGGATTGGAAGAAGAACCCGTCGAAGTATCGCGGACGCCCGAAACCGCCTCATTTCCTAAAGAAAGATGGGAAACACGTTCTGACTTTAACGAATCAGGATTGCAGGATTCGTGACGGAAAGATTGTGTTTCCGAAAGTCTTCAAAGGGTTCACAGTTGAACCGCAGTTTATTCGTGAGAGGGTTAATTCACCCCGCGCGATCAAGTCGTTCCAACAGGTTCGATTCGTTCCTAAAGGGGCGTTCATCACGCTCGAAATCGTGTACAAAATTAAGGAGGTTCCTCTGCGCCAACCCAACGGGAGATACGCAGGAATTGACCTCGGAGTCAACAACTTTGCCGCGATGGCGTTCTCCACGGGAGACGCGCCGATCATCATAAACGGGCGTATCCCGAAGTCGATCAACCAGTTTTACAACAAGCGTCTCGCCGAACTCCGCGCGATGTCCGAGCACATGAACGGGAGGAAAACGACGCGACGCATCCAACGCCTGATCGACAAGAGGAACGCCCGGCTCAAAGACTATCTGCACAAGACCTCGCGGTTCATCGTGGACCACCTAGTTGCTCTGAACATTCCGACACTTATCATTGGTCTAAACCGCGACTGGAAGGAGCGCACCCCGTTCACGGCGAAGGAGAACCAACATTTTGTAGGGCTCCCGTTCGCGAAACTCATCGAAATGATCCAGTACAAAGCGTATGAACATGGTATAGCTGTTGTCGTGACAGAAGAAAGCTATACGAGCGGCACATCATTTCTCGACGAAGAGCCTCCAACGCGTGAGTTTTACAACAAAAAGCGTCGTATTCACCGCGGATTGTTCCGCGCAAACGACGGAACCCGCCTGAATGCGGACGTAAACGGAGCGCTTCAGATCGTGAAAAAAGTAGTCCCGAACGCGTTTGCGAACGGGGTAGAGGGCGTAGTGCTTCGCCCGATTATGGTAGCGCCGACGAGGATCGCTTGTGCTGGTTTAGCGGTTTTTCCAACAGACTCGCCTCGTCGGGAGTCGGCGTGAATAATGAAATTTGTCGTTCATTTTTTATTAAAATCTTTTGCGGTTTTGATGAATTTGAATGGTAAATGGAGCATCAATGTAAGAAAAAAAGGAACCGGTTTTTACCAGCTCCTCTTTTTTTTACTTTTTCAGAAAATCTCTCAGATTCTCAAACTCTTCTGTTGAAAGTGTTACACCCTTTTTGCATAAAGAATGATCTTTGTTCCAAGGACGGATATCGTATCGAGACTTTCTATTGTACCAGCTCACCTTGTTAAGTTCCATGCGGAAACCCTCTCTGTTATAGTCTCCAAGAGGTGCGAGTTCCTCTTCAATTTCAAAATTGTTTTCAGCCATAAAAATTATTTCCTTTCTTTTTTTGTTTGTTTTATTCATTATAACATTTTATGAGCCCTGTTTTTTTGTTTCTTTTGAATCCTCCCACGGAGCGCGATCCTTGGCGATCTCCACATTTTCTTTTTCTAACAAACCTTCTTTTACTGCTTTCTCCTGATTTTCCTTTTTCTTTCGCAGCAACCCTTCCAATGAATCCGCACTTAGTTTCTTTACGCGATATTCAAGTTGATCGTTATCACTGTTGTAAACTTCAGCAGAAATTTTTGCATTTTTAAATGTCAAATAAGAGTCTTTATATGCTTTTACATCTTTACCGTCAGAAACCCAAAGGTCTTGAAAAAACACTTTGTTTCCATCAAAAGAGAAGTTCTTCCATTTTATATCGTTTAATTTAATGCCAAATTCTCCTTCGTCTTTTTCAAGGCTGATGACGCGCCCAAACAAAACATCGCCTTTTTCTTGAACCTCAATGATTGTACCGGCAGAGGAGTCCACTTGATCCACTTCCCATATGCCGAGGAGATCATTTGGTTCAATTACATCTTCAATCGGTTGGTTGTTTTGATATATAATCACTTCGTTCTCTTCTTTTTGTATTGAGTTGTAGTAAAAGAATCCAATAATTACTAAAAAGGAAGAGCATATTGCTATAAGTCCAACTTTCATCTTGTCGTTCAATTTTATGACCCCTTTCTTTTTCTTATTTTGATTGTAACATTTTATTCTTTTGTTATCGCAATTCTTTGAGATAAAGCTGTTAAACATTTATAATTCACTTGTGAGTTTTATTTTGGTTTAGAAAGGCGGTAAAAATGGGAAAGGTTTTTATCTTTGTTGGGAGATCCGCTTCTGGGAAGACATCTCTCCAAAATTGGATCTCTAAGAAAATGAATGGTCCAATCCATGTGTCCTATACAACGCGGGCTATTCGTGAAAAAGAGGTCAACGGCGTTGATTACTATTTCGTCTCTCTTGAACAGTTTAATGCGATGGAGATGCTCGAAAAGGCTGAATTCGCCGGAAACTTTTATGGGACACCAAAAGGTGATTTCGAAACGATTCTTAACAATAATAAAGTATCGTTCCTAATCACCGAACAGTCTGGTGCAAGACTGTTCAAAAAGCTCTATGGGGAGCAGGTGGTGACAATCCTTTTGGATATGGAACCCGCTGTTTCCAAAGAGTTGCTTCTCCGTCGAGATGGAGTCGAGAAGGGAACCTCGCGTTTTCTGCACGACGAGTCTCTCGATTGGAGTGGAGAGGGTTTTGATTGTATTATTAAAGAGAACGGCAAGAACTGGAAAGAAGTTCGCCAAAAAGTCCTCGATATTGTACAGTCATCTATTGGTTAAGAAGGGGGAGAGACCCGATGAATTTTTATCGTGAATCTCTAAATTTTCCTGTCTTTCGCACCGTTGGGGAAGACAAGAATGATCCGTTCAATTACAAAACTCCTGAAGAGTATCTTTCTCTTCAAGATGATGTTGAGGACGGAAAAATTGCAGCTTGTTTCTTTTATCAGGTTCTTCTTTCTTGTAAAGATGAACTTGGTGAAGATTATGAGCTCTTCCTAATCCTCTCGATCATGAGGGCGGTTGGGATTAAATTTCAGTCAGACGATCGCTTCGGTTTTGTTATTAAACCAATTGAAGGTGATGGTAACTGGCGTGCCGGTGAATATAATGAATTTAAGGGCTTTTTGAAAAAGTATCAGCCTCAAATCATTAAAGCATTGGCTCTTACCGGAGATGTTATGAAAAATAATTAATCCGGACCGAACCAAACAGGTTTTCCTGTTTGGTTTTTTCTTTTGAAAGTGGAAAATCCAAAAGATTGAAATGTTGCATAAAACCGTTATAATTAACTAGAATACGAAGAAATTTTTCTTCATTATTTTATATAAAAATTTTATCGAAAAATTATTTTAAGGAAGGTAGATAAAATGTTCAAAATCGGACAACGAAAAAATAAATTGATCGCTCGGGCAATATCAGCTTATTTCCTGATGCAGACTTGCGTTTTCCCAAGTGTTCACGTTTTTGCGGAAGAGACGCCGCAAACTGTTTCTGCGACAGAGAAAAACATAACTCCGACTACAAAGATAAAATTAAAAGAGTCAAGCTCAAATTCTTTTAAGGATAAATCCGACTCCGAGCTCTGGGCAGCTCTTGGCATCACACGGGCTCAGTATGATGGTCTTTCTATGTCCCAATTCAATAGTTTTATCGAAAACCGTCATGCAAATGATGAGGGATATAAAAAGGCAATCAGCGAAAAGCAGAGTGACTATGAGCTTCCTATGACGGAAGCTGAAACAGAAATGCTTAATCGCAAAAACAAGTCTTTTAATTGGCAAGCTGAAAACGCGAGAAATAAGGTGAACGGATATTTTGTCCGCAGTGATTATAAACAGGGGGATTCTTCTCGGTATCAAACGGGTGGATCTGCTGTTAAGCACGCCTTTGAAAACTGGGATACTCTTTCCGAATCTCAGCGACAAGCGGCTTTGATGACGGCTGTTCGGATTGGATATGGAGACAAGGTAACTTCTGATTCTGATAAGTTTCATGCTGTTGAAAACTTGCAGAAGGTGATCAACGCTTACATGCAAAATCATCCATCATCTAATGTCTATGAGGCTGTATCTGATTTTATGAAGTCCAATAATATTGACTTTGATAAGGCTTTAAAGGATGCAGATAATGCACAACAACAGGTAAACCAAACGTCGGATAATAAGAAGACGACAAATGGTGCTGAAGAAAAGAAAAGTCCTTGTCCAACAGGATATAAGCATGATGAAGTGAGCAATATTTGTTGTGCTGTTGACTCTGAGTTTGATAAAGCGCAAGGAAAATGCAAGAAAGAACTGAAAGCGGAGGATGTATGCAACAAGGGATTTACTCTCGATACAACTGCAAATAAATGTTGCCCCACTGGCTCTAGTTATGACTTCTCGAAAAATTCTTGTGTGATAAAAGCAACAGAAGATGGCTCTGGTGGAAGTAGCCGAAATAAGCAGGTTCTTGGTGCCCTTGCGTCTTATATGATGGGACGAAATAAGGCTGGCGGACTTAAAAATTCGGATTCTGATGTGTCCGGCGCCACAACTGATGATAAAAAGCAGATGTCTCCTGCACGCGCAAAGAATTTTTTATCCGTCCCGTTTGACTTCCGTTTCTCTTATGGCGATGACGATCCCGCTTCACAGCGTTATTTCGGAGAAAAAGATAAAAACGGAAACGTTATTGTTGCCGGATCTAACTCTAACGAACGAATCAATATTACGGTTCATGATCGTGGAGCCATCCAAAAGATCGAAGAGAATATAAAGAAGCTTATTGATCGCAAAAACAAGGCAAATGCAAAAAATGGAGAAAAGCAAACCGTTCAATATCCTAAAGTTGCTGTTTCCCTTCGTATATTTAATACCGAAGCAATAGACAATGGCACCTTGGATGCCGCTAAGACTCAGTGGTATGCTCCTTATTCTGCTTTAAAACAGATTGAGGGTGCAACGAATGGGATAGCTGAATATAAAATTGAGCTTGATAAGCCAGAGGTTGTTATTCCGCAAGGAATGAGACGCCCGGCTGGTGAGTTTAAAGTTTTTGTTGTTTATCATATCCCTGTATACAACGAAAAAACGAACAAAATTGTTTATCAGGATATGGATTTCCAAGTTTCGTATACTGTTTATAACACCACAAACACTTTAAGTAGTTCCGAGTATTCTCACCAATCTAATGAGGTGCTCGGTGTTGCTAAGGTTGCCGATGGTTTTGGACAGCTTGAAGCTGTTGGGCAGGTCGATAACGCGACTTGGAATGTCGCTGAAGAAACTTGTGATATGACGGTTAGTGGAAAGTTCTCCGAAGCAAATCAGACCACAGAATATAAGGGCGCTAAAGTTCGCTCTAAATCAATTTCTAAAGAAGATTGCGAGAGCTCTGCCGGAAAACAGGTTTCTTTCGGAAAGTTAACCTCCTTGCAGGATAACAGCGCTAAAGATGGAAACGCCCTCGCAGATTTTGATTATGACGATGACGGAATGCATCCGCTTGGAGGCTCTGTAACTCTTGGTGAAAAAGTTGTTCAAGATGGCGGATCCGCTCTTGATGATGAGTTCTCTGAAACTGTAAATCGTGGGAAGCATATTTCTTCGCGACAGGTTGATACTCAAAATCTTGATTATGTAACCGTCGGAGACACTCCTTTGGCTTATAATTCTGCAACGAACGAGTTCTACAATTATGATGGAACACCGCTTTCTTCTGGACAAAAGAAAGCGATAGCTTCGGCGCTTGGAACAACTTATTCCGCTGAAACGAACCATATTAATGCAGATATTAAAACAAACGCTGACGGAACCTTCACTCTTACTCGTAATGATGGTACCAGTGTAACTGGAACAAAGTTAAACGGGGATATGGTTTCTGAGCTCCAGCAGTCAGCGGAAAATATCAGAGGAAATGTTCTTCGTGAGCTCGCTGAAGATCGTCTTTCAACGATACGTCATTACACCAGTTATGAGCAGTATCAAGGCGAGAACGGGAGTGACTACCGCTATATGATGTCTAACCCGCAGTCTAAACTGCAAAGTGATGTGCTCAAGTCTGCTTACAGCACCCTTGGCTTAGAATCCACTTCTATGGATTATGCGGTTCGTGGATTAAACACCGCCTTCGATATTAGCGGTTCTCCCGCCGCTAAAGTGAATAAAAACGAAGCCCCTCCCGCTAGGTTCTCTGGAGAAACCTCTAATTCTATTGATGGAACTTCTAGTTCGAATGAAGGAACTTCTGGAAATCCTCTGGTCGGAAAGGGTGGAATTAACACTTCTATAAAAGGGAGCGAAACCAATCCTCTCGTCGCTTCTTCCGGCAACTCTATTGTTACTGTGAAAAATATTGTTTCTTCCTCAACCAACTCTTCGCCCAGTTCTGTTTCTCCCGAAACGGTTATGAAGGGTTTTGGAACGACACATAATGTCGGTGGTGGAATTTCGAATTCTTCGCCAAAGGATGTTGTCCTTCAATAATAAAATATTATTTAACGAGCCCCCTTCTTTTTAAAGATAGGGCTCGTTTTTTGATACAATTATTTTATAGTTAATTTTGATTGAATAGCGAGGGATTTATTTTGAACGAAAAGATTTTTCTTTCTATTGGTACAAATACGTTTATTGCTATTGATAAGGTTGTTGCTGTTTGCACCCCTGATTCCGCCCCGATGAGACGGCTTATCCAAGAGGCAAAAGCAAATAATTTATGCAGAGATTTTACGCAAGGACACAAGTGCCGTTCCATTGTTATTTGTATGAATCGCGAAATTTTCTTGTCTCCTGTTCAGCCATCAACCTTGGTTGAGCGAGCAGAAAAACCATTGAAGTAAATTTTTCTTGTGGTTTTACAAAAATATCCGCGTAAAAAACTTACTGTGTTATAATGAAAAACGTCGAAAGGCTCTTGAATCCTTTCGAATGATAGGGGTATTGCCAAGTGGTTAAGGCTCGGGACTTTGAATCCTGCATCGCTAGTTCGAATCTAGCTACCCCTGCCATTTTTTTGTGTGTAATATAAAGGAGAGTTTTGTTCGGGTGTTTATTTTTACTGGGGTCTATATCTTTTTAGGTGCTTTTTTCTTTTGGATGTTTTATGATATTGTTCAGGGAATCCGAAGAGATTGGAAAAGGGTTGATGCCTACAACAATAATGTTGGCGCAACGAACCCTTTCGGTGACAATTGAAAAAGGTGATTTATTTGGTTCAGGACAAAAATGATTTTGAAAGTTTTTTTGAACATCTTTCTAAAAATTTTCAGGACTCAATGAGCGCTTATCAAGATTTTGTTCGGGTTATGGAGGAAAAAAAGAAAAAACAGTCCGAGAGATCTGCTGGTTTGTTCGGGAAAACGGGTTTATATATTCCTCTCCGAACGGAATATGATCGTGTTTTGATGAAAAAGGTTAAGGATGATGAGGTTCTAAGATCCCTCCTTAGCGACACTTGTTACAATACTTTTTATAAAGAGTTGTATACAACTTTCATTGAAATGCTAAATCGTCTTATCGAAACATGGGTGAAAGAGGCGAAGAAAACGCCTTCATTTAAACTTTTCCCTCTTTCCGGAAAAGAAGAGGCTGTTCTTGCAATTTTATCCGGCAAACTTATTGTCGATGAAACAATGCCTCCTAATGGAAAAACTTTTTATGCTTATGAAAACGGATCCTTCTATCGTGTTGAGGAGGGAGCTCGACCTGTAATCGTCGATTTTAACAAATTGACTGCGAAAAAGTTTTTTGTTTTGAGCAAAAAGTAAAAAGGGGGAACGCTTTTACGGCGTTCCCTTTTTCTTTATTTATTTTTTATGGAATAGTACAATATGTTTAGATTGTTTGTTGTTTTTTTTAGAAAGGGGTTTGATTATGCAAACCATTGTTTACAAAGGAAAACCCGTCGATGCGAGAATGCTCGGTGGGCGAATTGCGGGAGCATTCTTTTTTATTACCTCTGTGGTAATGATTTTCTGCAAGGTCGTCTTTGCAGAGCCTCAAGCCATCGAGGACAATGTGTCCCCGCCATCAGGACATGTTGAGGTGTCTCGTTCTGAACGCATTCGAGATGAGATCCTCGCTTATGTCCCAAATGACACATACGCGTCGAATCTTTCTAATAAGATCGTATGTGTCGCCGATGATGTCGGCATAGACGCATGCCTCCTCGCATCTCTTGTTCAAACCGAATCTGGATTTGACCAAGCAAAGATTAGCGAGGCTGGCGCCGTCGGATTAGGTCAGCTTACTGATATTTGTGCACAGGAGTTATCCTGTCATAATATTCATGTTGATCTTTCCGATGCAGACTCAAATCTCCGTGGAACAGCACAATATCTAAAAATGATGCTTGTGCGTTTTGATGGAGACGAAAGTCTCGCTGTGGCGGCATATAATGCTGGTCCATCGGCTGTGGAGGAGTTTAAAGGAATTCCTCCTTTCAACGAGACGATTACTCACGTTCAAAGAGTTCTTGAACGTCGAGATAATTTGCTTCGTTGAGATTAGAGAGTGTGAAAATTTTTCACTCTCTTTTTTTATCAAAATCTAATTGAAAAAAGATATATAATAAATACATAATATCCACGTTTACATTTTGAAAGGAAAATATTATGTATAAAAAACATTTTGCCCTACTGTGTACAGCAGTATCTCTAATTTGTTTCTCTCCTTTTACAACTAATGTTGTTTTGGCAAAGCCTTTTCCTATGTATAACCGACTTGATACTCTTGAGAATGGTTATGTCGTAACAGAACTTTTGCGTTATTCTCCTCGCTGGGAAGAAAAACCTTATGGTTATCGAGTTTTTGATCCGAATAGCATTCGTCTCTCTGAAGAAAATGGTGTAAAGATTATACAACTTGATATTCATTATTTAGAGGGGAAAAAATTAAAAGATTTTGGACCTTTTCGTGTATCTCTTGACGTTTATCACGGGCTTCATAGAGAAGATTTTGATGGTGAAGACTGGAGCCCAATTAATAATCCTCCAATTTTGGATGACCTTGAATCCGATACTTGGAACAGTGATGTATCTGGATCAAGACAAGCCGCTATTGATTATATTAAGGATACGCACCCAGATATTTATTGGGAGGCGTGGAATTCCGAAAAAGCCGCAGAAGAACGGGCTCGTGCGGAAGAACTCGAACGTCTTCGTTGGGCGCTAGATTCTGCTTCGGAAAAAGCATCAAGTTCTGTATATCTTTTTGAACAATATGGCAAGCAAGTTTCATGGGATGATTTTTCGCAAGATGCTGTTGATTACACCAATGTCCCTCCTCTTTCTGATTTGATTGGACGAGTTTTTTACTTGAATGACAATTACGGTCTTGACACAGTAACGATCGGAAATATTTCTCCAACCCTTCAAACTCAGAAACGTACTTCTGGATTAGTCCACTTTACAATTTTCCCGGGAGCAAACGGAACATATCAAGTTGCTTTGATGGATGATACCGGTGCCTTTGTTGGAGAAGATAATATAAACCGTAAGCCTCTTGCGGTTGGATTTAGCGCTTACCATGAAAATTACGGTTATTATCAAGGGTTAAGTGATGTTTTCCATAAGACTGGATCTTTTAGTTCTGATGGGCACGTTATTGGACGCATTAACATCAATGATGGTCTTTCTCACAACGGTACTGTAAGTTTAAGTATAGAAAAAACAGACAGCGCAGGAAAATATCGACTCGTTTATTATGTAACCAAGCGTGTTGAAGATTCTTACGGTGGAGAAACCACCTTGACGGAGCGAAACAGTGGTGTTTATGCAACCCTTGAGCTCGTTCAGTGAACAAGGGCGACGGCGCATCCGTTTGGGTGTGCCGTTTTTTCTTTGTGCTGGAATGAAATGAGCTGTTATAATAATAAAAAATGGAGGTGATTTTCGTGAAAACAAAAACAAAAGCCAGCATCATTACATTTTTAGTGGCAACATGTATCGTCGGTGGTGGAGGAGCATACTTATATCAGGAACATAATGGAGATTTTTGGGGGATTGTCTCTCAACAGAATGAATCCGCTGGAAAACAATCCAACGAGTCTTTGCCCTCTAATGACAATGGAGGATCTTTATCTTATTTCCCGCAAGAGGATTCTGGAAACGGAACGTCTTTTCAAGAACAAAAACAAATGAATGAGCAGATGTTTCAACAGCAGATGCAACAAGAACAAGAACGTTTCCGAAAAGATCAAGAGCGTTTTTTACAGCAACAAGATGATATAGAGCGACAATTCCAAGCGAGAATAGAACAAGATCGTCAAGCTTTTGAGCGAGGAATGCAAGCGCAGCAACAAGCGATTCCAAAACAGGGAGGATTACCTTATGTGTGGGGAAAACTAGAGACTCCCCAAAACAACGCTCAAGAATCTTTGGAACAGATTGCTCCACCAGTCTCTCCTCAAAATTCTACTAGCTTATAAAAAAAGAAGACCGATAATCGGTCTTTTTTATTTTTTTTGAATATATATTGGTCTCTGTTTCACTTCATTCATAACTGTCGTTAAAATCTTGATTGTTATAACTCCTAGTACGGATATTAGTAAGAGCCCGCCAAGAATAAAGTCTAGACCAATGGATATGACTGTAAATGTTTTAGAAAAGCAAAGTAAAAAGATATTGTATATTGCAAAGAAAAACGCCAAAATTATTGCAACCCACACAGATGTTTTATAAGGCAGATCTGTAAAATTTACAAAACCATCAAGAGCGAAACTAATTTGTTTTGATAAGTTCCATTTCGATTCTCCGGCGAGTCTCTCTGGTCTATCCATGAGAATTTCTTTTTTTCGAAACCCAACGTAGGCAAATAAACCTTTTGTATATCGAGAGCGCTCTTTTAGTTCTAAAAGGCTCTGTATTACATTTTTACTAATAATGCGGAAATCCCCAACATTTTCTTCAATCTGAAATTGTGCATTTTGATTGAGAATATGGTAATACTTTTCGATAAACTTCCGTTTTATTGGAGAAGAATCTGCCCGTGAAATTCTTTTAGCATAGACATCATCGTATTTACCGGATAAAAATTCTTGAATCATCTGGATGAGAACTTCTGGCGGATCCTGTCCATCTGCATCCATAAACACGGCTCCGTCAAAATCTCTCGCGTATTCTAAACCCGCGAAAATAGCTGCTTCTTTCCCAAAGTTTCTAGATAATTGGATTAGGTATGTGTTTGATAAATTATCCTGCAAGGATAAAATCTCTTCACATGTTTTATCCTTGCTTCCATCATCGACAAAAACATATTCGAATTTTACCGGAAATTCATGTTCATTGAGCTTTTTATGCACTTCATATACTGTTTTTGATATTACGCCCTCCTCGTTGTAACAAGGGAAAATTAGCGCAATTTTTTTATATTTCATAATGGGACCTTTCTGACAATCAAATCTTTTATAGATTTTACCATTGAAGGAGTTTGTTATTTTTGAGTTTTGAGAAAAGGACGTTTGTTTTTCGATAAAATCATAAAGACATTTGTGCAAAGGACTTTAAAAAATGAATCTTTCTGAATCGACACGGCGAATCATTTGGGATCTTGTTGTTAATTATCAAACGTATTTTTCTTTTATTCTTTTGGGGTTGGGATTTCTTTTTTATCTAAAGCGTGGTCAGCTTTCTTCATTGGTTAATAGATTTATTAGCCAAAGTGAAAAGTTCTTTCCGTTAAGTAAATATTCCATTTTCAAAATGACCTTTTTTTCGTTGATGTTTGTTTTATATATCATCTCTAATTCACATTTTCATTTTTCAGCCTCAATAAAGTTTGTTTTATCATCTTTGTACCTTACATTGGTTTTGTTTTTTTGTGAAAAAGAAATCTCTTGTTTTTTTACCGCTCGAAGTTCAATAAATGGATTCAAAAAACAAATTTGGAAAAACACCGTCTTTTGTTGGTGCACGACAACGATAATTGTTGTTCCTGCAATATGGTTCTATCATTTGTTTAATGTTCCTTTCAACGCTCAAGGGTTAGGTAACTTACCGGACGTTTCCATTGGGCGATGGATTGAAATTAATGTGTATGGAATTCCAAATATTGTTTCTGAAGAAATTTTTAATTTGTTGATTTTGTTAATATTTTCGAGTTTGTTAACTAAACTAAAACGCCCGTTGGCGTTGATTTTCTCCGCAATCTTAATGTCCATTGTTTTTGGTTTATTACATATTTTTGCATGGAATCCCGTCACAGCAATATCTATTTTCCTTTCTCACATAACGATTGCATTGTTTTTCATCTATATCCGAGATATAAAACCGTTAATTCTTTGCCACATTATCAACAACTTAATTGCGACATCTGTCATCACCGGGATGTCAGTGTTAATAAAACCAATCATTCTTCTTCCGTTGACAATTCCTATATTGTATTCGTTCGTTTTGAAGCAAATCCACCTAACTTCGGAAATAAAAAAAGAAAATAAGTTGCGTTCCCTTTGAGATAAATAATTTCTTTCCTTGTATGATTACATATTCAATTCTATAATATATGTGTATCAAAGATGGGTAACCCTCCATCTTTAAAATTAGGGGAATTGTTTTAGAAGGGGGATTTTCTATTATGAAAAATCCAAAGGCAAGGAAAATGCGTGTGGCAACACGCAGAGCCCAGAAAGGGCAAAAGATTATGCGGTTCCACCGCATCTTCGATAACTTTTGTCCAGAGGTTATCGAGAACACTGTGGCAGAAATGATGGATGATCTCCATTATGAGTACGTCACGAAGAACCACTTTGAGATACGCAAAAATGAGCGTAAATGCCTCAAAGTGTCTATCAAGAAACTTTTTAAGCAAGGTAAAATTTTTGCTTATGAGTTGATTGATGGTAAGTTCTTGTCCCGTGTTGGCTTTCGCTTGGATGGAAAGCGTTTTGCTCACATCTATGTAATCGAGCTGACAAAGGACACCTCGACAGGTTACGTTGATTACCGTTACGTAACCTGTTACAAAAAGGCTTTGTCTACGAAAGAGTATGTTGTAGATGAGAGCTGTTATTATCTCGGACGTAACTATTACGACCGTTGATAATAGAACCACCACAAACATTTAGAATAAAATGTTGTGGTGGTTTTCTTTGTCTTTTTGTCTTTTCGGTTGTAAAATAAAGAAAATAAGTTGGTGGTTGGAAAAGGAAACATGGAAACTTTCCCTTTCTCAACTTATTTCCGATTTTTACCTATTATAGAAAGGAATGGTTTTCATGAGAAAATCAGTCACATCTCTACTTTCTGCCGCGCTTTTAGTCGGTATGGTCGGAACGGTTTCTGCTTCCGCAAATCCGTTTTCTGATGTGCCAAAGGATCATTGGGCTTACGACTCTGTTCAAGAACTCGCTAAAGAGGGTGTAATCGAGGGCTATGGCGACGGCACGTTCCGTGGCGACCGCAACATCACGCGCTATGAGATGGCGCAGATGGTCGCAAAGGCGATGGCAAAATCTGATAAGCTCAACGCAA
>ERZ773070.543-NODE-543-length-27484-cov-10.190091_pt1 | contig 27484 bp, 19 predicted proteins | sample MGYA00580618_ERZ773070 | MGnify/ENA primary metagenome ERZ773070 (study PRJEB29015, sample SAMEA2738023) | human oral metagenome | biome: human oral; feature: human-associated habitat; material: dental | place: China | collected 2019 ... | reverse complement strand
CTCATCGATGCTTGTCACCTCATACGTCTGGGTAAGGCAGATGTCATCATCGCCGGTGGAGCAGAGGCTTCAATCTGTGCAGCGGGTGTCGGTGGCTTCAACGCTATGAACGCCCTCTCCACACGCAACGATGATCCAGAGGGAGCTTCACGCCCCTTCAGTGCCTCACGTGACGGCTTCGTCATGGGTGAGGGTGCTGCATGTCTCGTCATCGAGGAGCTAGAGCATGCCCTATCACGTGGGGCACACATCTACGCTGAGCTCGTAGGTACAGGTCTGTCCGCAGATGCCTATCACCTAACGGCAACTCACCCCGATGGGCTGGGTGCTAAGCTGGTGATGACCAACGCACTCGAGGATGCAGGTCTATCCCCTGAGGACATCGACTACATCAACGTCCACGGCACATCTACACCAGTAGGTGACATATCTGAGTCTAAGGCTATCAAGGAGGTCTTTGGTGATGCAGCCTACAAGCTAAACATCAGCTCTACGAAGTCTATGACAGGTCACCTCCTCGGCGCTGCAGGTGCAATTGAGGCAATGTTCGCTCTCAAGGCTGTTGCAGAGGATATCGTTCCTCCAACGATCAACCATGCCAGCGACGATGAAGACCCAGAGATCGACTACAAGCTGAACTTCACGTTCAACAAGGCACAGCACCGTCCCATACGGGCTGCGCTCTCAAACACCTTCGGGTTCGGGGGGCACAATGCGAGCGTGATCTTCAAGAAGTACGTCAAGTAACTCGCTCCACAAAAGCGTATCGTCAAAGATCTGGACTTAGCTCTATGATTATACGTATCGTGCGAGACGGACTTATGAGGCTCTTTGGGCGCAAGCCCAAGGAGCCTCTCTTCCTACTCGTCGAGCTCCTTGGCTTTGAGCCTAGAGATCCCGAGCTCTACGACCTAGCATTCCGGCATAGCTCCATGAGTAAGCTCGACGCAGAGGGCTTCAAGGTCAATAATGAGCGCCTAGAGTTCCTCGGGGACTCAGTGCTTGCTACAGCGATGAGCCACTACCTATACTTGCATTACCCCGCATGGGACGAAGGTGAGCTGAGCAAGCGCAGGGGCACAATCGTCAAGCGAGCAGTAAATAATGCCGTAGCTCAACGTATGGGCCTAGACAAGATGCTACAGATACGCCGAGAGGCACGTCATAGCAGCACCGATATATATGGTAATACCCTTGAGGCACTTATTGGAGCTATTTTCCTTGACCGAGGCTATACTCGGGCGGAGGAATTTGTCCATCATCGTGTACTCCCCCTCTTTCTGGAGCTGGAGCAAAGCCTAAGGGAGCAGACAACTAACTATAAGTCCCTCCTACTAGAGTGGACACAGAAGCACCACCTCGCTCTAGACTTCAGGATGCTCCAAGAGCCCAAGAAGACGGGAGCCGCATTCATCTGTGCCGTCTTCATCGACGAACGCAAGGTCGGTGTCGGCTCAGGGGCTAGCAAGAAGCTCGCCCACCAAGATGCCGCCCACAAGGCACTCCTAGCCCTCTGCAAGGTTTACCCTGCTCACTCCTCCGAGCTCGGCATCACCCTACAGGAGCTCCTCCCCCAAGAGGACTAAGCCCTCTCCCCCATCCACCTCCCTGCATGGAGAAGCTTCGCTTCGTCCTCTGCCAGCCTTATGCCTAAGGTTGGCTTTTCTTTTTCCTCTTCTCGAGCACCATCATGCAGCTCCTCAGATGACGATATACGTAACGAGGGGATCACGATATACCTAACCGGAGAGTCACAATATACCCAACGAAGTAGCCACAATATACCTAACCTCCCGACGAAGAGCACAGCACAGGCACACTACCCAAGCAAGCAGATCGAGTGTACCTATTTGTACAAGAAAATGCGTATTTTTGGGGGAAAATGATCACATAGCATAGGGCGAATCTACCCAAGGAATACTTCTGAGAAGGCGACACTCCAAAGGAAGAACCCTCTGCCACCTATCTAACCTCATACATCAAGTGAGATGAGCTCAAAGAACCGATCTCCTTGGAGGACGCTTGCCCTCGTGGGCGCACTGAGTGCCCTGGGCATATACACCTCCCCTTTGAGTGCACAGGTCTCTACCTTACGCACCGGAAAGCTCCCCAATGGGTTAACCTACTACATCAGCCGTGATGATGGTGCCTCTATGGGCACAGCCAATTTCTTCCTCCTACAGAATGTCGGTGCTCTACTCGAGAATGACCAGCAGAATGGGCTGGCTCACTATCTGGAGCACATGGCGTTCAATGCCACCAAGCACTACCCCGAGGGGGTCATGACCTTCCTGCGCCAGCGAGGACTCTACAGCTTCGATGCTCGCACAGGACAGGATGAGACCCGCTATAGCATCATGGAAGTACCTACCGATGCGAAGGGGCTCACCGACTCCGTCCTCCTCATCCTACACGACTGGTGTGGTGGTATCAATATCACCCAAAAGGATACCGACAAGGAGCGTGGAATCATCATCGAAGAGTGGCGTAGCCGAAACGACCTACAGAAGCGTCTCAGTGATGCCATCGCTCCTGCCATATATAATGATTCGCAGTACGCCAAGCGAAACGTCATCGGTTCGCTCGACGTCCTGCGCACCTTCTCCTATAAGGACATTCAGGCCTTCTACAAGACCTGGTACCGCCCAGATCTGCAGTGCGTGATCATCGTGGGGGATATTGACCCAGCGGCCTACGAAGAGAAGGTGAAGAAGCTCTTCGCTACACTCCCTGCGAACAAGAAGGGCCCCGCACGCCCCGTCTTCACGATCGAGGACAATGTACAGCCTCGCTACTTCCAGTTCGTCGACAAGGAAAATCAGTATCCCTCCTTCGGGCTCTACCAGCGCATCGCTACCCCGACGAACAGAAGCCGTGAAGAGGCACGCCGAGACTACCTCCTCGGTCAGCTCTTCAATAAGCTAGCTCCTCAGCAGTTCGCTCGCCTGCGTAATCGTGGCACGGAGGGCTTCATCGCCGCCTCGGTGAGTTACTCACCTCTAGTACGTGGCTATGCGCAGTTCGCTTGGGATGTCGTACCCTACCAAGGTCAGGACGAGCTTGCCCTAAAGCAGCTACTCTACGGGCGCACCGTAGAGGCAGCGATGGGCTTTGATAAGGTAGACTTCGACAGCGAGAAGCAGAAGATCTACGATGACATGAAGAGCATCCTCTCCGACAAGCGTACATTGGGAACGCCCGAGAACTTCATGGACATCTACCGCAACAACTACCTCTACGGCACCCCTATCCAAGACTTCCGCACCCAGCTGGAGGAGAACTTGGAGACGCTCGTTGAGCTAGAATCCGAAGACCTACGTGAGTGGGTGAAGGGGCGCTTCATGGGAAATAAGAACCTCGCCTTCATCACCTATAATGCTTCGACCTCCGAGCCGACCATCAGCGAGAAGACCTTTACCGAGCTCCTCGCTAAGTATAGCCAGCTGGATGCGACCAAGCAGGCTCAGGACAACGAAGAGGCTCCTATCACGAAGCTCATCGACTTCCCTCTACCTCAGGGCAAGATCGTCTCAGAGAAGAAGCTCCCCACGCTAGGAGCGACAGAGTGGAAGCTCTCTAACGGAATGAAGATCATCTATAAGGCCTTCCCCGAAGAGCTGAAGGGCGAAGTCTTCTTCCTCGCTTCAGCCCCTGGGGGTCAGTCTGCAGTACCTACCAAGGACCTCGCTGCCTTCAGTGCTATGCAGAGCCTGATCATGCAGTCTGGTCTGTACAAGTACAATCGTAACCAGCTCGCCTCCTGGCTACGTGGTCGCCCTCTAGATGTCAGCCTCTCGATCACAGAGTACATGGACGGGATGCAGGCTCGTAGCAAGGTCGACGGTGCCGATGATCTCTTCAGCTACCTCTATCTCGTGCTGAACAAGCAGCGCTTCGATGAGCCCATCTTCACGAAGTGGCTACAGCGCAAGCGTTATCTCCATGCCTCTACTCCCCAAGTCGGCCGAGCAGCCATCGATCAACAGATACGTGAGCTCTTGACTCCTATCACAGATGCTAATCCCCGTCAGGATGAAGCCTTCTTCTCCAAGATGCGCCACGCTGACCTCGAGCGCATCTATAAGGAGCACTTCGGAGACGCTTCACAGTTCACGGGCTGTATCCTAGGTGATCTCTCTGAGGCAGAAGCTAAGCGCCTGGTGACGACCTACCTCGCTGCACTCCCTGGAGACCCTAAGGCTCCACGTCGTAGCTATAAGGTCTTCAATCACAACTCTAAGGAGCAGGTCATCGAGCGCACCTTCGAGGCAGACATCGCAGGAGATGCAGGGGAAGTAGAGATCTCCTTCCTCGGTGACAAGAAGCTCACTGAGCGTGAGGCCTTGGCTCTCTCTCTCCTGCAGATCCTCCTTCAGGATCGTCTCTTCGATGAGCTTCGTGAGAAGGATCAAGCGACCTACAGTATCGCCGTCAATACGAACTACACGGCAGAGCCAGCACCTAGCTCCTCCCTCTCTATCCACTTCACTACCTCTAGAGAGAAGGCTGACCAACTCAAGGCACGCACCTACGAGATCCTACGCTCCATGGCTAACGGTCAGATCAGCCAGGACGAGTATAAGAAGGTACACGTACCTCTGACCCTCGATGAAGTCGAGCGTGAGAAGCAGCTAGGCGACAAGCTCGGACTAGATGTCTGGATCGCCCTCCTAAGTAGCTATGCAGAGACAGGGATCGTCCCCTCCATGAAGGCGCAGAAGCAAAAGGATGAGGTGAAGATCGCTGATGTCACTGCCTCCGATGTAGCCTCTGTCCTCAAGAAGCTCCTCAATGAAGGGAAGCGCCGTGATATCGTCGTCAAGAGCATCGCTCCCGAAGACAAGAAATGGGAGCACTAACTGCTAATCTCTTCCACTCCATAAAGAAGGTGGGGTAAGCCCCGACAGCTTACCCCACCTTCCCTCTAGCATTAAGGAACTAAGTCACATCTATACCTATCACTTATGAGACCACGCAAGGGTACACGCTGTCTGCTGGCAGGTATCGCCCTGAGTACACTCGCCCTAGGCATCGCCCTACCCGAGACTGCTCAGGCTCAGACGCCAGCTCAGACGATCTCTGTCTCGTTCAAAGACAAGGAAGTCGCCTCCATCCTCGACTTCATCGCCTCTCACTCGGGCTACAAGATTGTCTACGAACCCGAAGTACGCACCGGTGGCTACAAGGCCACTGTCTCCTTCGATGAAGTCAGTGCCGAGAAGGCCATCGAAGGCATCCTCAAGGGGACTCCCTTTATCTATGCCATCGAGGGACGCACGATACGCATCTTCCGTCCCCAGCAACAATCCTCTGTCAAGACCCAGATCACGGGGCTTGTCAAGGATCAGAATGGCATCCCTGTCATGGGGGCCAGTGTCCGCATCCAAGGCACACGCCTAGGAGCACAGACCAATGCTCAGGGACAATTCTCCATCAATACGGATAAGGGCACGGGGAAGCTCCTCGTCTCCTGCGTGGGTTACATGGAGGCAACGGCCACCTTCACCCAGGGTACCCCCACGGTCGTCACCCTCAAGGAGGATGTCAAGAACCTCGGGTCAGTGACCGTCATCGCCTATGGTAAGCGTAACACCCGTGAGCTCACCGGCGCCGTAGCCTCTATCAAGGCCGATCAACTCAAGGACGCTCCTGCTCCATCGATCGAAGGCTTACTTCAGGGACAGCTATCAGGCCTGCAGGTCACCTCTCAGTCTGGTGCTCCTGGTGGTGCAGGGAATGCAATCTCCATCCGCGGGATCAGCTCACTCAACACTCAAGGGGTCAATGACGGGAGCCCTCTCTTCGTCGTCGATGGCGTCCCCCTCTCCAAGGTACCCGCCGATGCAGCCGGAGGGATCAATGCCCTCGCAGGGCTAGACCCCTCAACTATCGAGTCTGTAGAAGTCCTCAAGGATGCTGCTTCAGCCTCGCTCTACGGATCACGCTCCGGCAATGGGGTCATCCTCATCACGACGAAGAAGGGGAAAAGTGGTAAGGCCGAGTTCGGAGTGAACTTCTCTCAGTCGATCTCCTTCCTACCGGCTACACCTCTTCAGATGCGTGGTCATGGCGAGCGTCGAGCTCACCTAATGCTAGCACGTGCTCAGCGCATCGGTCACTACGACTGGCGTACCAACCGTGTCACCGTACCTAATAGCTATGCGAACTCCTACGGCTGGGAGCCTAGTAATGATGGTGCCTATGACTTCTTCTGGGCAAACGGGAATGTCCTCCCCCGCGAACAGCAACCACCCGCCTCGATCCAAGACTCACTCAACACCTTCTACAACAACAATACAAACTGGTGGAAATACATCTTCCAGGTAGGGCGTGTCACCAATGGGGACGTCTATGCTTCGGGAGGGAATGAGAACGTCCGCTACCTCATCAGCGGAGGTGTCTATGACGAGCGAGGGATCCAGATCAACTCTGGTTTTCGTCGAGCTACATTCCTCTCCAACCTCGACCTACGCCTGGCTCCCAAGCTCAATGCCTTCACTCGCCTCAACCTGGCCTACAACAATCAGGATGCGGCCGATGGCTCTCGTGCCCAAGGTCTAGGGGTGGATCCTAAGGAAGCCCCAACGATCTTCCCAGGCCGTGGTACACAGGCAGAGCAAGCAGCCCTACAGAAGATCCGTGATGTCAAGGCTCGCAACTCAATGTTCAACGCCCGTCTCTCGATCGGAGCAGACTACGAGTTCATCCGTGGCTTGAAGTTCAATACTTCAGCCTCCGCAGATACTTACTTTGCACAGAACCACATCTTCAAGCCCACTTATCTCAACTACAATAATCTCTCGTCTGTCGAAGCCTCACGCTCGATGATGGCGATGATCCAGTGGGAAAACCTCCTCTCCTATCGCTTCAACATCCGTAACCTGCACAACTTCGACCTCCTAGCAGGGATGACCTATACCTATGACCTGCTAGAGAAGATAGAGGGACGTGCTCAGGGAGGACCAACCAACCGAATCCATGAAATCGGTGAGGGATGGCCTAAGACTCGCACAGTCGAGGGGATGGTAGAATCCCTACAAAGTCTGGTAACTGACCGTCAAGAGCAGGCAATGCTAAGCTACCTCGGACGTGTGGCCTACAACTACAAGCGTCGCTATATGCTCGATGCGTCGATTCGCTTCGATGGCTCCTCTGTCTTCGGCAAGGATGTTCGCTGGGCTCCATTCCCCTCACTCGGGCTTGCTTGGGCTTTCAGTGAAGAATCATTCATGAAGGATCTCTGGTGGCTCACCTTTGGTAAGGTACGTGCTTCATGGGGTAAGTCTGGACAGAAGTTCCAAGAAGCCTACCTCGCACACGGCTTGATGGAGGAGAGTAGCACACACCTCGGCGAGCCAGGACTTATCCCTAGCTCCATGGCTAATAGCCGTCTGACATGGGAGAAGAGCGATCAGTATGACTTAGGACTTGACCTCGATCTCTTCAATAATCGCTTCAAGGTTAAGCTCGACTACTACTACAAGTACTCCTATGACCTCCTGATGCAGATTCCCACCCCTGGGAACTTCTTCCTATCTAAGATGACTTGGGTGAACTCTTCTGCTATCTCCAACGAAGGTATAGAGCTTGACCTCACGGCCGATCTCATCAAGCGTAAGGATTTCTCTTGGATGCTACGCTTCAATATCGCTCGTAACTGGAACCTCTTCCGATCCTCCTACGACAATACTGACCTTGATGACAAGGTGCTAGGTCGCCCTACCTATGGGATCTACACCTACAAGGATGAAGGTCTAGTACAGCGCGAGCAAGACATCCCTTACTACTACAATCAGCTAGGGGTACGCACTCCGCTCTACTTCCAGAACGAGAACTATCCTCTACGTGTCGGTGGTCGAAAGATCAAGGATCAGAACGGCGATGGTCGTATCGACAGCAAGGACGTATACTACGCTGGGAGTGCTCTTCCTCTAGCCTATGGGGGGATCACCAATCAGTTCTCCTATAAGGGTGTTACGCTCACTACGCTCTTCACCTATACCTTAGGGCGCAAGATGATGAACATGGTACGCAATAGCACCTTCAACTTCAACCAGAAGTTCGGCCCTGTGATGAACGACTTCTCCTCAGCATCCATCTGGCAGAAGCCAGGCGATGAGACGAAGTTCCCCGCCATCACCTTTGCTGATGCAGGCTATACTGGACAGTATGATGGCGACATCGATAGCAATATCGAGAACGTGAGCTATCTCCGCCTCAAGCAGCTCTCCCTCGCCTACAGCCTGCCTCAGACTTGGTTCAAGCGTCTACACCTCAAGGATGTTCGCCTCTACCTCTCAGGAGAGAACCTCTTCCTCCTGACGAATTACTCTGGTCTCGATCCTGAAATCGTCAATCCTTACACTGGGAAGGACACGGGCGAGATGTACCCTCTGAGCCGTAAGTTCACCCTCGGTCTCAACCTCAAGTTCTAGTGATAGCTATGAGATACCTAGCACCATTCCTCGCCTTCTCTCTCCTAGGCACAGCCTGTAGCCTAGACTACACCCCAGAGAATGCGATCACCTATACAAATGCGTTCTCGTCAGAAAGCGAATTGAACACCACGACGGCCTCCATTCACTTTAAGCTCAATAACTGTATGGAGACAACCAGCATTCTCATGCAGGCAGGTCTTCTCGCCGATGAGACCGTCTCGGCCAATGAGCTTCGTGAATGGAACCCCCGTACCATCATAAGCGGGAACTATGACTGGCAACCCATCTATGATGTGATCTTCGAGTCTAACCTCCTCCTTGAGAACATCCACCGCACCCAAGGATTGAGTGAAGAGCGCCGAGCCTATCATGTCGGTCAGGCCCAGTTTGGTTTAGGCTTCGGATACTTCGTACTCGCTCGTGCCTATGGGGAAGCCGTGATCACGGACAACACTTCGACGATCCGCCAGTATTCTCTCTCTTCGATGCTCTCCGTCATAGACAAAGCGATCTCGCACGCAGAAGAGGCCTACAAGATCCTGCCGACCCACGACAAGCTACGCAACCTCAGTGGTGCAGTGATCACAAGCAAGCAGTATGCCTCCAAGGGGAACTCGGCTGCTCTCCTAGCTCACCTCTATGCTTGGAAGGGGAGTATGATCGATCTCTATCATCTCTCGGGAGCTAGTGCCCAAGAAGCCTACAATAAGAGTATCGAGTATGCCACGATCCTCATCAATGGGCAAGCAGGGAACTACTCTCTTGTCTCCAGCCCTGAGGAGCTATGTAAGCTGCTATCCAATCCCGCTGCAGATAACCCCGAAGAAATCTTCAGCCTCGTCTATGATAAGACCCGTAGTAATACAGCTGTGACACATAATGAGGTAGCTCAGAACTTCTGCACTTGGCCAGTAGACAAGACCAAGACTCAGGGAGACATCGGCAATGCCTCCTTCCGTCTGCTAGCCTCTACGGTCAAGGCACTCTACCCAGATGCGGGCGATACTCGTCGCACCTCATTCTTCTACGAAGCCGATCAGGTACACGAGGTCAATGGTGTCGACTACGCTGTACCCTATAAGTTCCGCAACGCTATCTTCGAGAATGATGCGAGCTCATCGACAGGTCTCTCCTTCATCAGTGTCGACGCTAACTACGTTTACTGGCGTCTAGCCGATATCTACCTCCTACGTGCCGAGTGCTACGCTAAGCTCGGACAGGAAGGGCCGGCCAAGGCTGACCTCAACAAGATCCGTGAGCGTGCTGGAGCGACTGCTTACCCAGCTGCTGGCGAGAGCGACCTCAAGGAAGCGATCTTCCACGAGCGGGAGCGCGAGTTCGTCATCGAAAACGATAGTCGCTACTACGACATCCTGCGTAACGGCTACTATGCGACGAAGCTCCGAGGGAAGTTCCAGCGCCTTACACCTAGTGAGATCGCTGGTGGAGCTCTCTGTCTCCCTATCCCTCAGTCGTCCTTCCAAGATAAGACGGGTAAGATCATCAACGGATCGATCCTCCAGCGTAAATACTGGGTCGTCTACTTCTAAGTCTCACCTCTCAGCTACGTATATCGTATGACCACCCTTTTAAGACGTATGGGTGCACTCTTGGCCGTTGCGTGCCTCCTCCTTCTGAGTGCCTGTACTAAATATAACTTCGTCGATACGGGGCTTGCCCAAGCCGAGTATCCTGGCACCATGTGGGCCTACTTCGAAGCTCACCCCTATGACTGGAGTATGACCGTGCGCCTAGCTAAGCGCATCGGCCTACAGTCGACCTTCGAGGGCACGAGCACCTATGGCAAGCAGATCACCTGCTTCGGTATCACGAACCACAGCTGGCGTCGCTACCTCCTCAAGGCGTATGCAGATAAGATCGAGGAAGGCGGAGAAGATGGACAAGCTGCAGCCAATGCGCTGACCGAAGAGCAGGTCCTCGGGCTTCTAGATCAGCTCGACGAGGCCACAGCCAAGACGTTTATCCTAAACGGCATTCTACCTAACCAGGCACTACCCCTTGAGGGATTCGTCTCAGGGCGTGCTTCGACTGATCAAAACAACCCGATCGGCACCGGGGGGAAGACCTACACCATGGCTTCGGGCAAGGAGCTTTGGATCTACTCCTTCCGCACGGCCTTCAATGGTGTACCAGGCACTGGACCCGAGCAGCTCTTCCTCGTCTCATCTTCTACAGCGATCACGAGCTATGTCGCCTCACACAATATCCGCACGACCACGGGTATTGTCCATGCCCTACAGTATAACTTCCGTCCCACAGACTTCTAATTCCCCATTAGCATATGCATGCCATCCTTTCCCGTGGTCTACTCCTGACGCTACTCGTGCTTGTCCTTGGCACGGCTTGTCGTAAGATCCCCGTAGGCTACCTAGATACCGCCTACGCCTCTTTCCCCCAGAAGGAAGTGCAGGTCTACCGTGAGGTCTCCGAAGATGACCCACATAGCAAGAGCAAGGCGTATCCCGCTCCCTGGACAAGCCAACGTATCCAGGGCGTCTCGGGTACGAATCCCGTAAACTTCGACTATGCCGGAGTCACCGTAGCCAAGGGTGGAGACGCTAAGATCTTCGGGCAGTGCGTCCAGGAAGGTCTGATCACCGTCCGTGGGGGAACGATCGATATCTTCCCCGCCGCCGTAGACAAGCTCCCCAACGGGCGCTACAGCGTAAACCTCCGTGTCTACAATGAGGGTTACTCCCGTGAGCTCACGGGGCTATGCACCTTCATCATTCAGGACAGAGCCAACTAGCTGTCCGTCACTAACCACCCACCTAAGACTTATACATCCTATGAATAAGCTTAAGCATCTCCTCCTGTCTGCTCTCCTCCTGTTAGTCGCTCTCCCAGCGCTAGCCCAAGAGGGACAGGGTATCCGCTTCTTCAAAGGCTCCTTCGAGGAAGCTCTTAAGGAAGCCCAGCGTCAGGGTAAGCCCCTCTTCGTCGACTTCTATGCGACCTGGTGCGTACCATGTAAGAAGATGGAGAAGACCGTCTTCACCCAGCCAGAGGTCGGCACTTACTTCAACGAACGCTTCATCTCCCTCCAGCTCGATGCTGAGAAGCCAGAGAATGTCGAGACCGCTAAGAAGTATAAGGTAGAGGCTTTCCCTACGATCGGTATCATTGCTCCTGACGGCAAGGCGCTGTCGATCAACGTAGGGTTTGTCCAAGCCTCCGAACTCATCGAGATGGCCAAGACAGCCCTCGGGGAAATGAAGGGCTTCGAGCAGCTATGGGCGGATCACCGCAAGAACCCCGATGACCTCTCCATACAGCAGGAGCTCCTGACACAGGCACCTCGCTTCCTCACCACGCAGGACGGTATGGATGCAGAGAAGTGGGTCGTCCGTGTGCGCAAGCTATATAAGAGCTACCTCGAGCGTAAGCAAGCCGATGAATCGATCATCAATAAGAAGGACTACATCATCATCAGCTCCCTCGGAGGTAATGATGCCGAAGAGACCGCTCAGATGGTCGAGTACATCAACGCTAACCTTGACAAGTGGATAAGTGCTGTCGGCGAGTCTGCAGCCTACTACGTGATCGAGAAGAACGATGAGCGTATGCTCGAGCTCGTCAAGGATGGCAACATCAAGTACAAGGAGTTGCTCGAGAAGATCCGTACCGACTACAAGAAGGCCTACGACGTCATCCAGCTCAAGCACACGACGCCCTACCAGAAGTCCCTCGACTACTACGATGCGCTCTATGCCATCTATAAGGACAAGGACGTACCTGCCTACCTCGAGCGTATGAAGCGCTACCTCGCCTCCCTCGGCGAAGATGCTAACGGAGCTGACTATGCCTCCGCCGCACAGTCGCTCTACTACGCAGCAGCGTCTAAGCTCCGCCCCGAAGATCACCGACAGGCGATCGCCTGGCTAGAGAAGGCTATCCCAGGAGAGACCGTCCTAATGAACAAGATCAACTACCTCGTCATGGTCGGTGACTCCTACAAGGAGCTGAAGGACTATGCCTCTGCTCGCAAGTACTACAATCAGGCCTATGCTGAAAGCCTTCAGCTAGCCTCCATGGAGCAGGCTCAGCAGGTCGTACAGGCCTCTGTCACCTACAAGCTCGCTACGCTAGAGCTCCTCGAGAAGTAGTCTTCCTCCACTCGGGACAGCTGTCCCCACGACGACCTCGCCCCACCTTGGCACATGCCAAGGTGGGGCGAGGTCTTATCTATGGTATAGCTCTATCAGGAGAAAGCTATACCTCTCATTCCGTAAAGGCTAGCCTTTCCTTCGACTAAGATATACCTCGATCTTAGGAGACTCTTATCTCTCCTTGATCCCCCACTAACCTCCATATCCAGAGCGTCCTAGAGAGATAAGATGAAGCCTCTAGGATAGCGAGGTCAAAGGATCGATTGACATCCCCAGAATATCACTACCTTTGAGAGTCAAGCAATAGCAAATCAACTATTTTCTGCCTTATGACCCAAGAGCAAGTCAACCTCTTCCTCGCTGTTCGTGGGAAGTACTTTGAGCCCGAGCATCTGCCTTACATCCGAGAGCAACTCCTCGCTACCGATGAGAGCAAGGTTCAGGTATTAAATTACCTAGAGTTCCAAGACCCTACTATTATGCTTATCGTCTCTATCCTTGGGGGAGCGATCGGACTCGATCGCTTTATGCTCGGGGATAGCACGATGGGCGTGCTGAAGCTCCTCACCGGTGGTGGCTGTGGCATCTGGGCTATCGTGGATCTATTCCTTATCATGGGGCTGACGAGGAAGAAGAATTTCTTCACCCTAGATCAATTCCTCTCCATGCGCTAAGCTAGCTTAGTCACCTGCTACGTCCCAGATGAGACCTCCTCACCGACCCCTTCCTCCTTCGCCCCCTCTGGGTCGAGGATGGAGGGGGTTCATCTTAGCTCTGGGAGCGGTACTCATCCTCGGCTATTACTTCCTCTTCTCGCCCCGAGATGGAGGGTTCTTCCCCTCCTGCTTCATCTACCGTATCACAGGCTATCGCTGTCCTGGCTGTGGGAGCCAGCGAGCTCTGCATGCCCTACTGCATGGTCGCTGGCAGGAAGCCCTAGGGTATAACTACTTCCTCCTCGTGATCCTCCCGCTAGGACTGCTGATCGGCTATGTGTGGATGTTCCCCGAGCGTACGAAGCGACTCCAGTCTTGGCTTCGCCATCCCTTGAGCCTCCTTGCCTTGACCGTCCTCACCCTCCTCTGGGTCGTCGGGCGAAATCTCCTCGGATGCTAAGCCCTACCCCACCGATCGACCTAAGCTTAGCCTAAGTCCAGCTGGGGGTGACCTCGCTGGGAGCTTGACCTTCGATACCAAGAATTGGGATCTCCCCCACCAGCACCGCACGAAATACCCTATCTTTGTAGCTATAATAAGATAGATAAAGTAGATACACTCCCTATGTCACGCAAAGTAGCTCTCATCACAGGGGTCACCGGTCAAGACGGTGCTTACCTGTCCGAATACCTGCTCTCCCTAGGCTATGAGGTACACGGCATCAAGCGTCGTAGCTCCCTCTTCAATACGCAGCGCATCGATCACCTATACCAAGATCCCCACGAGAAGGATCGTCGCTTCTTCCTACACTATGGTGACCTCACCGATTCGATGAACATCACCCGCCTGATCAAGGACATTCAGCCCGACGAGATCTATAATCTGGGAGCGATGAGCCATGTCAAGGTGAGCTTCGAGAGCCCTGAATATACCGCAGACGTAGACGCTATCGGCACGCTACGTGTCCTCGAGGCTGTGCGTCTGCTAGGTCTTGAGAAGAAGACCCGCATCTATCAGGCTTCGACGAGTGAGCTCTACGGTCTGGTACAGGAGATCCCCCAGCGGGAGACGACGCCCTTCTATCCCCGTAGCCCCTACGCTTGTGCCAAGCTCTACGGCTATTGGATCACCGTCAACTACCGTGAATCCTACGGGATGCATGCCAGCAACGGGATTCTCTTTAACCATGAGTCTCCGCTCCGTGGGGAAACCTTCGTGACACGTAAGATTACCCGAAGCGTCAGCCGTATCGCCCTCGGCCTACTGGATAAGCTCTACCTCGGCAACCTCTCCGCTAAGCGCGACTGGGGCCATGCTAAGGACTACGTACGCTCGATGCACCTGATCCTACAGCAGGAGCATGGCGATGATTACGTCGTCGCTACGGGACAGACGACCGAAGTTCGGGAGTTCGTACGCCTAGCCTGCGCAGAGATCGGGCTAACGGTCGAGTTCAGAGGCGAAGGCCTTGACGAGGTCGGCGTCCTAGCCTCCATCGACGAAGCTCGCTTCGCCGAGTACGTAGGGCAGGAGTATCTCGAGGGAATCCGCACCCGACTGGGCGAAGAGCTCGTGGCCGTCGATCCCGCCTACTTCCGTCCCGCCGAAGTAGACCTACTCATCGGTGACCCAACCAAGGCGATGCAGAAGCTCGGATGGAAGCCACAGTACCAGCTCCCCGATATCATCACCGACATGATGCGTAGTGATCTCCTCCTGATGAAGAAGGATACCTACCTCCAGGCAGGAGGCTACGCCATCAAGAACTACTTCGAATAAGCTGAAGACACACGACGATGGAGCTAAATAGCAAGATCTATGTCGCTGGACACCGTGGCCTCGTCGGCTCCGCCATCTGGCGTACGCTAGAGGCGAAAGGCTACACGAACCTCATCGGACGTACACATGCCGAGCTGGATCTGACGGACGCCGTGGCGGTACGCACCTTCTTTGAGGCCGAGAGACCCGAGTATGTCTTCCTCGCAGCAGCGCACGTCGGGGGCATCATGGCTAACAATACCTATCGGGCAGATTTCCTTCTGAAGAACCTAGCCATACAGCAGCATGTCATCGGAGAGGCCTACCGTACGGGAGTCAAGAAGCTCCTCTTCCTCGGTAGCACGTGCATCTACCCCAAGGAGGCGCCCCAACCGATGCCAGAGGACTGCCTCCTGACCTCTCCCCTCGAGTATACCAACGAGCCTTACGCTATCGCTAAGATCGCAGGGCTCAAGCTCTGTGAGAGCTTCAACCTACAGTACGGGACGAACTTCATCGCCTGTATGCCCACGAACCTCTACGGCCCGAACGATAACTTCGACCTGGAGCGCTCCCACGTCCTGCCAGCGATGATGCGTAAGCTCATCCTCGCCGACGCACTCCTACGTGGTGACTGGGCGAGCATCCGAGCAGACCTCACTCGCCTACCCATCTCTCTGATCCCAAACGTCGAGCTTGCCAGCGAAGAAGAGCTAGCTGGAGCACTAGCCCACTTCGGCATCTACCCCGATCACGTCGAGCTATGGGGCAGTGGGACGCCTATGCGTGAGTTCCTATGGAGCGAGGATATGGCAGAGGCCTGCGTATTCCTCATGGAGCAAATCAACTTCGATGATCTCCGTCCGGCAGAGGGTGAAGTGCGCAACTGCCATATCAATATCGGGACGGGCACTGACGTCAGCATCGCAGAGCTTGCCTCTCGGATCAAGGAGGTCGTCGGTTACCAAGGCGAGATCCGCTTCGATCGGAGCAAACCTGATGGGACGATGAAGAAGCTCACTGACCCAAGCAAGCTCCACCGCCTAGGTTGGCACCACAAGGTCGAGCTAGACGAAGGGCTACAGCGGATGTTCCGCTGGTACAAGGAGCGTCACTAAGCCTTCCCCCACCAAGCATCCCCCAGGGATAACCCCCAGATTATCCCACTAGACAGCAGACCAGCCGTATCGGACGAGGAACCTTTGCCCCATCCGATACGGCTGGTCGCTTTCGTTTCCACCTATAAGCCATCCATTCCACCTATAACTCACTCATTCAATAGCTATTACATCACCCCTAAAGCCGACAATCGCCCTCTAAACAAAGCCCACACTTCGTAGCTAGAAAGGCTAGCCTTTCTCTCCGAAAAGGTCTACCTCTAAGGTCGGAGAGGTAGACCTTTAGCCCGCCCAAGATTTTACACTACTCGACCCTACGCAGGATGCCGTTAGCGTTTTCCTAAGATCTCTTAAAAGAGAAGCTCTGTACCAGCTACTTTGTGTACCTTTGTATTAAATGGTAAAATAGACTCTTGCATGAAGCTATATTTCATCGGCATCGGAGGTATCGGCATGAGTGCTCTGGTGCGCTACTTCCTTAGCAAGGGGGATCGTGTAGCGGGCTACGATCTAACCCCCTCCCCCCTGACTAAAGCCCTCGAGGAAGAGGGCGCCTTCGTCCACTATGAGGATAACCCAGCCCTTATCCCTGCGGACTTTCGGAGCCTTGATACCCTCGTCATTTACACGCCTGCCGTGCCGAAAGAGCACCGAGAGCTCAACTTCTTCCGTGCACAAGGGAACCGCGTCATCAAGCGTGCCGAGATCTTGGGCGAGCTAACACGTCGCGAACGTGGGCTGTGTGTCGCTGGGACGCATGGCAAGACCACGACATCGACCCTCCTAGCGCACCTCATGCGCTCGAGCCATCTGGACTGCCATGCCTTCTTAGGAGGGATCTCGAATAACTATGGCACCAACTGCCTTATATCTGACCACAGCGACTATGCCGTGATCGAGGCGGATGAGTTCGACCGCTCCTTCCACCACCTCTCGCCTTACATCGCCGTGATCACGTCCGCTGACCCCGATCACCTAGACATCTACCACACCCCAGAGGCATATCGGGCGAGCTTCGAGCACTTCACTTCACTCATTAGCCCCGAGGGCGCTCTCGTGATGAAGGTCGGTAGCCCCGTGACACCTCGCCTTCAGAAGGGTACACGTCTATATACCTACGGCATCGGAGAGCAGGGAGACTTCCGAGGGACAGACATTCGTATCGATCAGGGACACCTCTTCTTCACTTGGCACTACCCTGCCCTCGCTGATGGGCGTCCTGCTGGCAGTCTCGAGGTAGAGCTTGGCGTCCCCCTACTCGTGAATGTCGAGAATGCTATCGCAGCGATGGCTGTCGCCTACCTCTGTGGTGCCTCGCTCGAAGAGCTAAGTCAGGGAGTAGCATCCTTCCGCGGAGTCCATCGTCGCTTTGACCGTGTCGTCGACAGCCCTAAGCATGTCCTCATCGACGACTATGCCCACCACCCCAATGAGCTAGCTCCGAGCATCCGCTCCGTACGCACGCTCTATCCCGGGAAGAAGATCCTAGGGATCTTCCAGCCCCACCTCTATAGCCGGACACAGGACTTTTACCGAGAGTTTGCAGCGAGCTTAGACGAGCTAGACGAAGTGATCCTACTAGACATCTACCCAGCACGAGAGCTCCCGATCCCTGGGGTCGACTCAGGACTCATCGCTCGGCAGATGAAGAAGCATACCGACGTGCCCATCCTAAGTAAGGCGGAGCTCCTACCCTACCTCAGACAGCAGTCCGAGCTAGCTGATGTGATCCTCATGGTAGGGGCAGGCGATATCGACCGCCTAGTGCCTGAAGTCGCCGAAGAACTGCGCCGTCGACTATGAAGACGAGTCATATCCTTCGCAATCTACTCGTACTCCTCTTAGCCCTCGTATGCCTAGGAGGGCTGGTCTATCTATGGATCGCCCCCTCCTCGACAGTCGACAAACGCATCTGCCAGGGAGTGTCGATCTCCGTGCAGAGTGAGCAGGGCGGAGAAGCACTCTTCCTCTCCTCTGACCGCATCCTCGAGGAGCTAGCCCAGCGAGGCGTACGTATCAAGGGGAAGGAGCTTGACTCTATCGACCTCAGACATATCGAGCAGACCCTGCTCAAGCTACCTATATACAAGCGTGCCGAGGCCTTCGTCTCACCAGCGACAGCCACCGTCCATATCCGACTTACCGAGAAGCTTCCTCTATTCATCGTCTTCGAGGCATCAGGGAAGAGCTACTACGTCACGCAGGGTAAGGATACCTTCGAGGTCAGCCCCACCTTTGCGGCCTATCTCCCTGTGGTCTCTGGGGATGTCGATAAGGCGATGGCCACAGGCCCCGTCTACGATTTACTCGAGGTAGTCCGCCAAGATCCCTACTTTGCCGACTACTTTGGTCAGGTCTACGTCGATCGCCATACAGGGATTAGCCTCATCCCTCGCCTAGGGACGACTCAGGTCATCCTCGGACACGGGGGAGACTGGGCAAATAAGCTACGCAAGTGGCGCATCTTCGCTGAGTCGGTACTTCCCAAGCGTGGGATGAATGCCTTCTCCTACGTCAATCTTGACTACGCCGACCAAATCGTAGCAGGACAGCGCTACCCTGCCGAGGGTCAAGAGGAGATAGAGCAAGAGTCTCATCCAGCTCCTACTCCAGTGAAGCCCGTGGCACCCAAGCCCGAAGCAAAACCTCAGGTGAAACCTCAACCAGCCAAGAAGCCCGCCAAACCTGAGGCTAAACCTGCGCCCAAGGAGAAGGATAAGGTTCAGAAGCCTACCCCTAAGCCCGAGGTGAAGAAACCTACTAAGGAGAAGCCCCATACAGCGAAGCCTGTGGCTAAGACCACGAGCAAACCTACCCCAACTAGCCAGAAGAAGAAATAATGAACGAACGACACGATGACATCTTCGTCGTCCTGAACATCGGGAGCTCCTACCTTTCGGGGATGCTCGCCACGAAGTCTCCCCAAGGACGCGTCTTGCCCCTAGCAGCCCATCGCCTACCTACGGCGGGCTGTGTGCGTCAGGGCTGTATTCACAACATCGAGGACGCCTCTCGTTATATCAGTTCGATCATCGATAAGCTGAAAGAGTCCCTCCCCGAAGAAGCCTTAATCCAGGGCGTCTATGTGGGGCTCGAGCCTCGGTCGATGCGCTCAGTACGCTACGAGTCACGTCTGACACTCAAGCCCGAGGGCTGTGTCATCACGGCCGAGCACCTCGACCTACTCAGAGACCAAGTCAAGGATGCCTCCTACCCAGGGATGAAGATCCTCTCCGTGACAGATCCTCGCTACCGCTGTGACGGACAGCGTGAGGCGACACCACGAGGAGTGCGCTGCCACCATATCGAGGCCGAATATCTCCTGATCATCGCTCGTCAGAATATCATCGTCAATCTTCAGGATACGATCGAGGAGCGTCTCGGACTAAAGATCCTTGGCTTCCTACCTACACCCATTGCCGAAGCAACGGCTATCCTAACGATGGAAGAGCGTGTCCTAGGCTGTGCCTACGTCAACATCGGTGGGGGCACGACCTCCATAGCGATCTATCGTGAGCGCTACCCCGAGGCCCTCTTCGTCCTACCTTTAGGGGGGAACAATATCACCCGAGATCTCACCAAGCTACCGATCCGACTGCTCGAGTCCGATGCCGAGCGTCTCAAGGTCGATCAAGGATCGATGGATCTCTCCGTCTCACGAACAGCCTCAATCGATGCCACACCTAGCGCAGGAGGAGCCGTCAAGCGTTTCTCTCAGCTAGAGGTGAATCGCTTCATCAGCTTCCGAGTCCTCGAGATCCTCAATAATGTCGTCCAGATCATCCGTGAGGCAGGCTATGAAGATGCCTTAGCTAAAGGATTTATCTTCGCTGGTGGTGTCACCAAGACCAAGCACTTCTATGAGACCCTCCGGAAGCTCTCTCCCGAATATCGTGCAGCATCGCTTCGTCGAGATATCTACGAAGAAGGGACTAGCGAGCATTATCTCACGGAATACATGACGGAGATCGCCCTAGCCTACCAAGCTAAGAAGTCTGGGGTCGTCTATGAGCTTCGTTCGCTCGAGGATCTCCTCTCCGAGCAACCCACACCAGCACCCAACAGCAAGGACTCCTCTGTGGCCTCCATCCCAGAAGAGCCTGCTTCGAACTACGAGACCGAGAACTATACTTACCCAGAGTCTCACGAAGTCCCCCAGGATCTCGAGGATGAGTCCGAGGAAGACGATGATACGCCTCAACCCAAGAGAGACAGAAAGAGTATCGCTGAGCGAGCCAAGGGGATGTTCCATAACTTTGGTAAGAACCTCAACGAGCTCCTAGGTGGCAGCCACGATCCAGACTACTAATCCCCTACCCGCAAGAACAATAGACACAATGGATACAGTTGAGAGAGGAAGTATCGACTTCCAGTACAGCGAGAGTGAGGTCAAGCAGCTCATCAAGGTCGTCGGTGTAGGTGGTGGTGGTGGTAACGCCGTCAGCAAGATGTTCACCAGTGGCTCCGTGGCTGGCGTCTCCTTCCTCCTATGTAATACCGATGAACAGGCACTACGCCGTAGCTCCGTCAAGGACAAGATCATGATCGGCCCAACGGTCACTAAAGGTCTTGGTGCTGGGGCTAAGCCCGAGCGAGCTCGTGAAGCAGCCCTAGAGAGCAAGGATCAGATCCGAGAAGCCCTACTGGCTGGTGAGACACGCATGGTCTTCATCACAGCAGGTATGGGTGGAGGTACAGGTACTGGCGCAGCACCCGTCATCGGGAAGATCGCGATGGAAGCTGGACTACTCACCATCGGGATCGTGACCATCCCCTTCATCTTCGAAGGAATGGCGAAGATCAACCAAGCCCTCGAAGGGGTACGACAGATGCGCGAGAGCGTCGATGCCTTGCTAGTGATCAATAACCAAGAATTACTCCGAGTCTACACCGACTATACTGTCGACGAAGCCTTCACCAAGGCGGATGACACGCTAAGCAATGCCGCCCGAGGGATCTCTGACCTCGTGAACATCACCGGTACGATCAACTTGGACTTTGCAGACGTCGATACGACCCTACGCAATGGAGGCGTCGCCGTCATCAATACAGGCTATGCAGAAGGTGAGGATCGTATGACGAAAGCCATCCAAGCTGCGCTCAACTCCCCCCTGCTCAACAACAATGAGATCACTAAGGCCCGCCAACTACTGATCAATGTCTATCAGAGTAGCGATGCCCCCATGACCGTCAAAGAAATCACCGAGCTCCAAACCTTCACTGAAGACTTCTCCAACGAGGTCAAGACGATCTACGGGACAGCCACACGCGATGATCTAGGCAACCAGATCGCCGTGACGATCCTAGCTGCGGGCTTTGATCTCGAAGAAGACATCTTCCGCCCCAAGGGAGCTAAGGCTAAGCGTGACCCGCTGGATCAGCTCTCTCGAGAGAAGCAACTCGAAGAGCAGCGTCGCCTCATCGAGCGCACCTACGGCACCGAAGTCTTTAAGCGTCCGAAGGCAGAGCCTGTAGCTCTGACCATCGACGAGCTAGACGACGAAGAGCTCATCCTCATCCTAGAGAATACGCCCTCCATCGAGCGTGATCTACGACTCTTCGAGATCAAGCGTCGTGAGAAGGCACTAGCTCGACCTATCCACATCGCTAACCACAGTGCCCTAGGCTCTTTGAGTAGCTCCGGAGTGACGACGCTAGATGAGCTAGCCACTTTTGAGCGTCAAGCCTCGCAGGAGAGAGCCAGCTATGCTTATAACTCTCCCGTAGCACCTCCTCATGCTGGGTCCATGTCTTCCCGCTATGACGACATCGTAGATGAAGATCCTACTCTTGATACGCAGTCTTCAGACGAAGAAGACCAGCCCGAGAATGTCATCCGTTTCACCGACTTTTAGCCTCCTATCCCCTCAGACAAGATGATTATCGCTGTAGACTTCGATGGCACGATCGTACGCCATCGCTATCCCAAAATCGGCGAAGAGATCGCATTTGCCACTGACACCCTTAAGCTCCTCCAGCGTGACGGACACCGCTTGATCCTCTGGACAGTACGGGAGGGAGAGCTCCTCGACGAAGCTGTCGCTTGGTGCAAACAGCGAGGCCTAGAGTTCTATGCCATCAATCGGGACTTCCCCGAGGAAGATGCGACGGGAAAGGGCTTCTCACGTAAACTCAAGGCAGATCTCTTCATCGACGATCGGAGCTTCGGCGGACTACCGGACTGGGGCATGATCTACCACCGTATCCGCGAGGGTAAGGCACTCGAAGGTCCATGGCATCTCATGGGATTAGTCGAAGAGGAAGAGCCTGAGAAGGTAGGCTTCTTCGCACGTCTTTTCGGTCGTCACTAACTCCCCTCTACCCTACTCGTCGTATGCCTTGCTCTCTTGCTCTCTTTCGCTGGCGTAGCTATCTGATGAGTATCCTCATGATGCTCTCAGCCTGTGTCTCTGCTTGCGATCGTCAGACGACAACCTCCGCACGTTCGGGAGCGGCACATCGCCATACCTCGATCCAAGACTCTGACACTGTCTTAGTCGGTAAGCGTATCTACCTACGCTTCCCTACCAACGAATCTGTGATCGAATACGTCTCCCCACATCTCCTCTATTGGAGCAGTAAGGATTCCATCCATGGATATAAGGAGGGCGAAGACCGCTACCACGTCCTCCAGATCGAGCCCCACGTATTCTTCGTCAACTGGGCTGAAGATGATGGGACGACCGTGACCCAGGTGCTAGACCTTAAATCTCGCACCTGCCAAGCCTTCATCTCCTCTGAGGTCTATGGAGATGCGCATAGTCGACGCAAGACACAGGTACTCTCGGGCACGATCCATAAGGTCGAGGGAGCTCATCGCTTACTCTTTGAGTAATCTCCTTTGCTCTCCTAGGGACTATCTCACTCAGAACAATTAAAACAAGAGCGCCGATCACAATATATTGTGATCGGCGCTCCTGTTTTTGAGGGTGTGGGCCCAATAGGATTCGAACCTATGACCCCCTGCTTGTAAGGCAGGTGCTCTAAACCAGCTGAGCTATAGGCCCTGAGATTGGCTTTGCAAACACTCCTTTTTGTGATTTGCTCGGCAAAGGTACAAAGAAAATCCTTTCACTCCAAACGCTGATTTGGCTTGTTCGCTTTGCCTATTCCTTCATCCTATCGGTAACCCCATCCAAAGATTCCAAGGCTCTACCCTCCCATGCGTGAGCAAATAACGAGGCTCCCACAACCAAACGCAACACCCTTAAAACAAGCTATTTACAACGACGAAAACAAGTGGCATCAACTAGTTATAGTAACTCGTTGCAACGAGTTGTGGTAAGTCGCTATGGGGTATTTCTCAAGCATATCTATCTAGCTAATAACAAAGGAGGTAAGGTCTCAAATGGAGATGATAGAAATGGCATAAGATTAGATTGGAATAAAAGCTATTCAACTCTGCATTCAGTATCAGCAGGCATAAGAAGGTATGGAGTGCAGATGGTCTACAAGTACGGTATTTAAAGCCTGAGAGCAGAACTCTTGGACGTCGTCGAACCCGTCCTCCCCACCGAACAGCACCAAAACAAGAACGGGAAGTTCGGCTTCTAAGGCCAGCCCCATCTCTCCTTCTTACACCAAAGACGTCCCCCGCCCAAGCTACAACTCTGTAGCACGGGCGGGGGACGTCCTGTATCTATCCCGAAGGGGGAGGGTCTAGGAATGGAGTTACTTCTTCAGCGCCTTGAGGTCACGATCAAGCTCACGGATGCTCTCAAGATTGTTACAACACAGGAGGTCGTCGCCAATATAGAGCCCAGCCAGAGCAGCTAGCATATCATATACACTCAAAAGCAGATTACTCTTCCTCAATGCCAAAGTATGATTTGACACTTTTGACTTGCTGCTCTCGGATACTCTTAAATTCTTTGGGCAATCCTTCATCACCAATTCCTTCATTCAAGAAGTCGAGTGATTCCTTTTCGAGGTCAAACCCTTTCAGGCTGTATACTTCCTTCACCCGAAGCTCCATCTTTTCCTCTTCAAATTCCACATCCAATATTCCGAGTGCACTAGACGCTATGGCATAACCAAGTAAATACCATAATATCGAAATACTCTCCTCTCCCAAAATCTTACTGGTCATCTCTTTAAGGTCTATCTTCCCCTTTTTCTTTCTAGCATAGCAACATCCGAGGAGCATCAGCCCCCCATAGAAGGAGCTCCGTGATATATAGTACCTAAAGATAGCCTCTCTATCTTCATCAGGAGACTTAATGTCTTTCGTTCCTGAATGATTTCCTCCTTTACTTACCAAAGCATCAACATTCGCTGACAATTCCTTAATTCGAGAGGCAACCTCCTGATCCAGTTGCTGAGAGGTCCGCTTGGATATTTCCTCCATTCGTTGCATCTGCTCTTTGAGTTCCCGCAAATGTTTCTCTATATCATCTGGTATCTTCTCCAACTTCTCTACTGTCGTACTCAGATCCCTCAAATCGGAGAGTGTTTCCCCTATTTGTTTAGATACCTCCTCTGTCTTAACATAGAGGTTAGCACCATTACTACCCGAAACGATAGAATAGATAATCGCGATAACGGAGAGCAGTATAGAAGAGATCGTGGACGCAAATGAGATTTGATCAAAAATAACACGCGATACATCTCCCACTCCTGTCAGTATGTAAGTGACCAACTCGATCAAGAGGAGGGTTCCTATACCAATCAAATAGTAAAGGTGTATGCTGGGCTTCTTACCTGCCTCCGAACCTTGCTGTGTCAGATACTTCATTACCAACCAAGCTAGACAGACAATAGCCCCTAAGAACAGAAATAGCTGTACCGTCGGAAGAACAGATGGAATCATTAAGACTTCTTTCATCATTGAGTGCTGTGTATAAGTGATACTTGTGTATGTCTTTGCTAAGATCTACCGAGCAAATTTGTGCTGCCAAAGTTACTAATTTATCAAAAGGGGAGCTCAGGGTATGCCTTTGAAAGCTAAGATAGCTACTAGTCGTCGAATAAGGGGGCGAAGGCTAGGCACACAAAGCCCTTACGCACATAACACTATCTATGTAATACAGCCCTTGACTCCAGCGAATACCACAGTCACCGGCATTGGGACAGAGTGGGATAAAAAGCCCCACCCCAAGGTGTCAGATGACGCCTTGGGGTGGGACAAATATTAGATGTAGGTGGGCTTAGCCTGCTACATTGAGACTATCTGTGACTTCGTCATCGAAGGAGGCTGAGGCCGCTAGAGCCTTCTGATGCTCCACCTCAGGCATCACAACGAGTCGCTTGTACTCACGCAGCCCCGTACCGGCAGGAATCAGGTGACCACAGATGACATTCTCCTTTAGACCCTCAAGGGTGTCGACCTTACCATTGATAGCGGCATCGTTGAGCACCTTCGTGGTCTCCTGGAAGGAGGCTGCGGACATGAAGCTCTTCGTCTGTAGGGCTGCACGTGTGATCCCCTGAAGGATCTGGCGGGCAGTTGCAGGCTTGGCTTCACGTACCTCTACGGTACGGAGGTCACGACGCTTGAGGGAGCTATTCTCATCACGGAGCTTACGCAGGGTGACGATCTGCCCTGGGCTGAGCGTCTCGGAGTCGCCAGCGTCGGTAACCACGACCTTGCCCCATAGGCGGTCGTTCTCCTCCATGACCTCTAGCTTGTCGACGACCTGCTGCTCAAGGAAGAGCGTATCCCCTGGATCGAGGATCTCTACCTTGCGCATCATCTGACGTACGATGACCTCGAAGTGCTTATCGTTGATCTTCACACCCTGTAGGCGGTAGACATCCTGTACTTCGTTCACGATATACTCCTGGACAGCCGTGGGGCCCTTGATCTCAAGGATGTCCGTAGGCGTGATAGCACCATCGGAGAGAGGCATACCCGCATAGACGGAGTCACCCTCCTGAACGAGGATCTGCTTGGAGGTGGGGACGAGGTACTTACGTTCGGCACCAAGCTTGGTAGTGACGATGACCTCACGATTACCACGCTTGAGGCTCTTACCGAAGGAGACCACTCCATCGACCTCTGCTACAACAGCAGGATTGGAAGGGTTGCGTGCTTCGAAGAGCTCTGTCACACGGGGTAGCCCCCCCGTGATGTCGCCTGCCTTACTCATAGAGCGAGGAATCTTGGCGAGGGTTTCCCCTACCTTGATTGCCTTATGGTTGTCCTGTACGATGTGAGCACCGAGAGGAAGGTTGTAGTTGCGGATAATATTGCCCTTGGCATCTTCGATATGGATACCTGGGACGAGGTTACGATCCTTAGACTCGATGATAATCATCTCCTTCAGCCCCGAAGCCTCATCCGACTCGACACGATAGGTAGAGCCTTCGATGAGGTTATCGAAGACGACCTTACCCGAGACTTCGGAGATGATGAGGGCGTTGAAGGGGTCGAATTCGAAGAGCGTCTGACCCTTCTTGACCTCTTCACCTTCAGCGAAGAAGAGCTTAGCACCGTAAGGCACCTTGACAGAGCGGAGGACGATCTTCGTATTCTTATCGGAGATCTTCAGCTCGGTCATACGGCTGACGACGATGTTGACGGGCTTGCCACCATCTTCGGAAGCCACTTCGGCGACACGCAGGTCATCGAAGGTGACGATACCATCGTACTTAGCAGCGACACTATTGCGCGTAGCGACGTTCGAAGCTACCCCCCCGACGTGGAAGGTACGGAGCGTCAGCTGTGTACCAGGCTCACCGATAGACTGAGCAGCGATGACCCCGACGACCTCACCCTTCTGGACGAGGATGTTGGTGGCCAGGTTACGGCCGTAGCACTTGGCGCAGACGCCCTTCTTGGACTCACAGGTGAGCACGGAGCGGATCTCGACCTGCTCGATGGGCGAGGCCTGGATACGCTCGGCGGCGGCCTCACGGATCTCCTCACCAGCACGGACGAGGACTTCGCCCGTCGAGGGGTGGATGATGTCGTGGACGGACACACGGCCCAGGATACGCTCGTAGAGGGTAGCTACGACCTCGTCGTCGTTGTCGGGCTTGGTGAGCTCGGTAGCCACGAGGCCACGCAGCGTACCGCAGTCCTCCTCGGTGACGATGACGTCCTGCGAGACGTCGACGAGACGACGCGTCAGGTACCCAGCGTCCGCCGTCTTGAGGGCGGTATCGGCAAGACCCTTACGGGCACCGTGGGTAGAGATGAAGTACTCGAGCACGGAGAGCCCTTCCTTGAAGTTGGAGAGGATGGGGTTCTCGATGATCTGCCCGCCATCGCTACCGCTCTTCTGAGGCTTAGCCATCAGACCACGGATACCGGAGAGCTGACGGATCTGCTCCTTCGAACCACGAGCACCAGAGTCCATCATCATGAAGACGGAGTTGAAGCCCTGGTTGTCTTCGCTCAGGTGCTTCATCAGGATGCCTGTGAGCTGGCTATTGACATGCG
>ERZ773070.541-NODE-541-length-27550-cov-29.301618_pt1 | contig 27550 bp, 18 predicted proteins | sample MGYA00580618_ERZ773070 | MGnify/ENA primary metagenome ERZ773070 (study PRJEB29015, sample SAMEA2738023) | human oral metagenome | biome: human oral; feature: human-associated habitat; material: dental | place: China | collected 2019 ... | reverse complement strand
GTTCTAGGGTGACAAGGGTGGATGCAGCCGATGTGATCTCCGACCTGTCCGAAGTTCTTTACACCAGCGACCAGATCGCGGCACGCGTCGCCGAGATCGCCGTCCGGATCGATGCCGACTACGCCGGGCGTGACATCCTGCTCGTGGGGGTGCTCAACGGGGCGATTATGGTGGTCTCCGACCTGCAACGCGCCATGAAGAGCCACGTGGAGATGGACTGGATGGCCATCTCCTCCTACGGTTCCGGCACCCAGTCCAGTGGTGTGGTGCGCATCCTGAAGGACCTTGGCGTCGACGTCGAGGGACGCCACGTCTTGGTTGTCGAGGACATCATCGACACCGGCCTGACGCTGAGCTACCTGATCTCGAACCTGACCAGCCGCAGGCCCGCCAGCCTCGAGATCATGACGATGTTCCGCAAGCCTGCGGCGGCTCAGATGGATGTGCCCGTCAAGTACGTCGGTTTCGACATCCCCAACGAGTTCGTCGTCGGCTATGGCCTCGACTACGCCAGCCGCTACCGTAACCTCCGCGACCTCGCGGTCCTGGCCCCCCACGTCTACTCCTGACTCTGCCCGCTTTCTTCTCGGATCGACACGGCATGTGTCGAAGTCGCTGCGCCACCCCTAGTCAGAGCGTGCTTGAGGATGGCTGTGAACAAACCTTCCTCACGCCACCTTCACCCACCGACTTTGCCGTCCCTGCCTCGAACGCGATCGTGAAAACAGCGCCTTGGAGCCAAGGCAACTCGCGAGAAGTTGAGAAGCTCTTCGTAGAAGCGAGTGGTTCAGAGGTCTGAAGCCGCCTGTGTCGAGGAGGCTGCGGGCGATGTAACGGGTGAGGCTGCGGAATTCTCGGGCTGTTCCTCGGAGGTGTTCCAGGTCACCCTCAGCGTGTCAGCGATCCCGGTGATGCAGAGGTGGTCAACGACGATCATCGTCACTGCCAACGTGATTGCGTCACGTGAGAGTTTCGCCCTGCCGGGTGGATATCGTGGCGTCAGACCCGAGGGCGAGTGGCACGGTGGTAATGCGGCCCACTGCCTGAACCATGATGGGTTTCCATCCATGGGGGATATGCGCCAATCGGCGCAACACCGCGTCATGGCGGGTCCTCGGCTGGGTGCAGTCCGATACGTCCCCGGTAGCGTGTCGGGCCGGCAGTGGAGCACGGTGTGATCGGGTTCAACCTGCTGGGCAGGCGCCGACAAGACCAGCCGGCGGAACGCGTCGAGGCAGGGTGGGATAGCGCATGATGTACGGGCTCTTGGGTTTTGGATGCTGCTTCAACCTTCATCCTGACCCAAGAGCCCCTTTCGTACCGGCCTCCCCGCCGATGCCATACCCCAGCTACCCGCCACACCCTGCGAAGAGCTGGTTAAGATGCATGGTGGCAGGTACAACGTCGTTTAGTAGAAAGTGAAACCAATGGAGGTTGGTCGCGCAAGTGGAGGAATGCGACTCAGATTATCGGGGCGCATCGCAATTTGTGTTGGTTCTGATTGTTATCCCGTTCGTTCCGGTAAAGCTCGAGTGTGTCTGGCATTGCTGGGAATGGAAGCCGGGCGTCCGGTGTCGAAATCAGTCTTGGGGCAGGAGCTGTGGGGCGATGATCAGCCCCGGGATGCGGACAACGCCCTGCAGGCCACGATCTCGCGTACTCGTCGTCTTCTCCGAGAGTGCGGGGTTGCCGAGAGGGCCATCGTTTCAGTTCCAGGGGGATATTGCTTCGATGTTGATTCAGCGAATGTTGATGCGCTCGTCTTCAAAGCTGCTGTACGTAGAGTGCTCAATTCTCCGAACGTTCCCATCGAGGAGTGCTGCCGGATCTTGGTAGGGTGGACCGAGCCTTTTCTCATGGGTGTCACGGGCTCTGCTCGGTGCGATGCGTATGCACGAAACCTTGAACAACTTCGGCTTGACCTACGTGAACGTATCGTCCTGAAGCAACTCATGGAAGGAGATGTCATGAGCGCTGACCACAACACGGCAGAGCTCGTGCTGGAACGACCTCTTGACGAACGATACTGCGAGTTGCGTATGATTTCCCTCTATCGGCGGGGTCGTCATGCGGCGGCTCTCGAGCATTTCAATGGCTTTGCATCAACTCTTGGGGCGGAGATGGGGATGGTTCCTGGGAAACGGCTGTATGCCGTTTACGACATCGTCTTGAATGATCGAGGTGATGGCGAGGCTGTCGACAAGCTCATCGCATGACTCGTTGCGCCGAGCCATGGGACTTGGCGCAACGAGGGGCAGATGTGGGTTTGGTGTTGTTTGATCAGTGCTTGCCCGCGACAAGATCCTTGTAGAAGTCGAGCAGCCTGTGAGTGCCGAAGGGTTCACCTACGCAGTCGTGGAGCATGCTCCACGAGATGAAGCGCATCGTGTCTGCCTTTCTCCGGTTGAAGACTCCGAGAGTTCCGATGATGGGTGACAGGGTGGCGGGTGACATGGTTGCGATTTTTGCGGGCCGATTGAGAGCTTGGAAGGCGCACTCAGCGAGCCCTTTCCAGGTGAAGACCTCGGGGCCTCCCACGTTCCATGCGCCCTCCTCGCCGTCGGTCAAGCGGTCGATGCAGAACTTCGCGAGGTCGGCGCCGTGAATGGGATTGATCCTGGTTTCCGGGCGGAAGAGGAAGACGCGACCCTTTTTGGCCATCTGAAGAATCTGGGTCATGTCGGAGAAGTATCCGGGGGGATTGATGATCTGACTCGATATCCGGGAGGCTGTCAGTTCTTGGGCGAAAGCGGTCTTTGCCCGGGTCAGCTGTGCCGGGCACTGGTCGCCTCCGATGACGTTGACGAAGCAGAAGTGCTTGACGCCGTGCTTCTCCGCGGAGCGGAGGACGGCGAGATTGGCCTGGTGGTCGATGTCCCAAGGATTGGCCTTCTGCTTGGTGACCCCCAAGGCGGATATGACATCGTCGGCCCCTTCTGCGACATCGGCGACGAATGCGGGATTCGTGACCTCCCCGACGGCCCAGTCGTCGACGAGGCCATCCAGTGAGGGAGAATCCCAGGGGCCTGGAGAGACGGCCCGCTCGCGACTGCGGGTGATCGCGCGCACCTTGTGGCCACGGCGGTGCAGCTCGGCGACGACGAAACGTCCGAGATAGCCTGTGGCTCCGGCGACGAGGGTTGTTGTGGTCATGAGTTTTCCTGCTCTTTCTGCTGTGTGCGGACGTGGTGTGCGAGGAGCGTCGGTCTGCTTCTGCGCAGCATCGAGGAGAAGAGGGTCAGGGGCCGACCGGGACGCTTCTGGTCACATGTGTCACATCCTTGCTGTCTACTCGGGGTGAACCCTGACGATGGGTTCATCCATTTCTGGACAATGTTATCCAAGAATAGACCGATCGCGGCGTCGCAACTTCGAGTGGGCGAGATTTGGTCAAGAAGTTTCGCATTCAAGGATCTCCTGTGTCGGCCTACGAGGCGTGGGACGCCCGGGTGTTGGATTCTCTGGGTGGCCGATGCGTGCCACGAAGAACGGGTCTTGCACACCTGTGCGTCGGGCAAGCTCGGCGCGCAGGTCTCTGTACTGGATGAGAACGGAGACCGGGTGCAATCCCAGTCCGAGGGCTTCGGCTCCAAGCCAAACGCTGTGCATGGCGGCACCGGCATCGGCGCAGGTTTCGTCGTCGTTCAGGGCATCGGCTCCTGCCGTGAGCAGTAGAAGACCGGGACTATTTCTGATGAGTCGAGCCAGGCTGCCCGCCAAGATCCGTGCAAGGCCCAACCTTCCCGTGATCGGCATTGCACGGGGGGAGCACAGGAACTGGGCGAAAAAGGAAGCGATTCCGTGCTCTGGTCCGAAGATGTCTCTCCAGGCAAAACCATCGGGGCGTGAGACGAGTTCTGCTTCGGAGCGAAGGAAACTCCATGTTTCTCGCCATGCCGTGGGGTGCAGGAAATCTCGTGGTGCACCAACCGCCGCCAGCTTGGACACGTCGGTGATGACCTGCGGATCGGTAAGGACGACGGCCCGGACCGAGTTTGCTTCGTTGCTCCGGTGGGAGGACGACGTGACAGCGGCGACCACGGACCTGCGCTCCTCGTCGCTCAGGGGGACGCGCAGATAGGGGCCGCGGGCGGTTCGCCGGGAGACGAGGAACTTCGTTTCGCGCGTTGGTCGCAGATCCGCTTCTGAACGGATGATGTGAGCGGCGAGCGGAGCGGAGAGGCTTTTCGGTGATGCGACTCGTTCAAGGCGCCACCCGCGATTCTGCATTTCCAGATCAATGGCGTGCCACAGCGCCCCCAGACTCAGGAGCATCTCCGTCCGATGAGAGGGGAGGGAGCGCAGTGATCGTTTCTCGTCGACATACGCACACAGGAGGGGGAAATCCCCATCGCTTCTCAGTTCGAGCCTCCAGGCCTGGGAATTGTGAGAAGAAGGACTCCTCACAGCCCGGATGAGTGCGTCTTCGAGATCGGCTCGGGGGTCTGAAACTGTCATGATTTTGCTCTCTCGTCGTTGTGTTGTTTGATGGGTTCCTGCTCCCAGACGAGAGCCAGTGAGTGGGATCCCAAGTTTTTGGCGAATCCGCAGAGTGGCGCGTCAACGCCGCGGCCTTCCCGTGGAGGATGTTCGGTCCATTCGAAGACACCCTCGTCGGTGAACCGGGTCAGATGAACCACGTCGATTCCCCGGCGGATCCCACAGCCGCGCTGTTTGAGAACTGCCTCGGCGCAACTCCACGCCATGGCGGGCAGGAGCCGGACCGGCCGGGGAAGGCGCTCCGTGACATGCGTGATGAGCTCCAATACGTTGAGTGGCCACCGGCGTTCATGTGCCTCGATGTCGACACCAACAGGTCGGGTTGATGCTGCGGCGACTGCGAGACCGTGGGAGTGTGAAATGCTGATGTGGTAGGGCGCGCATGTGAGCGGTCGGCCGTGATCTGAATCGGAGACACTCGTCGTGATCTCCGGCCAGAAGGCAGCACCGGTGGAAGCTGCACCGTGAAGTGCGATGACGGCGTCCTTGGCCGCGAGCCTGCCCGCGAGCCATTCATCGGAGCGCCGTCCCCGTAGCTGTCTCCAAGAGGTCTTCTCGAGTTGCGTGAGTCTCTCTGCTGCCCAGTCGTGTCTCTCGACCATGCGGTGCTTGGTGATCGGAGCGATGGGGAGAAACCGGAGCGCGAGGTGGTGGGCAGACACAAAAGGCAGCGTCCTTCCGAAGACTGATGGATGACTGATGACATGCTGTCAGGAGGCTGATGCAAAAGTGTCAGACACTTGTCACCGCCGTGCACGCCGTTCCGTCAGGCGAGGCCGTGAAACTGATTCCTCAGGAAGCTACTGTGCGGTGGCCAAACCGCGAACTTGAGGAGACGACACGTGGACACGGTCGAAGCAGCCCTGATCAGTTACCTTGCCGACGCCTATCTTGACGGGGAGGACGAGGAGCTTACCCCTGAGACGCCTCTTCTCGAACTCAACATCCTTGATTCGGTTGAGATACTCGGTGTGGTCAGGTTTATCCATGACCGCTTTGGGAAATCTGTTTCTCTCACAGACATCGTGCCAGAGAATTTCAGCACGGTCAGGAGAATTCGAGACCTTGTCGTCGCGGAGAAAGAAGGAAGCCTGTGAACCCGGTGACGAGCCGCATGCCCGCTGCTGAGGCAGTCGTTCGGCGTGTTATCGCTCGTCACACTGGTTATGGTGAGGAGGAACTCGTCCGAGAGTCCCTTCTCGAGGAAGACCTTGGGATCGACTCCGTGCTTCTTGAAGCCGTGATTTCTGAGATCGAAAAGGACACAGCCGAGACGCGTCTCAGTCGAGGAGTGGATACGGTTGGCGATGTCATCGACATTGCCTGTGCTGCTGGCGTCACGACGGGTGATCTCGTGGAAGACGCTGCACAGCGTGATGATGAAGAACCTCATGGGGCAGCCCCAGGCGTCGGAACCGGTGAAACTGATTCGCTTGAGGAGAAGTCTTTCTCCAAGATTTCTATGAGAGATTTCGGTCCGGATGGTTCCCGGGACCTGTTCGACAAGACCATTCGTTTTGCTGAGCATCGCCGAGGCATGGAGGAGCGACGACTCTACTGGTACGGGATGGCCTCTACGGGTTTGTTGCACGGGCGCGGTACATATCACGATGCCCAGACCGGGCATGATCGTGAGTACCTCCTTTTCTCGTCAAACAACTACTTGGGGCTTGCCGGCGACTCCCGAGTTTCCGAGGCCATTTCCGATGCGGCTCGTACATACGGGGCGACGAACACCGGGTGCCGGATAATCGGAGGTACGACGGCACTTCACCTCGAGCTTGAGCGTAGGCTTGCTGAATTCAAGGGCCGTGAGGCGTGCATCGTCTTTCCCGGAGGGTATGCGGCAAACCTCGGTACCATCTCTGCTTTGGCGGGGCCGGGTGATTGCATCATCGCAGATGCTCTCAATCACATGTCCATCACAGATGGAGCGCGCCTTTCGGGGGCGCGGCGGGTGTCTTTCGCTCACAACGAGGTGAACTCGCTTGAACGGCGTCTCCGTGAGATGACGTCACGACCGGGAGGTGTTCTCATCGCTGTTGATGGTGTCTTCAGCATGCACGGGGACATCTGCCCACTTCCAGAACTCGTCGCGTTGGCTAGGAAGTACGGGGCACGTCTTCTGGTCGACGATGCACATGCTACAGGAGTTCTCGGTCGTACCGGTGCGGGTACGGCGGAGCACTTCGGGTTGAAGGATGAGCCCGACCTGGAAGTAGGGACGATGAGCAAGGCGCTCGCCGGTATCGGTGGTTTCGTGACTGGGGATGGCGACGTGATCGAGTACCTCCGGTATTACGCCAACTCCTATGTTTTTGCCGCGACGATTCCCGCTCCCGTCGTGGCCGGTCTCATCGTTTCCCTCGAAATCCTGCGGGCCGAGCCGAACAGGATTGAACGTTTGTGGCAGAACATCCACCGCCTGCGTTCCCGGCTGCAAGGCGACGGATTCGATCTCGGAGACTCGAACAGTGCCATTCTTCCCGTCGTTGTGGGCGATGAGTCCATGACCCTCGCTCTCGGACGGGAGGTCAGAAAACGTGGCATGTTCTGCCAGACCGTGGTGTTTCCTGGTGTACCGCTTGGCCAGGCGCGGTTGCGCATCAGCGTTACGGCGGAGCATGAACCCCAGGATCTGGATGCTGCGGCGGATATCGTGCGTGATGCTGCGGACTCCATCGGGCTCGGTCGGAGGAAAGAGCGATGAATGGTCTTCTCGGGCCACTCGAGCAGGAACTACTACTTGTTCTTCCACCGGCTCTGGACGTTGCATCAAGACCTGCCATCCTCGGGGAGGACGGTTGCGACTACGCAGGCCTGTGGGACCGCGTGTCAGCAACGGCGGGCCAGCTCGTGTCATTCGGGGTGGGACCAGGGCAGCCGGTTGTTGTCTGGCTGCCGAAGGGGACCGCGTGCATGGCAAGCATCCTGAGTGTGCTGCGCGCAGGAGCCTGTTACGTTCCTGTGGACGTGACTCAGCCGATGACGCGCGTGGAGGTCATTCTCGACGATGTGGAACCGAGCGCGATCATCACGGCTCCTGAGCTGGCTGGGTTGCTCGGACCTCGATGGTCGGGTCTTGTCGTCGAACCATGCGATCGCGCCACGGGGACGCGGCCGAGTCCTGATCCGAAGCTGGAGCCCGAGGATCTCGCCGCGATTCTCTACACATCGGGGTCAACAGGTCGTCCCAAGGGGGTCTGTCTCACGCATCGCAACGTCAGCGGCTTCGTCCGGTGGTGTATGCGTGTTTTCGAACCGACCCCTGAGGACCGTTTCGTGGGGCATGCTTCGGTCGCTTTCGATCTCAGCACACATGACCTCTTCGTCGCGATGGCTTCGGGCGCTTCGCTGCTTCCTGTCCCCGACCAGATGCGGGGAGATCCCGTCATGATCGAGGCCTTGCTGCGTCGCTGGCATCCCACGATCTGGTACTCCGTGCCGTCCGCCCTTGACCTGCTCGTGAGACGAACCAATTTTCCCGACGACGGCGGATCCCGCCTGAGAACCGTGCTCTTTGCGGGTGAAGCCTACCGCCCCGAACGGTTGCGGGAACTTGCCCGCCGTCTCCCGGGGAACACAAAACTGGGTAACCTCTACGGTCCCACGGAGACGAACGTGTGTCTCGCATCGATCTCGAATGCGCGAGAGGTCCTCGAGAACTCTGGCCAGCTCCATCTGGAGCAGTCCGTCGATGGAGCTCAGGTGGAGATCATCGGTGAATCCGGTGCGAGGATCGTGGAAGCCGGAGTGGTGGGAGAAATCGTGGTTACCGGGGCATGTGTCTCGCCGGGGTATCGAGGACAACCGAAACGTCCGGTCGTGGATACGGCTGGTCGCCGCGTCCACAGAACCGGGGATCTCGGTGAATATGGGGAACGTGGGGAGATTCGTCTGCACGGCAGGGTGGATCGGCAGGTTCAGGTGGGAGGGCATCGGGTTGAGCTCGGGGAGGTGGAGAAGGCAGTTTCATCATTTCCAGATGTGGCTGAAGCGGCAGTTGAAGCGATCGAGGTTGAGGGCCGGATGCTTCTTGTGGCGGCGGTTGTCAGCGAGAGAGGATTTCCCGTCCAGACTCTCACCCTCAAGAGGCACTGTGCACACCTGCTGCCCCGCTACATGATTCCGCATCGTGTGAAGAATCTCGACGAGCTGCCCAGGAGCAGCAACGGGAAAATCGACCACCGGGAGATCGTGATGATTTTACGGAAACTCACCGGAGGAGTGTGCGATGATGCCGACCGCTGACATGGATGCAATTCTCGAACAGCATCTCGCCGGGACGATTCCGGATTTGCTCGACCATTTCGCCGAGCGAACTCCCCATAAAAATGCCGTGCATTTCCTCGACTCCTCGGGCAAGACGCGGACAGTGTGCGCCGCTACGCTCAGGCATCAGGCGTGGGGGATCGCGCATCATCTCCTTGAGAAGGCTGCTCCCGGGGACAGGATCCTGCTTCTCCTTCCGCCCGGTATTGAGTACATCGCATCATTCATGGGCTGCCTCTATGCCGGAATGGTGGCAGTCCCCGCCTATCCGCTTGACACGTGGAACATCAGTTCATCACTTGAACGTCTCGGGGTCGTTGTCAGGGACTGCGCAGCGCAGGTCGCCCTGACAGATACTGCGAAGGGCGACGGGTTCACATCCCACTCCGCAGCTGGGGATTTGTTCACGAGACTCGCGTGCGTCGATGTTACGACGGTGTCGCACGCGGATGAACCGTTGAGGATTCCTGGTCCTGACCAAGAAACCCTCGCTTTTCTGCAGTACACGTCGGGTTCGACGGGGAATCCGCGTGGTGTGGAGATCACTCACAGGAACCTCCTCGAAAACCTTGCGGCGATGCATCTCGCGTTCGGCCACTCTGATTCCAGTGCCGTTGCCTCCTGGCTTCCTCCCTATCACGACATGGGGCTCATCGGCGGTATTCTCTTGCCAATTTTCGGGGGACTGACGGCTTGGCACATGTCTCCGACCACATTCATACGCAGGCCTGGACTCTGGCTCCGAACCATTTCGGAGGGGAAAGTCACGACCACGTTCGCTCCGAATTTTGCCTTGGACCACATCGTTGCCCGGCTCGGTCCGAAAGATGTCGAAGGACTCGACCTGAGCTGTTGGCGTCGGGCGGTCAACGGGGCTGAACCGATTCGTGCGGCGTCTCTTGAACGTTTTGCGAAACTTCTTGAAGCAGCCGGGTTTCGCCGTGAAGCCCTGACTCCCGGCTACGGACTCGCAGAGGGAACCCTCATGGTGACCTGTTTACCGCTAGATAGAGATCTTCGTGTCGTCGAACTCGACCGGGAGGCTCTTGCGGAGGGACGAGCCGTCCGGACTGAAAAGCGAGGTGGGGCAACGATGGTCGGCTGTGGGCGTCCGGCCAGAGCCACACAGGTACGGATTGTCGATCCCGATTCGTGTCGCCAACTCCCGGATGGGCGCATTGGTGAGGTATGGGTTACGGGACCCGGTGTTGCGCGGGGATACTGGGGGCATCCTGAACAGAGCAGGAAGACGTTCAGGGCGTGTCTTGTGGATGGTGATGAGGAACATCTTCGTACGGGAGATCTCGGTTTTCTCCTTGAGGGTGATCTTTTCCTGACCGGTCGGTGTAAAGACCTCATCATCCATGAGGGCCGGAACGTGTATCCGTCGGACATGGAAGAGCTTCTCGAAAACGAGCTACCTGAGCTCCGACGAGGCCACGGAGCGGTCTTCGGAACGATGCTAGACGGACGCGAACACGTCGTCGTCGCCTATGAACCCTCTCGCGGTCGCATCGATGATCCAAGGCGGCTGCTCGCTCGAGTGCGCGCGGTACTCGGCGCCCATGCGAGAATCACTCCACTAGCGGTTCTGCTCGTTCCTTTGGGGGCGTCGCCGCGGACGACCAGTGGGAAGATCAGGCGTGCGGGTTTTCGGGAACTCTTCGAATCCCTGCGGCTCGATGTCGTTGCTGCATCCGTTCTCGCCCCCGAGACGCTTGGGCTTGATGGTGCGCAAGAGCTGTCGCTGTCCGCCCATCCGCCAGAGACGCCTCTCGAGAGCCTTGACATTCGATTCGCCGACATCATGTTTCATGCAGCGGCGCAGCCGGGCATTGACGTCAGTGAGGTCCTGAAGAATCCTTCCCTCGCCACTCTCGGTTTCAGAGCAGAACCTGCAGATCAGGAAACCCCGGGAGACTGTTGTACATACGCGATCAGAGCAATTCTCGGAGAACTCTTGGGAATTCCTCCTGATCAGGTTGATGAGAACACCCCCCTGCGAGATCTTGGTGTCGATTCGCGTCAGACAGTGATTCTCTGCGAGCGTCTCTCGGAACGTGGCGGTGTCCGAGTGTCTCCGGAATTGGTCTTCGACCATCCGACAGTTGCGGAACTTGCTCGTTCTCTTACGGCGCTCCCGGCTGATTCCTCGCCCGAACCCGACGGGATCGACTGCACCGTCGTCATCACAGGGGTCGCGTGCCGCGTTCCGGGGGCAGAAACGCCCCGTGAGTTCGAGAGGATGCTCCTTGAGGGGCGTACAGGGATCTGCTTGACGGGGCATGGAGGAGTTGAAGGGCGGCCCGCGGGCTGGATAGGCGCTCTTGGCACACTTGATGCCAAGAGCTTCGGTATTTCGGAGCGTGAAGCAGCGACATTGGACCCCCAACAGGCACTCGTGCTGGTTGCGTGCTGTCAGGCGTTGGAGGACGCGGGCCATGTCTGGAAAGAGCCACCGACGAGGCGAATGGGGGTTTTCGTCGGTGTGTCGTCATCCGACTCGGCCCTTGAACGTCAGGCTTCCGGTGCGCGTCCGGAGATCTACGAGGCCACGGGAACGAGTCACGCCATCGTCGCCAACCGGATTTCCTATCTCTTGGACCTCACCGGTCCGAGCCTGGCTGTGGACACGGCGTGCTCCTCCTCGCTCACGGCGTTCCACATCGCGTTGCAATCCATCCGCCGGGGGGAGTGCGATGCGGCTCTCGTCGCAGGAGTCAACCACATGAGTTCGGCGCGCGTCTTCGAGGTTCTTGAGGATGGGGAGATGCTCGCTCCCGATGGTCGGCCTCGTGCCTTTTCCGAGGGAGCCGCGGGATATGTACGCGGCGAGGGCGTTGCCGCGCTCCTCCTGCGTCGGCGTGAAGATGCCCACGCATGTGGTGAGCGAGTGTACGCGACGGTCAGGGGAAGCGCTGTCTCGCACGCGGGAAGAACCAACGGGCTGACAGCACCCTCGTCTTCCTCGCAGGTGGCGGTACTGCGTGCCGCTCTCAAAGACGCCGAAACGGAGCCTGGCGAAATTGCCTTCGTCGAGTCCCATGGGACCGGTACCGCCCTTGGCGATCCCATCGAGCTCACGGCTCTAGCCGAGGTCTACGGCCGAGGACGTGAAGCATCTTCCCCCCTTCTCATCGGAGCCGTGAAAAACAATATTGGGCATCTCGAGGCGGCAGCCGGCTTGGTGGGGCTCGTCAAGGCTGCGCTTGTCCTCGAGAGCGGTGCCGTTCCCCCCGTCATAGGTGTGGACGTCCCGACACGGCATTTCAAGTGGGAAGGGAGCGGCCTCGTCATTCCCCGCGAACCCAAGACACTGGTTCCTCGCGCATCGTGCGTTGCGGTGAGCTCTTTCGGGTTCGGCGGAGCGCTCGGGCACGCGGTTCTCGGCCCCCCGGGAGATGCCGGGCCCGAAGGTCAGATGCCCCGTGTCCTCCGACTTGCGGCAACGGATGGCCGGGAGCTTCGTGAAATGGCCGCCCGGTTCGCTGACGAGGTGGAGAGATCCCGAGGAGTGGATATTCCGTGTCCCGCCGCGCCAGGTGCGCGGGAGCACGTAGTCGTCGTTGCATCGGATCCGAACAGGGCTTGTGAAGCACTTCGCGCGGTTGCCCACGATGAAGCGCATCCCGATGCGTTGTCCTGGCGTGATGCACCGGGTGGAGGGGTGCTCTTCCTTCTCCCGGGACAGGGTAGTACGTCGCCAGGAATCGCAGGACAGTTGAGAGACAGATCGGCGAGTTTCGCCGCTGCCTTGGACCGTCTCTGCGACGAGCTGGAGGCGCGAGGGGTCGGCGCCGCGAAGGAGTTTCTCACAGATCCGACTGCGGATCCGCTGGTCTTCCGGCGTACGGAGATGCAGCAACCCCTTCTTGTCGCGTTACAACTGGCCTTGGCAGAAACGCTGGCTGCACACGGCATATTTGCGGATCTGCTGTTGGGGCACAGCGTCGGTGAGATCACTGCGGCGGCGCTTTCCGGAGCCCTCAGCGAGGCCGAGGCATTGGATCTCGCCGTTCTGCGGGGGAAGGCCATGGGGAAGGCGCCTGCTGGTGCCATGATCGCATGCCGGGCTGCTGCTTCCGAACTCGAGGAAATTCTGGCGGCACATTCTGACTGGGCCGTTGCGGCTTTCAACGAACCGGAAGTAGTTGTAATCGCGGGACCGCAACGGGACGTGACCCCACTTCTTGATGCGTTCGCCCGGAAACGGATCCCGGCGCAGCTGCTCCCAGTAGACCATGCATTTCACACCCCGGCCGTCACCGAGGCGGCAGAGGTCTTGCGCGACATGAGCCGGGACTTGGCGGGACGTAGTCCCGCCCTCGCATGGTTCTCCTCCACAACGGGCGCCCTCATGACCGAACTTGGAGCAGATCACTGGGTACTGCACGCCATCGGACCTGTGCGTTTCGGGGAAGCCTTTGCCCATATACGCGACAGGAAGCCGGCCATCGCGCTGGAGCTGGGCGACAGCACACTGGTGGGCTCTGCGCGACGGGTTCTTTCGGGTTCTGCGCGGGTGGCGCCGCTACTGGCCACTGAGCATGGTGTGGAGGCCTTCCTCCGTGCTCTTGCGACGGCCGAGGCCGGTGGGGTCGAGGTTGACTGGGGGACGGAAACGCATTTTTCGACACGCCGTCCGCGTCGGGCTTTCGTAGGTTTCACGAGGACACCAGAAGACTTGTGTCCCGGGCCGGAGCGAGCAGAGCAGACAACGACGACGGTTCCGCGGAGCGCGCAGGGGTTGAACCGAGAGATCATCTTGACCGAGCTCGCTGGAATAAGTGGTTTCCCCGTTGAACGGCTTGGCGCGCAAGATCGACTCCACAGCGATCTCGGGTTGGATTCGCTCATGATCAGTGCCCTTGCCCGATCGCTTGCCGCGTACGGATCGTCCCCGCAAGAACAGCTGATGAAGAACCTTGTGGGGGATCCGACGCTCGAGGCTGTTCTGTCCGCACTGAGCAGCACCGAGCCGGTGGCTGAGAAGGATGTTCCTTGGGCGTCTGTCCGTCCTGATACCACCAAACCGTTGTCCAGCCCGGAGCAATTTTCGGAGAACGTTTCCATGAGATCCACACCCGTACAGGCCTGTCAGGAGTCGACTCGGAATGTCGCGTCCTGGCCCGAGGCTCGGGAAGTGGCTGACCGCTTTGCCCGCGTGCTGAACGGGACGTCAAATCCGTACGAACGTGTCCACGAGGATTTCAACGGTGCACGCATAACGGTTCGTGGGCGTTCGATGGTGAATTTTGCCAGCTTCGATTATCTTGGGTTCTCGCATCACCCTGAGGTGCGGCGTAGGGCGATCGAAGCGGTCGACCTCTATGGCACCTCAGCCGCGGCGACGCCTCTCCTTCACGGGGAGACGCCGCTCCATCGCGACCTCGAGTCAGCCATCGCGGACTTGGTCGGGACCGAGGCAGCGCTCATCTTCGCGAGTGGGCACTCGACGAATGTGGGAACGATCTCGCATCTCATGGGATCCGAGGATCTCATCGTTCATGACGAATGGTCCCACGACAGCTGCGTGCGAGGGGCACTCATGTCGGGGGCGGTCCGCCGTTCCTTCCGGCACAACGATTTGAACTCACTCGACGTTTTGCTCACACGGATGCGAGATTCGCATCGACGTGCTCTCATCTGCGCGGAAGGGGCATACAGTCAGGACGGGGATCTTCCCGATCTACCTGGTTTGGTGACCCTTGCTGAGAAACATGATGCACTGCTCATGATCGATGAAGCACATTCGATCGGGGTGCTCGGTGAAACGGGCCGAGGAATAGGTGAATCCCAGTGCGTTCCTGGAGAAGCCGTCAACCTGTGGATGGGTACCCTGAGCAAGGCCCTCGGCAGCCTCGGAGGCTATATCGCGGGCTCGCGCGACATGATCGACTACCTGCGGTATTCGGCGCCACTGTATCTCTTCAGCACAGGCCCTTCACCTGCGAACGCAGCAGCTGCATTGGCTGCTATCGAGGTCCTGCGCAGGGAACCCAAGCGGGTACAAGATCTTCATGACCGGGCCGATGCGTTCCGTCAGCTTGCCCGGGAAGCTGGACTCGACATCGGTGTCTCGCGCGAATCTGCCGTGGTTCCGGTCATCATCGGGGAATGGTCTCGAACGGTGAAAATCTCAGATGAGCTGTTTAGGCGTGGCTTCAATGCCATGCCGATCGGATACCCCGCAGTTCCCCGGGATGCCGCTCGAATCCGTTTCTTCATCAACGCCGAGCACGATGAACGCGACCTCAAGAGCGTCGTGACGTGCCTGGCTGATTTGGCTTGCGGGTCTCACCCCGTGATGGCGCACTGCTCCGTGGACACGCAGCGTGCTCCTCGGAGTCCTGCCGTGCCGCGGCGGACCACGATTCCACAGGACCGCTCCTCGGGGATGAGTCTTGAAGAAGAGAAGAAGAAACAAGGTATGGCGGGGGAGGGCGTTACTGCGCACGTAATCAACCCGGAAACCGCCCTCGGCCATCAGCTGGTCGAACATCTGAGAGCCATGGAAATCTCGGTGATAGAGGGAAGACCGGGAACCGAAAAACCGGGACTCGTCTTCGATTGCGTTGGCGTGGATGGTCCTGATCCCCTTGGGCCTGGTGGGTTTGCTCGAGGAACCCGCCTCGTCCGCGTGTCCTGGTCGGATAGGACTCCCTCGGGTTTCACCGGGTCCGACAAGTGTGAGCGAGGTCTGCGCGGGGAAGGCGATGCGACGGTATTCGCGGAGGCCAGAGCCTGTGGGGTGCACTTCACGGTGTTGGTGGCCCGAGCCGTTTATGGCCCGGGGTGTCGTGGCACCGTGGTGACCGCGGCGGCCTTGGCCCGGGCTGGGCTCGTCAACGGAGAAATGGTCTCCGTGCCCGCGCCACTCGTCTGTACCGCGAACCTCGCCGCAGCGGCCGCGCAGGCGGCCGGTTCCGAGGCTACATACGGCCGCTGCTTGGAGATCGTGGATCCACACGGACTCACGTGGGGACGGTATCTGCGTGATCTCGCCGTGCTCACGAACGGCATGGACGAAGCCTCTCGCCTACTGGAGGAAGGTTCCATGACCGATCCTGGAGTCGGGCTCCGCGCAGGTATCGAGGCGATGGACACCTTCTGGACCGACAGACCGTGGAGTTACCGGCGTGCCCTTGCCGAGACCGCTGCTTGGTGGTGGTCCCGGTGTTGACGTGGAGACCGCCGGTCAGGCCATCCTGTACGACAAGCAGCACTGGGCTTGGGAACCGTCGTCCGAGTTTCATCCTTCTTCACCATGCTGGGGGAGCAAGTTCCATCTTCCATTCGTGGCTGGAGCCGCTCGGAGCTCATGGCGACGTGTTCGCCATCGACCTGCCCGGACGGCGACGGCGCATACGAGAGCCCTTGATCCGGGATGCGGTTGTGGCGGTTGAGGACATCGTGATGACCATACGCGCCGTTCTCGGACCACCGCCGATCCCACCTTTCGCCGTGCTGGGGCACAGCATGGGGGCTCTTCTGGCGCATGAAATTGCATGCGTCCTCCGGAACGAGGGATACGGGGAACCCGGCATCCTTTTCGTGTCGGGCAGCCGCGCACCTGCAGAGTATGGCAAGTCTTTTCGGGTTCCGGGTATCGACGGTGCCGATGGGTCAGCCGAGTCATTGGGCCTCTGCGACGAACTCGCAGCTCTTGGAGCGCGGGTGCCGAGCCCGGAGCGGCTGGCCCTGCTCCAGGCAGACCTTGAGATTTGTCGTAGTCATCGGCCGAGAAACGACGGGCTGCTGTCGTGTCCCATCGTCGCACTGACAGGGGCCGGGGATCCGATCGCAACCGGTGCACAGGTCGAGAAGTGGGCCATGTGCACGACGGGAGCGTTCTCGCGGCGCGAATATCCGGGGTCGCATTTCTTCCTTTTCGACGCCGCTGCCGCATCAGAAGTCATCGGGGATTTTGCACGCTGGGCCGATGAGGTCGTTAGGAGACCTGAAACGTGGGAGTACTGAAGAATCTGATGGACATGGTCCGGGCGAGCTGGATGCCGGGGCTCGCTGCTGTTCAGACACGTCTGATGGGGCCTTACTACAAGGCTGTGTTCCTTGCATCGATCGCCCGGAGCGACCTGTTGGGAGCGTTTGCGGGAAACCGCGCCCTCGGCGTGGATGATGTGGCACTCCGAATCGGGGCGGGTTCGAGGCCTGATCTCGTGGCTCCGTGGCTTGAGCTGGGTGTTTCGACCGGAGTGCTTCGGCGGGATCCGAGCGGTCGGTTCCGGTTGCGGTCAGTCGAGGCTCGGTTGCTCGCCCGGGACGCGAGTGGGATTGGTCCGGCAGGACTACTTGAGGTTGTCCTGTACCACTGCGAGGCGATCCTCGCCGCACCCCGACTCGCCTCTTCGGGAGCTGCCCTCCGTCTTGGAGAACAGGGGCCTGCCATCATCGCTCGCTCCACTCGCCTCGTGGAACCTCTTGTCAAAGCCACGGTTCGTCAACTCGTGCAGCAGGCGAGGCCACGCACGTGGCTCGAGGTCGGGGCCGGGGACGGTGAGTACGCGCTTTACGCGCAGAAGCAGGAACCCAACTTGCAGGTGACCTGTCTTGAAATCGAGGAGGAGCTCGTCGAACAGATGCGGGACAAATTTCTGCAAAGGGGAGTTTCCGGGAATGTGACGGTCGAGCACGGTGACGTTCGTGAACTGAAGGGACGTCGATTCGATGTCGTGACTCTCCACAACCTCATCTATTACTTTTCCCGAGGGGAGCGTGTAGAACTTCTGAGGCACTGCGCAGAACTACTCGAATCAGGAGGCACTCTCCTCCTGACGACCTCAGTGCCAGGTCGCGTCACGGCGGTTTCTGCACTTGATCTGTGGTTCCGGTGTTCCGATGGCAGGTCCGGTCTGCCCCATGAAGAGGAGATCTTCTGCGCCTTCCGGGAAGCTGGCTTCACCCAGATCACCCGCACAAAACCTCTGCCGGGGTTCTCTCTCGTTGCGTTCATGGCCTGCAAGGAAGGAGTGAGGGGATGATGAGAGAAACAGTGGGTACCGCGGCTCAAGAAAATGTCGTTCCGCTTGGTGAGGGCGTGGAAATGCCCTCAAGACTCGAGCAGTTGGGGGGCAAAGGGGCGTCCCTTGATCTACTCACGGCCTGGGGACTGCCCGTCCCCTCGGGTTTCTGTGTCACGAGCGGTCTTCTGCGTGGAGGACTGGACGAGAAAGGAAGGACGCTCGTCCTTGAGGCGTATCGTCGACTTGGTAATCCGGTCGTCGCGGTGCGCAGTTCCGCTCCGGGCGAGGACGGGAGGACGAGGTCCGCGGCGGGTATCCACGAGACGGTGCTGGGGGTGAGCAGCGAGAAGGAGCTTCTCGATGCGATCGCGAGCTGTGTCGCCTCGGAGCGTTCCGAAAGGGCCGATGCGTACTACAGGAACGGGGCGGAACCTGCTGGTATGGCTGTTGTCGTCCAAGAGATGGTTGACGCTCGCACCTCAGGTGTCCTCTTCACCGTTGATCCGCTGGAACCTGAGAGCGGGAAAATGGTCGTGGAAGCGAGCTGGGGTGCGGGCGAAGGCGTTGTTCAGGGCCATGTCGTCGTGGACAGGTTCTGGCTCGACCCCGGGAGTGGGGAAACGCTGCGAGCTGAGGTAGGGGAGAAAACCGAGAAGATCATGGTTCGTCCCGGTGAGGGACCCGTGGCAGTAGGCGTTGATCGGGAACACCGACGCGAACCGAGCCTTTCCGATGAAGAGAGGAAACAACTGTGCTCACTCGCGAGGCAGGTCCGTGAACGGTTCGAGGCTCCCGTGGACATCGAGTTTTGTGTTGATCAGGAAGGGATCCGGCTCCTCCAGGCACGCAATGTCACCGCGGTCGATGCACACTCCCGGGGGCTGTCGCCTTACGAGGTGGCTGTCTCCCCCGGGATACGGGCCGGAACGATGTGGTCTCGGATGGACATCGGGGAGATCTTCAATGGGATGATGACCCCGATGGGCCTCAGCTTCGCGCGCTACTACCAGTACTGGGTTCACTGTGATTGTGTCCGCGCCACGGGTATTGCTGACTGCGGAAAACCTGAATTGCACATGGGATACCTGCGTGGATACGTATACCTCAACATTTCCTACACGGCGCGGATGCTTCAGCAGTCGTTGGCTACGCGGAACCAGTCCACTTTCACCGAACGATTCCGCAGCTGCGACACCGCGAATGAGATGTACAGCAATCCGTTTGGTGAAAGTCCTGGAGTGACTGAGTCCGTCAAAGGGGCAGTTTACTGGGTGTTGTCGACCCTGCGTGAGACGGCGAGCATGCGTTCTCGGGCCCGGCGCCTCGAGAAATGGCGACGCGAGGTACTCAGGTCCTCGTGTGGAGAAGACCTGTCGGTGCTGTCCCGCGGTCAGCTCGGGGTAAAACTCGAGGAAGCGCTCGAGGCTTTTCACAAGACGCATGTCGGTTACATGCCTTATTATCTCAATGCTGCTGGCGTGTATCAGCTTCTTGCGAAGCTCGGAAGTACTTGGCTCGGGGGGGCTTCCGTGGATGATCTCGTCCACGGGGTAAAAGCTGACATGTCGGCACTGCGAACTGTGAGGACAGCGGGAGATCTTGCTGTTCTTGCGCGGAAGGCACAGAAAATACCGGCTGTTTCACAAATTCTCCAAGCTGGAAATTCTTCACATCTCTTGGAAGCTCTTTCCAATGATGTTGAGGGGCGGAGGTTCATTAAGTCGCACGTAGAGGAATTTCTCCGGGAACATGGCACCCGCGGCCGCCAAGAGATGGAGCTTTCCCGCCCCAGGTGGTTGGATGATCCAACCTATGTCCTGACCATACTCTCGGCGTATCTCACTCAACCCGGATTGCTTGAAACGGTGGAGCATCATGTGAATGACCGTAGAAATCCGGTTGATATTTTGAAGAGGTTGCCGCGTCATCGGGCTCTTGTCCTTGGAGCGGTTGTGCGAGCCTATACCGAGTTCAGTCGGTTGCGAGAAGTGACGCGGATGCCCATGGTCACGGCGATCTGGCTCATTCGTCGTATCGTTGTTGAATGTGCCCGGCGCGCTGCAGCGGACGGGTTCTTGAACTCCGCGGATGAAATCTGGCTTCTCAATTTTGAGGATTTCCGGCGCTGTCTCGCGAATGAGGCTGCGTGGGAAAGCTTTTTCTCTCCGGAGGCTGTTGAGCGAGGACGTGCCGAGTACGAGCGCAATCTTCGGGGACCTGAGCCCCCACTGACCATCATCGGTACGTGGGACGGGAGCCTTCAGGGGGAGGCCGGAGAGTCTGCCGGGAGCAGCAGGGATGTGCTGACTGGGCTGGGAACGAGCCCTGGTGTTGTCGAGGGCAGGGCTCGTGTCGTCGTCGACCTTGACTCTCAGGCCGGGGAGATGCAAGCGGGAGAAATTCTCGTCACGACTTTCACGGATGCTTCCTGGACGCCGCTTTTTGCCATGGCGGCCGGAGTCGTCGCCGATACCGGCTCCTTGCTCTCCCACTCGTCGATCGTCGCGCGCGAACTGGGTGTCCCGTCGGTTGTGAACACGCACTCCGGAACTTCATGGATTCGCACTGGTGACCGGATTCGTGTGGATGGAGTCCGGGGTGTCGTGGAGATATTGGGCAGTGGTGAAGAGGAAGAAAGGGAGCGGCGGTGAATGCACTCGTCGTGACTCGTTCGGCCGAGTGCTCTGAATCCGATATCGGGGATGTCTCCGCCCTGCTTCGGCGTTGTCGCGTCCCCCTAACCTACCGGAGTTCGTTGTCGCAGGCACAGATCTTGGCATTTCGGGCTACGGAGAAATGCCTCGACTATCCTGACAGGCCAACAGGAGAGCATACCGGGGTTCTCGTCGGGATCACAGGGAATACGGCGGTTCAGCGGCGCAACGCGATGAGAATCGCGTGCGGGGCTTCCACGTTCTGGGGCGAAATGGGAGTGGATCCCAACGAAGCGCTTGATGCTACGGCGAGAATTTTTGGCGGTGGTTCTCAGGACAAGATCGGTGAGATGGCGAGCAGCATCCCGGCACGTCTCGCTGTGGCCTTCCGCCTGCGTGGTCGTGTTCTGGCGCTTGATGCACACGAGACCACGGTCCCGGTCGCACTTTCCCATGCTCTTCTGCTCCTGGGGGACGGCGTCGTCGATTCTCTCCTTCTCGTGTTCGTTGATGAGCACGAGGGCATTTCCGACGCGCGGGCCCCGGTTGTGGAGGTCGGTCGAGAGTCGGGGTTGCCCCGGGAAGGACGGGCCGTCGCGATACTTGTCCGTCAGGCTAGAACGGAAGATATTTATTCACGCATCCTCGAGGTACGCTTCCGTCGTCGGCCCCGTGGAGCACTGCTTCAGCGTGCGCTGGAACAGGAGGCCTGTGGGACTGACGTTCGCATTCGTGGGACGGGGTCTGCCCGTGTCACGGATGCGGCGCTCGCCATCCTCAAGGCCCTGGATGAGTGCGATGGGAAGGACGCCGAGCGTGAGATCTCAACGGTGTCGGGGAGCGGAGCGGTTGCCGTTGTGCGCGTCGTAGGCGGAACCCGCTGCGTCAATGCGTCCGGGGAACGGGGCAAACATGGGGTGGTGGTGACCGGAACGAGTGCGTGGTTCGCAGACGCACGGGGCAGGGAGGCCTTTGACCGGATCAGCCAACCGTTCTTTCGGGAGCTGAAGGATCGCATACCTCGGCAACTGTGTTCCGAGGGAAGCGTGAGTTCGGGCCGCACCTACTGCATGCGTGGAGCCGTTTCATCTTTGATGGACAACCCGCCCAGTGAAAGTGCGATCTCGGCCGGCCGGTTGCGCCTGCTGGAGCCCGTGCGTCTCGCTGCGCTGCACGTGTGCAGTGAGGCCATCGACACTAGTGGGTGTGATCTCACGGGCAGGAACGGCATGGTCGTTGTCGCAACTCCGCTCGGCATTCCGTGTGGCCGGTTGAGCGATCTCGGAACGGAGGAAACGCGAAGAATCCTCGAAAGACTGTGCAGCGAGTTAGGCATGGACGCCGCGACCTCGTCACGCCTCCAGGAACACCTGGTGGCAGAATCCTCCGAGGTCAGATCCAGCGCGATGCATTCGATTGACACGCGTTCCTCCTGCTCGGTCGCCGCATTCGTCGCGGATGAACTGGGGCTTGACGCTTTGCCCTTGGCGGTCGAGGCCGCGTGTGCCTCCAGTCTTGCCGCCCTGGACGTCGCATTCCGGTCTCTGCGCTTGAGCAGAACCGACTACGTGCTGGTGTGCGGCGTCGAGTTTCCCACAGGAATACGGGACCTCGTTCTTTGCTCTGCACTGGGCATGTTGAGTCGTAGCACCGCCATGACGCCGTTCTCCGAGGCGGCTGACGGTTTCCTCCCGGGGGACGGAGCGGGCGCCGTGCTCCTGCTTCCCGATTATGAGACCGAAAACGGTGTCAGGGTCCTGGGTGTAGGGGGTTCCTGCGATGCACGGTCCATGTTGGCTCCGGATGCAAATGGCCAGAGGGTTGCCATGGAGATGGCCTTGGCGGAAGCCGGTGTTGAGGCCGTATCCATTGGATATGTCGAGGCGCACGGTACGGGGACAGTGCGTGGTGATGCCGTTGAACTCGAATCGATGACGGCTGCCTACGGAATCAACGGAGCCTACGGAATCAACGGGCTGTGTATCGGATCGGTGAAATCCAGCATCGGACACACCTTTTCAGCTGCCGGACTCGCAGGGTTTCTCCGTGTGGAGGCCGCGGTTCGGGAAGGAACGGTGCCGCGTACCCCGGGACTGACGGAGAAGGATCGCCGACGGCTTCAGGGACGGGGCTTCCACGTGCCTTCCGGAACCGAGTTCCTTCCGGTGTCGGGCGAGGGTATCGGCCGGGCCGCAGTTAGCGCCTTCGGCACAGGGGGCATCAACTACCACGTGATAGTAGAAGAAGGAGGAAAGAAATGATGAGACTCCCTAGAGCATTCTATTCGGAGGATCATGAAGAGTTGCTGTCCTGGGCGCGTGAGATGGGAGCGCGACTCGAAGCGCGAGGCAGTTTCCGCGACCGGTTCCGTCAGGCCGGTGAGCTGGGGCTGGCGGGCCTGGGCGTTCCTGAGGAATATGGTGGCGCAGGGCTCCCGGCACGCATGTCGGTGGCAGTCGTCGAAGCGCTCAGCGAAAGTAGTGACGACACGGGTTTCCTCTTTGCTCTGTGCGCCCACAATTTTGCCTGTGCCTTGCCCATCGCAGTCTTCGGGAGGCGTGAGCAGCGAGAAAAATGGCTCCCCGGACTCGTCGGGGGATCCCTCATCGGGGCGTTTGCTGTCACTGAGCCGGAGGCCGGTTCTGATGCCATGGCCGGTCGGGCATCGGCGCAGCACGAGAGCGATGGATGGTGTCTTAATGGGGCCAAGGCGATGATCACGAATGCTCCCGAAGCCGATCTCGTACTTGTCATCGCTAAAACCGCGCAGGGGCGGTCATTCTTCGCTTCATCAGGTTTCCTCGTTCCTGCCAGTACAACCGGTTTTGAAGCCGGTGTTTCCTGCGAGAAGCCGTTCATGCCCTCGACGCCGCTCGGCGACCTGAGACTGGATGATTGCCGTGTCGCTCTGGATGCGATACTCGGGGGCGAAGGAGCTGGTGGCGCGGTTTTCAGCACGGCGATGGCCTGGGAACGTGTCTGCCTTCACGGACTTTACCTGGGGCAGTGTCGTCGTGCTCTCAAGGAGGCACAGGAATACTTGGCCGCTCGAAAGCAGTTTGGACGACGACTCATCGACCTCCAGGCGGTGAGCCATGCTCTTGCAGAGGCGGCAACAGGTCTCGAGGCGGCGAGGTCACTCCTGTTCAGGGCTGCCACGGCACTCGACGCGAATTCCCCAGACGCCGTCGTTCTCGGGGATATGGCCAAAATCGTCGTCAGTCGGACGGCCATCGAGGTGGGGCTTGTATGTACGCGTCTTCAAGGCGGCGCGGGTCTTTTCGGCTCTACTGCGCAGAGACTTGTTCGAGATGCGCTCCCGGCGCAGGTTTTCTCCGGGTCGAACGACGCACTGCTCGACAACATCGCCAAGTCTCTCGAAATCACTCGTCAAAGTTCTAGGCAAGAAGGGTGACAAACAGTGTTTCTTCTCATTTCACATGACATTTCTCTGCACCCGGACACCGACCCGGAAGAGTTTGAACGGTTCGTCCGGGATGTCGACTACCCGACCTGTCCCGCGTTTCGTAGTCTCCTCGCGTTTACGGTTGTTCGCGATCCCAAGGGTCCGGGCCTCTACCGTGAGCTGATCCTCACCACCGGATCGGATGCGTTTGCGAAGGACATGGAATCCAAGGAATTTCGAGAACTCGAGAAAAGATTCAGCGCTTTGGCAACCGTGACTTCGGAGACGGTTGAAGAGGTTGTTGGTGAAGGCTATGGGATCCCGCTTGGGGTTGAGCGGAAGGAAGCATGATGAAACTCGATGCTCTCGATGAGAAACGTGAGACCCAGGCTGTTCATCGGGGGCTTGACGGCAACGTTCGATCCGTTGTTGAAAGGGCGCGTGAAGATCTTGCAGATGCCCCAGAGACTGCCTCGTTGGCCGTGTTCTCCCGGGTTCGTGGTTTCCTCCGCAAGATCGTTCTTGACGTAATTGGTGATTACGTCGTTGAAGGAGTGATCCGACCTCGTCCTGAATGGGATAAAAAAATCTGGGGAGAGTTCTCCGTGTTGGCCCGACGGCTTGGGGTCTTCGAGGACGGTGAATGGGGCGGCGAAGCTCGTCTTCGGCCTTCGTACGCGTGGGCCATGGCTAGTGGGCAACTGCCCGATCAGGTGTCTGAGGATCGCGAGGACTACTTCTTCATGGTCCACTTCGCGGAAAAAGCCCGCGCCGATGGCGCCTCTGCGTGGATGCAGCGTGATGACGTGGCGTATTTTCCTTGGATGATCGACTATTTCCGAGAGATCGAGGAAATTGATTTTACCGGTCGGGGTCCCATAAGGCAAGGAACAGCGTTCTGCTCGGATCTCGGGGAGATGGCATTCGTCAGGTTCACTCATGAAACCTTCCGGGCGCTCCTGGATGTCTTGCGACCTGGTGTGTTCGTCGATGTCGGATGCGGCGAGGGTCGTCACGTCGCAGCTGCTTCTGCGCATCCGGCCACACGCAGGGTTCTCGGCGTTGAAAAGGACCCGGTCGTCGCAGCCTCGGCTCGTGAGCGGCTTGCCGGGGAAAACGGCGAGATCATCACGGGCGACATCCGCGACTGTCATGTTGCCGAGCCCGTTGACATGGTCTTTGCCTGCTACATGCTCTTCTACCTCGATGAGGCCGAGCAGCTCGAGGCGTTGAGGAAGATCCACGGGATGCTTGCGCCCGATGGGGTTCTCGTCTTCTGCCAGTATTTCCCTGACTTCGAGGAGTACCAAGATATCTTCGTCGGTGAAGTAACCGAGGGCGTCTCTTCAGCGCGATATGTCGCGGAGGTCGCGCGAGCATGCGTCGACGCTGAGGTCCTCCTCAACAGGATCCTCGCCCACTTCCGCTCCCCGGTGTACTGGGCAGGTCTTCAGAAGATGCTGCGAAGGGTAGACTTCCGGGTAAGGGAGATTCTACCTGCCGATCCCCTCTTCTACTCCTTTTATGTCATCGTAGAGAAAGGAAGGACAAGTCATGATCAAGAAAAGCACTGAGAGCCGGGCCACGCTTCGGGCACGGAGGGTGCTCGGTGCATGCTACTTGGCCGCCGGCGTCGGGAAGTGTTTTCCCTCTTGGGAGAGCACCGAGGGGCGGCTTGAGCAGGCTCTCGAAGCCAATCGGGGCACGGCCATCGAAGAGCCCACGGCATGGCTTCTCCGCGAACATCAGCCGATCAACGCTCTGGTGGCGTCGGCGATGACCGGAGCGGGAGTGGCGATGGTGGCGGGGGAAGGGCCGCTCGTGGACGCAGCCCTCATCGGAACCCTTCCCATGCTCGGCGCATTCGTCACTGTGCTTCATCGGGCTCTCCCGGTCGTCATTCCCGTGGATCTCGCCTTCGCTGGGGCCGCGCTCTGGATCCTGCACAAGCGTCGTAGGAGCCGGCGCGAGAACCGGGGTGCCTGATAGATTGAAGTGACTTTGGGTACAGGTGCCGGGCGAGTTCGTCCCGCCGGTGCGTTCCCTGCTCCGCGTCATCCGTGACGTGGGGCGGGGACCCGCCGGGGGAGACCGCTACCGCTGAACCTTGGTTTCGCAACATCGGGTCTCCCAGCCTCGATGAACAGCAGTTCGTGTTCCCGAAGCGAGAGTAGGGCGCCGGTCGTCGGGATGCGGCATTACTGTCCTCTTGGCGGGCGCTGGTAGCCTTCCAGTGCTTACGTACATCTTCTTCTAGGGAACCCCGCCGTTGCAGAAAATCATGAAGAACCCGATGAGTTGGGTCACCTGGGTTGTCGTCATCATCCTTCTTGGGACGCTGGTCATGCAGTTCTTCAACGGGCTGCTCGGAGTCCGGGAAGTCTCGATGGACCAGATCATGAGCGTCTTGCAGAGCGACGAGAAGCTCAGTGAGGTCGCCCTCAATGACGGCGACCAGGTCATCCGGATCACCACGGAGGCAGGGCAACGCATCCAGTCCAGCTGGGTGGGACGCCAGGTCGACGGTTTCGTGGAGATCCTCCAGCAGCGTTCCACCGCCGGAACGCTCGACCGCTGGACGACCCAACACCCCACCGCGAACCTGTTCACCTCCCTGCTCTACACGGGCCTGCCCTTCCTGCTTCTCATCATCGGTTTCTTCGTGGTGATGCGAATGGTCAACGGAGGCGGTTCGGGCAGCCCGCTCAGCTTCGGCAAATCGAAGGCGAAACTCGCCAGCAAGGACATGCCCAAGACCACCTTCGCCGACGTCGCAGGAGTCGACGAGGCCGTCGAGGAGCTGCAGGAGATCAAGGAATTCCTCGCGGAGCCCGCGAAATTCCAGAAACTCGGTGCGAAGATCCCCAAGGGCGTGCTGCTCTACGGCCCCCCCGGGACCGGCAAGACCCTCCTGGCGCGCGCCGTCGCGGGGGAGGCCGGGGTGCCGTTCTTCTCCATCTCCGGTTCCGATTTCGTCGAGATGTTCGTCGGTGTCGGCGCCAGCCGGGTCCGCGACCTGTTCGAGCAGGCCAAGGAGGCCGCGCCCGCCATCGTCTTCATCGACGAGATCGACGCCGTCGGCCGCCACCGCGGCGCCGGCATGGGCGGCGGCCACGACGAACGCGAGCAGACCCTCAACCAGCTGCTGGTCGAGATGGACGGGTTCGACGTGCGCGGCGGGGTGATCCTGATCGCCGCGACGAACCGCCCCGACGTGCTCGACCCGGCGCTGCTGCGCCCGGGCCGTTTCGACCGCCAGATCTCCGTCGAGGCACCCGACCTGACCGGCCGCTCCCACATCCTCCAGGTGCACGCCGTCGGCAAACCCCTCGCCAGGGACATCGACCTCGACTCCGTGGCCCGCCGCACCCCCGGTTTCTCCGGCGCCGACCTGGCCAACGTCCTCAACGAGGCCGCACTGCTCGCAGCGCGCATGAACCTGAACGAGATCGGCCAGCCGCAGCTCGACGAGGCCATCGACCGGGTGATCGCGGGACCGCAGAAACGCACCCGCCTGATGAACGACCGCGAACGCCTCATCACCGCCTACCACGAGGGCGGGCACGCCCTCGTGGCGGCCGCGATGCCCGGCAACGATCCCGTCCAGAAGGTCACGATCCTGCCGCGCGGCCGCGCGCTCGGCTACACGATGGTGATGCCCGACGACGACAAGTACTCGCACACCCGCGGCGAGCTGCTGGACCAGATGGCCTACATGATGGGCGGCCGGGCCG
>ERZ773070.540-NODE-540-length-27559-cov-6.331406_pt1 | contig 27559 bp, 25 predicted proteins | sample MGYA00580618_ERZ773070 | MGnify/ENA primary metagenome ERZ773070 (study PRJEB29015, sample SAMEA2738023) | human oral metagenome | biome: human oral; feature: human-associated habitat; material: dental | place: China | collected 2019 ... | reverse complement strand
AAGCCAGTCCTGGCATTGCATGAGTGCCTGAGGGTGTGCCAGAACGACTTCGATGCCGTCCAAGTCGTTGCGCTGGCGCAGCAGGTTGTGGCGCACGGCCAGGCTGACTTCGCCCACCACATGCACAGGCGAGCGCAAGAACAGATCGAACGAACGGGCCACCACGCCTTCGGTGGAATTTTCCATGCCGACCACGCCGAACTGCGCCGTGCCAGCCGCCGTGGCATGGAAGACTTCATCAAAGCTGTTGCAGTACACCAGATTGACGGCGCTGCCAAAGTATTCAATGGCCGCCTGCTCGCAAAACGTGCCCTGCGGGCCTAGCACGGCCACGCGCGGCGGCACTTCCAGCGCAAGGCAGGCGGACATGATCTCGCGCCAAATGCTGGCGACATGGTCGTTGAGCAGCGGCCCCGTGTTGCTGGCCTGGACTTTGTGAATGACTTGGGCTACCCGGTCGGGCCGGAAAAAGGGGGTGCCTTCCTGGCGCTTGAGCTCTCCCACCTGTTCGGCCACCCGCGCGCGCTGATTGAGCAGCGCAAGCAATTGGGCATCCAACTCGTCAATTTGCGCGCGCAACACACCCAAGGCATCAGACTGAACAGGCTGCGCCAAAGAGGCGGAGTGCGCGGGTGGCGGCAAGGAAGAGCTTGCGCTCATGGCTTATTGCTTCTGTTCGACGCGCTCGACTTTGGTCTTGATGCCGCCGGATGCGCCATCAGACGCAGAGGCGGGCGCTGCTTTTGTTTCAGCCTTGGTTTCCGGCTTGGCTGCCGCAGCAGGCTTGGCGCCTGTGGCCGCTTTCACAATCTTGGCTGCGGCTTCATCAAATTTCTTGAGATGCCCTTCCACGGTGGATTCCGTGGCCTTGATGATTTGCGCGGCCCAAGCGTTGGCAGCCTGACCGCCCGCCTCCTGGAATTTGGCGCTGGCGGGCGACTCCAGATAGGCGACGATGGTTTTCAGCTCGTCGGCTGACAATTTCTCCACATAGACAGGCACAAGAGCGGATTCAGCCGTTTTGGCGGCCTGCGCCTCTACGGTTTTGCCTGTGGCGTCCAGCAGCTTTTTCAGTTCGACATCCAGTTTCTCGCGCACATCCTTTTGCTTGTCGGCAGGCACGTTCTGATCAATGTTCTGTGACCAGGTGGCAATGACGGGCTGTGCAACGGCATTCACCAGCTGGTGGGCAAGCTGGACGGAGTCGTTTTTTTGCTGGATTTGGGCCAGCTTCACGGCCAGGGCCTTTTTGGCGTCGTCCGCTTTCGCGTCTTGGGCATGCGCCGCGAAAGGCAGGGCGCAAACGGCCAGAGTGAGGGCGGCCAGGGTTTTGTTGAGCATGGGTTTCACTGATTTACTCCGTGGTGGGGGATGGTTGAGGGGTATCGCCGCTTCCGGCGTTGTCTGCGTTGCCGTCTTCGCCGTCGGCTGGCGCGTCATTGGCATCGTTTTCCACGATGCGTTGCAGGCCGCTCAGGCGGGAGCCGTCGTCTAGCGCGATGAGGGTTACGCCTTGCGTGGCGCGGCCCATCTCGCGGATTTCAGCCACGCGGGTGCGCACGAGCACGCCCTTGTCGGTGATAAGCATGATTTCGTCATCGGCATTGACCAGCGTGGCAGCAACGACCTTGCCGTTGCGCTCGCTTTGCTGGATGGCGATCATGCCTTTGGTGCCGCGCCCGTGCCGCGTGTATTCACTGATATGAGTGCGTTTGCCGTAGCCGTTTTCAGTAGCTGTGAGCACGCTGCTGCGCGCGCCGGGGGCAGACTCGGCTTCGCTGGCCTCGGCTTCCGCCACGAGCATGGCGATCACGCGCTGGCCTTCTTCCAGGTTCATGCCGCGCACGCCACGGGCCTGGCGGCCCATGTGGCGCACGTCGTTTTCATCAAAGCGCACGGCCTTGCCGCCGTCAGAAAACAGCATGACGTCGTGCTTGCCGTCCGTCAGGGCCGCGCCAATGAGGTAGTCGCCCTCATCCAGCCCCACGGCGATGATGCCGGCTTTGCGCGGGTTGCTGAATTCATTCAGCGCGGTTTTCTTCACGGTGCCGCCTGCCGTGGCCATGAACACATAGCGGTCGGCAGGGAAGGCGCGCATTTCGCCCGTGAGCGGCAGCACCACCGTGATTTTTTCGCCTTCTTCCAGCGGGAACATGTTGACGATAGGCCGCCCGCGCGAACCGCGCGAGCCGGATGGCGCTTCCCATACCTTGAGCCAATAAAGCCGCCCGCGATTGGAAAAGCACAGGATGTAGTCGTGCGTGTTGGCAATGAAGATTTGGTCAATCCAGTCATCTTCCTTAGTGGTCGTGGCCTGCTTGCCCCGGCCGCCGCGCTTTTGAGCGCGGTATTCATTCAGCGGCTGGCTCTTGATGTAACCCGTGTGGCTGAGCGTGACCACCATGTCGGTGGGGGTGATGAGGTCTTCCGTGGCCAGGTCCTGCGCATTGGGTTCGATGGTGGAGCGGCGCACGCCTTCCGCCGTCTGGCCGAATTCGGCTTTCAGCGCCGCCAGCTCGTCGCCAATGATGGCTGTGACGCGCGCCGGGCGGGCCAGAATGTCCAGCAAGTCTTCAATCTGCGCCATGACCTCCTTGTATTCGGCCACGATCTTGTCTTGCTCAAGGCCCGTGAGACGTTGCAGGCGCATTTGCAGAATTTCCTGCGCTTGCGTGTCTGAAAGGCGATACAGGCCATCTTTTTGCAGGCCGAATTCGCGTGGAAGAGCTTCCGGGCGGTAGTCATCAGCGCGCACTTCTGTGCCGTCCTCGCGCGTGCGGGTCAGCATTTCACGAACCAGATGACTGTCCCAAGTGCGCGCCATCAGCTCGGTCTTGGCCACAGGCGGCGTGGGTGATTCGCGGATGATGCGGATGAATTCGTCGATATTGGCCAGCGCTACAGCCAAGCCTTCCAGCACATGGCCGCGATCACGCGCCTTGCGCAAGTCAAAAATGGTGCGGCGCGTCACCACTTCGCGGCGGTGCTGCAAGAAGACTTCCAGCAGGTCTTTCAGGTTGCACAGGCGCGGCTGACCATCTACCAGCGCCACCATGTTGATGCCGAAAGTGTCTTGCAGCTGCGTTTGCTTGTAGAGGTTGTTGAGCACCACCTCCGGCACTTCGCCGCGCTTGAGTTCAATGACCAGACGCATGCCGGACTTGTCCGACTCGTCTTGAATGTGGCTGATGCCTTCGAGCTTCTTCTCATGCACCAGCTCGGCCATGCGCTCCTGCAAGGTCTTTTTGTTAACCTGATAAGGCAGCTCGTCCACCACGATGGCCTGGCGCTGGCCCTTGTCAATATCCTCAAAATGACACTTGGCCCGCATGACCACGCGACCGCGCCCCGTGCGGTAGCCTTCCCGCACGCCCTGAATGCCATAGATGATGCCCGCCGTCGGAAAGTCTGGCGCAGGCACGATTTCCATTAGGTCTTCGACCGTGGATTCTGGGTTGTGCAGCAGGTGCAGGCAGGCATCCACCACTTCATTGAGGTTGTGCGGGGGAATGTTGGTAGCCATGCCCACGGCAATGCCGCCGGAACCGTTGACAAGCAGATTGGGCAGCCGCGTGGGCAGCACCGTCGGCTCCATTTCCTTGCCGTCATAGTTGGGCGCCATATCGACAGTCTGCTTGTCGATTTCGCCCAGGATTTCGCCAGAAATGCGCTCCAGCCGGCATTCCGTGTACCGGTAGGCAGCTGCCGGATCGCCATCCACCGAACCGAAGTTGCCCTGCCCGTCAATCAGCGGATAGCGCATGGAAAAATCCTGCGCCATGCGCACCAGCGCCTCATAAGTGGCCAAGTCGCCGTGCGGGTGGAAACGTCCCAGCACATCGCCCACCACGCGCGCGCATTTCACATAAGGCCGGTTCCAGACGTTGTTGGCTTCGTGCATGGAATACAGCACACGCCGGTGCACGGGCTTGAGACCGTCGCGCGCATCCGGCAAAGCGCGGCCTACGATCACGCTCATGGCGTAATCCAGATAGCTGCGCCGCATTTCCTCTTCCAGGCTAATCGGCAGGGTTTCCTTGGCAAATTCAGTCATATATATGGAGGCAGCAACAAGCCTTCGCCGGGACGGGAAAAGGGGTCAATTTTAGAGGCACAGCCATCATGAACGCCCGTTGCCTGCAAGCAACAAATTCTGCCGTTTCAGGAACATATCAGCTTTGTTCAACGGGGGAAACGCCCATTCTTTGCAAGGCATATGGCACAATGAAAAAAGCGTTTTGGTGGTGGTCACTCGAAGCGTTTGATTCTGTCGCAGCCGTTTGCTGCGGATTTTTTCCCCAAGAGGAGAACCATGAAGAAACTGAACAAATTTGCACTTGCACTGGCTGCTTTGACCGTGGCTGGCTCCGCCTTTGCCGCTGCTGGCGACATTGACAACTGGCGTAATGCCAACAATGAACTGGTCTGGAAAAACGGCACGAACGAACTGTGCTGGCGTGATGCCTACTGGACGCCTGCGACAGCCGCAGCCACCTGCGATGGCGCTCTGGCTCCCGCCGCTCCTGCAGCTGAACCGGCTTCTCCAGCTGAGCCAGTTCCCACGCCCGAACCCACTCCGGCGCCTGTGGCTGTCGAGAAAATCACTTATTCCGCCGAAGCTCTGTTTGACTTCGACAAATCTGTCCTGAAACCTGAAGGCCGCCGCATTCTGGACGAGCTGGTTGAAAAGGTGCAAGGCATCAACCTTGAAGTAATGGTTGCCATCGGTCACACCGACTCCATCGGCACCGAGGCCTATAACCAACGCCTGTCTGAGCGCCGCGCCAATGCCGTGAAGGCTTATCTGGTGTCCAAGGGCATCGAGAGCGATCGCGTTGCTACTGAAGGCAAGGGTGAGTTGCAGCCTGTGGCCAGCAACAAGACCAAAGCGGGCCGTGCGCAGAACCGCCGCGTGGAAATCGAAGTGGTGGGCACCCGCAACGCTCCCCAGCAGTAATTGCCAATCGCAGCGTAAGTGGCGCCAAAAGCCCCGGATTTATTCCGGGGCTTTTTTATTGCTCAAGTTAGAATATTAACCGCCGTTTTGGTTCATCTGCAACAACTGCCATCAACCATCTAAACGTTCTATACCTTCCATAGAACATAAACAATACATACAAAACCGATCGATTCACAGCCGCATCGTTTACAATAAGGTGCCTTTATCAATATTGCCTATTCTCCTAACTTGGACGGGGCAGAAGGCGAGGTTTTCTGCCATGCGGCAATGACCAGATAACAAGCCATTGTGTTTTTTGAAACACTGAATATTCAGATCCATTTAGACATCTGCCATGTCTCGCTGACCGGTTGGTGATTCCAGATTCGCTACAGGCATAAAAAAACCGGACAGGCATGAAAGCCTGTCCGGCACTGTGTCGCGGCCGTTTCAGCGCTGCATCTGCTGCCGTGCTTGCAAGGCGGCAATGCGCTCCTCAATAGGCGGGTGCGAAGAAAACAGCTTTCCAATCTGACCCGTGATCCCCATGGCCTGCATGTTTTCTGGCAAAGCGCCAGCGTGCATGCCGCCCAGGCGCTGCAAGGCGCGAGTCATGGATTGCGACTGGCCCATGAGTTCGGCGGAACCGGCATCGGCGCGGAATTCACGCTGCCGGGAAAACCAGGCAACAATAATGCCTGCCAGAAAGCCGAAAAGAATATCAAGCACCACTGTGCTGACGTAATAGCCAATGCCGGGAGCGCCGCTGCTGTCGTCATTGCGGCGCAGCGCGCTATCGATCAGGGTTCCGATCAGGCGGCTGAGAAACACCACAAAGGTATTCATCACGCCTTGAATCAGTGTCATGGTCACCATGTCGCCATTGGCCACGTGAGCAATTTCGTGGCCAATGACGGCCTCGATTTCTTCGCGCGTCATGCCCTGCAAAAGACCTGTGGAAACGGCCACCAGCGCGCTGTTTTTGAAGGCCCCCGTGGCAAACGCGTTAGGCTCGCCTTGGTAAATGCCCACTTCTGGCATATCAATGCCTGCTTTATCAGCAAACCGGCGCACGGTTTCCACAATCCAGGCTTCGTCTGCATTTTGCGGCTGGTTGATGATTTTCACGCCCATGCTGGTTTTTGCCACTGTCTTGCTCATCAGCAGCGAAATCGTGGCTCCAGCAAATCCCACCACCAGCGAATATCCCATCAGAGTGGCGACATCGACCCCGTTGGGGCCTATGAAACGGTTCAGGCCAAATATGCTCGTGATCAGGCCGATTACTACCATGACTGCAATATTGGTAGCCAGAAAGAGGGCAATGCGTTTCATGAGTTCCTTTTCAAAAAATATGCGACGCCTGATGATGATGGCCAAAGAGCCGATTTCAAGCGGCGCTCACAATTCTTCATATTCCCTTTCAGAGGAGTTCTCATGGATACCCATTCCTGGCTGCGCACGCTGATTTCGCTGGACACCACCAGCCGCCTCTCCAATCTGGGGCTGATTGAAACCGTGCGCGATGCGCTACGCCGCCTCGGCATTGACCCTTGGCTCAACGCCAGCGCCACTCAGCCCAAAGCCAACCTTTTCGCCACGCTGCCCGCGCGAGATGGCAGCACCCAGGGCGGCATCATTCTGTCGGGCCATACCGACGTTGTCCCCGTTGATGGCCAGCCGTGGCGCAGCAATCCTTTCACCCTCACCGAACGCGAGGGCCGCCTGTACGGCCGGGGCAGCGCGGACATGAAAGGCTTTATCGCCGCCGTCCTCGCCTGGGCGCCCAGCTACGTGGCCAACCCGGGCTGCAAACCCGTGCATCTGGCCCTTTCATACGATGAAGAAGTGGGCTGTTTGGGCGCGCGCGCCTTGCTGCACGAAGTGGTCCAGCGCGGCATCCGGGCCGATGGCTGCATCGTGGGCGAACCCACTTCCATGCAGCCCGTCATCGCGCACAAGGGCATCAGCCTGTATCACTGCTGCGTGCATGGCCGCGCTGCCCACTCTTCGCTCACGCCACAGGGCTGCAACGCCATTGAATACGCCGCCCGTCTCATCAACCATATTCGCGATGTGGCTGATGCCTGCAAAGCCCACGGCCCGTTTGACGAGGGCTATGACGTCCCCTTTTCCACCCTCTCCACCAACCTTGCCAGCGGCGGCATGGCGCTCAACGTCATCCCCGCCGAATGCGAATTCAGCTACGAAATCCGCAACCTGCCCGGCTCGCCTGCCGCTGGCATTCAGGCCCGCGTCAGCCACTATGTGGAAAGCGCGCTGCTGCCCCGCATGCGGGCCGAATGCCCTGATGCCCGCATCGATATCACGCCCGGCGTCAGCGTTCCTGCGCTGGATGGCTGCGCGCAAACAGACATTGCCAGGCTCGTGCTCTCCCTGGCCGCGCGCCAGCCGCGCAAGGTGGCCTACGTAACGGAAGCAGGGCTGTTCCAGCAAGCAGGCATCCCGGCCATCGTTTGCGGCCCCGGCAGCATCGAGCAGGCTCACAAGGCTGATGAGTACATCGCCCTTGAGCAACTAGAACAGTGCGACCGCTTTCTGCAACGCCTGGGCCTGGCTCTGGGGCAAAGGCGGCAAGGCGGCTTTGAATAGGCCTTCAAGCCGCATCAGGCCGCATCAGGCCGCAGGCAGATTCCTGTAGCCCTCCGGCAAGGCTTCAGCCCTCATCCACCACGGCGGGCACGCGCGGAGCCAGGGCGCTCATCAGCACGTAGCCCACGGTGCCAGCGGCGTGGGCCACTTCATCAATGGACAGCCCCGGCCCCCAAAGGGTGACAGGCGAGCCAAAAGCGGCCTGCGGCACGGGAGCGAGATCAACGGCCAGCATGTCCATGCTCACACGGCCCAGGGTGCGGGTGCGCACGCCGTCCACCAGCACGGGGGTGCCGGTGGGCGCTTCGCGCGGGTAGCCATCGGCGTAGCCGCAGGCCACCACGCCAACGCGCATGGGGCCTTGTGCCGTGAACAGGCCGCCGTAGCCCACGCGCTCCCCGGCCTGCACGTGAGTCACGCCGATCAGGCGCGAGGTCAGCGACATGGCGGGCTGCAGGCCCCAATCGCTGGCGCTGTGCGCAGGGTAGTCGGGCGAGCTGCCGTAAAGGGCAATGCCGGGGCGCACCCAGTCAGAAGACGCATCGCCCGCGTGGCGCAGCAAGGCGGCGCTGTTGCACAGCGTGCGCTCGCCGGGCAGGCCCTGCGTGGCTTGCGTGAAAACAGCCTGCTGCAGCGCAATGCCGCGCGCGCCATCGGCATCGGCAAAGTGGGTGGCGTGCGAAATTTCCTCCACCTGGGGCAGCGCCGCCAGCCGGGCGTAGGCGGCGCGGTAGCGGCCAGGCGCGAAGCCCAAGCGGTTCATGCCGCTGTTGAGCTTGAGAAAAACGCGATGCGGCTGGTGCGTCTTGTGCATGGCCAGCCAGTCGATCTGCTCGTCGCAGTGCACGGCGTGCCACAAATTCAGGCGCGAGCAGGTTTCCAGATCGCGCGGCTCAAACACGCCTTCCAGCAGCAAGATGGGGCCGCGCCAGCCCAAGGCGCGCAGGCGCTCGGCTTCATCCAGCTCCAGCAGCGCAAAGCCATCGGCGCCGCGCAATGCCTCGAACACGCGCTCAATGCCATGTCCGTAGGCGTTGGCCTTGACCACGGCCCACACCCGCGCCTCCGGCGCCGCCTGCCGCACGCGCGCCAGGTTGTGCCGCAGCGCGGCGTGATGAACGGTAGCCAAAAGAGGGCGGGGCATGGCGAAGCGGCAGGGGGGCGGAAAGCGAAGGCGGCGATTGTGTCACCGGGGTTCGCGGCGGCTTGGCGCGCGCCAGCCCCGCCCCGCAGCCCTGCCAAGCGCCCAGACGGCCTGAAAGCCCGTTTTTCTCATCAAAAAAAGGAGCAAATTGGCACCCATGAAAACACCCTCTTGCGCCCGTCCATGCGGACATCACGCTATTGATACAAGAGCAAATCAACGCCTGTGCGGCTGGCCGCTCCAATGCCTGCCCGCGCCCAGACAAAGACAATCACCCGCTTCTTCCATCCCCTTGCCGCCCATGCAACTGCCCCTCACGCAACTGCCCGCCCACCTGACCCAAGGGCTGCGCCCGCTGTATGTGCTGCACGGCGATGAACCGCTGCTGGCGCAGGAAGCGCAAGACGCCATCCGCGCCGCCGCACGCGCCGCCGGGCATGCCGAGCGCAGCGTGCACACCGTGATGGGCGCGCACTTCGACTGGAGCGCTCCGCTGGCCGCCGGGCAGTCGCTCAGCCTCTTTGCGCAAAAGCAGATCGTGGAAATCCGCATCCCGTCGGGCAAGCCCGGCAAGGAAGGCAGCGCGGCCTTGCAGCAACTGGCCGCGCAGATTGCCGGGCAGGCCGCACAAGCCACTCCCAACGCGCCAGGCCCGGGCGTGCTTACCCTCATCACCCTGCCCCGGCTGGACAAAGCCGCCAAAACCAGCCCGTGGTTCACGGCGCTGGAAGCGGCGGGCGTGTGCGTGCAGACCGCCCCCATCGACCGCGCCCGCCTGCCCGCGTGGATTGCCGAACGCATGGCGCGCCAGGGCCAGCGCGTGCCCGCAGGCGAAGAAGGCCAGCAGGCCCTGCGCTTTTTCGCTGACCGCGTGGAAGGCAACCTGCTGGCCGCGCATCAGGAAATCAGCAAGCTCGCCCTGCTCTACCCGCCAGGCGAAGTCAGCCGCGCGCAAATTGAAGCCGCCGTGCTCAACGTGGCCCGCTACGACGTCTTCAAACTCTCCGAAGCCATGCTGGCCGGCCAGCGCGCCCGCACGCAAAAAATGCTCGACGGCCTGCGAGCCGAAGGCGAAGCCGAAGTGCTGGTGCACTACGCCATTGCCGAAGACATCCGCACCCTCAAGCGCGTGAAAGACGCCACCGCCGCTGGCCGCCCCCTGCCCCTGGCCCTGCGCGAAGCGCGCGTGTGGGGCCAGCGCGAGCGCCTCATCGAACGCGCCCTGCCCGGCCTGCCCGCCGCGCAACTGGCCAGCCTGCTGCAAGCCGCGCACTTCGTGGACGGCATCTGCAAGGGCCTGCCAGCCCCCGGCTGGCCAGCCGCCCCCTGGCCCGCGCTGCACCGCCTGGCCCAAGGCCTGACGGCCGCCTGCGCCGCCGCCTGCAGGCGCTAAAAGCCCGCGCTCCCAGCCCGCCCAGTCCTATTCGCTCCTTTATAGATAGCAATATGTCCTAGTGGAATCTGCGCTGAATGGCATTTCTTGCCATTCAAATTTGCTCCTCTTATTGATTCAACCAGATGGACAAAGCTCGCTCAAAGGCGCCCGCGCTCGTCTTGGGCTTGCAGCGCGGCAGCGCACGGCGATGCTGCGCCATGACCTCAAATGCAGCGTGCAGCTGAATGCGAAGCCATATCATCCGGCAGTTTGTAACGACAGGCTTTTGGATAACTTGCCATGAATCACGGGGCGAAATGGCGCGGTGCGTTCCCTGTTCATGCCTTTCCTGGTCCGATGCGCTTCTTGGCTTTTCGCGGCCTGGCCGTGAACAGGCTCTGGCAAATGTCCATCGCGCGCCTGCCGCGTGCTGATGAGCCGGTTCGGGAGCGGGCATGACGCGGCGTTTTTCTTCCGCGCGCCGCAATCTGCGCGTGGCGCTGCCGCTGGCGGCGCTGGTTCTGCTGTGGGAGCTGGTGGCGCGCAGCGGCTGGATTTCGGCCTATTTGCTGCCGGGGCCGCTGGCGGTGCTGGCCACGGGCGCGCGGCTGCTTCAGAGCGGGGTGCTGGCGGCGCATGCCGCAGCTTCGCTGGCGCGCATTGGGGTGGGGTTTCTGATCAGTTGCGTGGCGGGCATTGCGCTGGCGGGGGCGGTAGCGCGGTTCCGGCTGGTGGAAGACCTGACGGCCGCGCCGCTGGCGCTGCTGCGCATGATTCCGCCGCTGGCGCTGACGCCGCTGCTGGTGTTGTGGCTGGGCATAGGCAATGCCACGCAAATCAGCATCATCGTGCTGGCTTCGTTTTTTCCGGTGTTTCTGAATGCGCTGGGCGGCTTTCGCTGCGTGACGGCGCAAGACGACGAGCTGGCGCGCAGCCTGGATTTGCCGCGCTGGGCGTATGTGGCTTGCATTGCGGCGCCGGCGGCCGTGCCTTCGCTGGTGACGGGAGTGCGCCTGGGTTTTGGCTACAGCTGGCGGGCGCTGATTGCGGCGGAGCTGATTGCGGCGGGCAGCGGGCTGGGTTATCTGATTCTTGACGCGCAGGAGTTGCAGCGCACGGACGTGGTGATGGTGGGCATTCTGGTCATCGGCCTGCTGGGCTGGGCGATGGGTTGGGCCTTTCAGCGCGCGGCCGCCGCTTTACTGGGGCGGCGCTTTCCGGAGGCGGCTGCGTGAGCGAAGCGCCTGTTGCCGCACTCGGGGCCGCACTCGGGGCCGCACTCGAGGCCGTGCTTGAGGGCGTGAGCCTGCGCCTGGGCGGGCGGCAGGTGCTGCGCGATGCCTCGCTGGCGCTTGAAGCTGGCGCCATCAATTGCCTGCTGGGGGCTTCGGGCTGCGGCAAGTCCACGCTGCTGCGCGTGGCGGCCGGTCTGCTGCCGCCGGATGCAGGCCAGGTGCTGGCGCGGCCGCAGGATTGCGCGATGGTGTTTCAGGCCCCGCGCCTGTTGTGCTGGCTGACGGTGGGCGAGAACCTGGGGCTGGCGCTGGCCCATCGCAGGGGCATGAAGCGGGCACAGAAGGCGCAGCGCATCGGCCAGGCGCTGGAAGTGGTGCAGCTGGCGGGCGCGCAGGCGCTGTTTCCGCATGAGCTTTCAGGCGGCATGGCCCAGCGGGTGGGCATTGCGCGCGCCCTGCTGCGCGAGCCGCGCCTGCTGCTGATGGACGAGCCGTTTGCCGCGCTGGACGCCATCACGCGGCGCAGCTTGCAGGCGGCCCTGCGCCAGCTCATCGCCACGCGGCAAACCACCTGCCTGTTCGTCACGCATGACGTGGACGAGGCCCTTGCGCTGGGCCGCCGCCTGTTCGTGATGCAGGCCGGGCGCGTGGCGCGGCAGTGGAACGCGCCCTGGCGCGCGGACGAGGCCAGAAGCCAGATCGTGCAGGCCCTGCGCGCCGCTGACGCAGCTTCTGCCCTTTCCGTCTCTGCGGCCGCTCCGGTTTCTCCTGTTTCTTTCCCCTGAGCTTTCACAAAGGAGCTGTATTTCATGAAAAGACGTTTCTTTTTCACCCTGTGCCTGCTTTCGGCGCTGATCGCCCCGGCGGCTCATGCCCGGCAGGAACCCAAGCCGCTGCGCATCAGCTACGTGCGCGCGCCCTTCAACCTGCAATTGATGGTGATGAAGGAAAAGGGCATCTTGCAAAAGCACCTGGAGCCGTTGGGCCTGCAGGCGCAGTGGCCTGAAATCACCTCCGGCGCCAAGCAGGCGCAGGCGCTGGCCAGCGGCGATCTGGATATAGGCGGCGTGATGAACACCGCCTCCGTGCTGATAGCCAATGGCGAAGGCAACCCTGTGCGCATCATCGCGGGCGTTGCGCGCCCGACGGACGTTTTCGCCATCGTGCCCGCGCGCGGTGGCTGATCTGAAGGGCAAGACCGTCGCCGGCCCCAAGGGCACCGTGCTGCACCAGCTGCTGGCCGCCGCGCTGGCGCGCGAGGGCATGAGCGTGCAGCAAGTCAATTTCGTGCAAATGGACCTGCCGCAGGCCTTTGCCGCCGTGCAAAGCGGCAAGGCCGACGCGGCGCTGCTGGCGGCCAATTTCGTGCTCAACGCGCAAAAAGACGGCGCCCATGTGCTGGCGCGCGCCACCGATTTGCTCGCGCCCTTGCTGACCATGACCGCCAGCGAAAAATTCCTGAAAGCGCACCCCCGACTGCGTGCAGGTCGTGGTGGCCGCGCATGACGAAGCCTGGCAGTGGATTCAGGCGCACCGCGAAGAGGCCATTGCCCTGGGCGCGCGCCTGCAAAACGTAAGCGAGCAAGAAGCCCGCCAGCTCTACGACTGGACGCACTTCACCCAGCGCCTGAGCGAGAGCGACTTCCGCGCCCTGGAAGCCGACATGCAGTTCATGCTGGACAACGGCATGATGCGCAACCGCGTGGACGTGCGCGCCCTCGTCGCCCCCGCCGCGCTGGATGGCGCCAGCGCCCAATGAACCCGCCCGCCCCCATCCCCGCCGGCTCGCACATCGTGCGGGTGGCCGATCAAGACGGCGTGATCGAAATCGGCCCCGCCGATTTCATCAAGTACGCCTCCCACGCCCACGCCATTGCCGCCGCGCTCATGGCGCGCGTGGCTGGCCTGGGCCTGCGCCTGCTCTCGCCCGAAGAACCCGTGCAGCGGCGCGAGCTGTACTGGCGGCTGGGCTTTCCCGGCCCCGGGCTGGTGGATTGCGTGGAAGTGGAAAGCACCTCTGCTTATACCATTCGTACTCCGCATTATTTCCACGTTTGATTAGAGGAATAAATCACAGTCAGTGATTTACGAATCATTTTCCAAGAGAATCTTCCTGTCTGTAAATCTGGCCTTTGCCGGCATTCTTTCCTCAATCCGTTGGCGATTGGTGGCTAGGGCTTGTTCAGTGGGGGTATAATCCAGCCATAATGCGGCATCGGTGCTGAGTTCTTGCGGCCAAATATATGTCACGTTGAAACCGCGCGCTCTGCATTCGGCATGAAGCGCATCATAACGTTTCTTCAAGAAGGCCATTTTATTGAAGAAAAACCGCACATGGCCCTCACCCAGTTTATATTCCGCCGGTTGGCCTTTTAGGTGAAATTTCCCTTTGGCAACAGCGTTGGGAATACGGGTAAGTTCGCGGTGTTCGGCAAGCAAATGTTGATCGCACAATTCACTCGGCGGGACAAGATTGATTCGGGTCATAAATCATCACAAAATCAATAAAGAGGCGTAATACCAGAAGAAATACAGGATGCCGTCCAGCTTATTTGTGTGGCGCTAACATTACGTACACGCCAACAAGCTCAGAGGTCGTCATTTCAGCGTTGTGCTACGGCTCATGAATTTTGTTTTTTGACCGCACTTTGAGGTCTGTTTCATCACGGTAATCGTCCATTTGGCGTCATCAATTTGTTCATAATTTGTCACTTCATAGCCTTCCTCGGCAGCCCATGCAGGGATAGCTTCTGTAGCTTGAGTACAATCAAACTCAATTTCTAAGCAATCTCCTTTATTTGGTTTTGCCATAGTTTCTTTCGCTTCAACTAAAGGAAAGGGGCAAACAAGCCCCAATGCAGGTAATTTAACGCTGCTCGCGCGCGCCGTGCGCGAAAACCGCTGCCTGTGCCAGCCCGTCACCTGCCACCCGCACGCGCCGTTTTCGCTGGGCGGGCAGTTCGTCTTTGAAATCAGCTACCGGGGCCGCGCCGTGCAAATCTGGCCCAGCCCGCAGGTGTTCGACGACGAATTCCGCCAGCAAGTGCGCGCCTGGCAAGACGCGCCCGACAGCCCCGGCCGCCAGGCCTACCTGGCCTGGAAAGCCCGCAAGGTGGCGCAGATATTGGGTCTGCCCGAAGAAAAGCTGCTGCGCGCCGTGATGCTGCCCAGCCAGCAGGCATGAAAAAAGGGAGCGTGCAAGCTCCCTTTTGCCCGGCCCCTGCCGCGCGCAGCGCCGTCAAGGCGCGTCTTCCTGCGCCTGCCAGATGTTTTTCAGCCGCGCCAGCTCGTCATCAAAGCGGGCGTTGAGCAGCCTGCGCTCCTCCTGCTCGTTGGCCATCGCGCGCTCCTGCGCCTCCAGATTCTTCTGGTTGGTTTCCGCGTTGCGCTTGATATAGGCCGGAATCTTCTTCGGGTCGGCAAAGCTGTCCAGACGCTTTTGCAGCTCGTCGCGCTCTTGCTGCAAGGCTTGCAGGCGCTTTTCTATCAGGCCCATGCGCAGCTGGGAAGGCTCAAGCGCGTCGCGCCGCGCCTTGGCGTGCGCTTCCAGATTGGGATAGCGGATGGCCAGGGCGATATCGCGCTGGCGCTGGTTTTCCTGCTCCTGAAGCCGCTGCTTGGCCTGCTCGGCCTTGGCCTTTTGCTCCTTGAGCTGGCTCACCGTCGGCTCCGGGCGCAGCACGCGGCGCGTCACGCCGCTGGAAGACAGCTGGCGCTGCTCGCGGTCCATGCACTCGGGAATGGGCCGGTCGGAAGTGATGCGGCGGCCATAGGCATCCACACAGGTATAGATGCCGCCCACGCTCTTGCCCGGATCGGCGGCCAGCGCCGTCCCGGCCAGGCCCGCAGCCAGCCACGCGGCGGCAATCGCGCCAGCGGCGCGGCCCAGACGGAAGATGGAAAACGCGGGTTCAGGCATCAAGCAATCGCGCAAGGCGGCAGGTTTTTGCATCGGAAAAAGGAGCAAATTCAAGGGGATGAAATTCCGTTTTGCGCACATTTCACTAGGACTTCATGCTATGAAGGCAGGAGCAAAAATACGGCTTCTCCCTTGGGGTGGCTCTCAGAACAGAGGCTCAGGCCGCGCCATAGCGTTCGCGGTAGGCCGCCACGGCCTTGAAGTATGGCAGGGACTGCGGGTCCTGCTCCAGATACTGCAAAAGCTGTGCCAGGCTGGCGATGGCGCACACCTTCAGCCCCAGTTTCTCGCGCACATATTGCACGGCGCTCCAGGGTGCGTCCTGCCCGTTTTCCATGGCTTTTTCCTGCCGGTCCAGCGCAATGGCCACCGCATGCGGCGTGGCCCCCGCGCTGCGGATGAGGGCGATGGATTCGCGCACGGCGGTGCCGGCCGACATCACGTCATCCACGATGAGCACGCGCCCCTTGAGCGGCGCGCCCACCAGCGAGCCGCCCTCGCCGTGGTCCTTGGCCTCCTTGCGGTTGTAGGCAAAAGGCTTGTTGTGCCCGGCAGCGGCCAGCGCCACGGCCACGGCGCTGCCCAGCGGAATGCCCTTGTAGGCGGGGCCGAAAATCATGTCGAATTCAATGCCGCTGGCCAAAATGGCCCGTGCGTAAAATTGCGCCAGCCGCCCCAGGCGCGCGCCATCATCAAACAGCCCGGCATTGAAAAAATAAGGCGAAAGCCGCCCGGCCTTGGTTTTGAATTCGCCAAAACGCAGCACGCCGCAATCAATGGCAAATTGCACGAATTCCTGCGCCAGCGCATTTTCTTCGCATTCAGTCTTGTTCAACAGGGCATTCATGGAGTGATTCACTTTGTTCAAACTCACCAGCCTCAATCTCAATGGCATACGCTCGGCCGCCGGCAAGGGGCTGGGCGAATGGCTGCTGGCGCAAAGGCCCGATTGTATTTGCGTGCAGGAAGTCAAGGCGCAAATGCCCGACGTGGCGGGCCGCTTTGAAACGCTGGCGGGCATGCGCGGGTATTTCCATCTGGCCAGCGTGAAAAAGGGCTATTCCGGCGTGGGCATCTATACGCGCCACGAACCCAGCGAAGTATTGGCAGGTTACGGCAGCGAGGAATTCGATGCGGAAGGCCGTTATGTGGAATTGCGGTTTGATACGCCTGCGCGCAAATTCTCCATTATCAGCAGCTATTTTCCCAGCGGCTCTTCCGGTGAAGAGCGGCAGGCGGCCAAATTCCGTTTTCTGGACGGTTTCCTGCCTTTTTTGAAGCGGCTCAAGAGCGGGCGCGAATTCATTTTGTGCGGCGATTTGAATATCGCGCACCAGGAAATTGACCTGAAAAACTGGAAAGGCAACCAGAAAAACAGCGGTTTTCTGCCCGAAGAGCGCGCCTGGATGAGCCGCGCGCTGGCCGAAGTGCCATTGACGGACGTGTACCGCCGCCTGCACCCGCAAGCCACTGGCGAGGCCTACACCTGGTGGAGCAACCGGGGCCAGGCCTGGGCCAACAACGTGGGCTGGCGCATTGATTACCACCTGGCCACCGAGGCCGCCGGCCAGCTGGCCCGCCGCAGCGCCATTTACAAGGAGCAGCGCTTTTCCGACCACGCGCCGCTGACGATTGAATATGAAATGGCGCTGTGATATTCCCATGCAGGCTTGATTTTTTGGCGTGCGATATTCTGAAACAAGGCCCATTGCCATGTCCGTTTTGCATTATCAAATCATTCCCGTAACGGCTTTTGCGCAAAACTGTTCGCTGCTGTGGTGCGATGCAACGCGCGAGGCGGCCGTGATTGACCCCGGCGGCGATCTGCCGCGCATCGAGCAGGCCGCGCAGGCGCTGGGCTTGAAGCCCGGGCAAATCTGGCTCACGCACGGCCACATCGACCACGCAGGCGGCGCGGCGGAGCTGGCCGAGCGCTGGCAAATTCCCATCGTCGGCCCGCATCCGGCCGACCAGTTCTGGATCGACGCGCTGGCCGAGCAAAGCCGCCTGTTCGGCCTGCCGCCCGCGCGCGCCTTCACGCCCACGCGCTGGTTGCATGACGGCGACACCGTGCAGCTGGGCCGCTGCGAGCTGGCGGTGCGGCACTGCCCGGGGCACACGCCGGGCCACGTCATCTTTCACTCGCCCGAAGCCCGGCTGGCCTTTGTGGGCGACGTGCTGTTTGCGGGCAGCGTGGGCCGCACGGACTTTCCGCAAGGCAGCCACGCGCAGCTGATAGACAGCATCACCCGCCAGCTCTGGCCCCTGGGCGATGACACCGCCTTCGTGCCCGGCCACGGCCCCGGCAGCACTTTCGGCCACGAGCGGCGGCACAACCCCTTCGTGCGGGGCACATGAAAGGCTATGAGCAGGGCAAAGATTTCGCTCCTCGTTCAATAGCAAGATGTCCTAGTGGAAATTGCGCGAGGCGGCGTTTTTACCCCCTTGAATTTGCTCCTTTTATTGATGAATTCCGCCCCAAGTCATTGCCATGAATAAACCGAAAACGCCGCTTTGGCAGCAGTTGCAGGCCACGGCCGCCGCCTTGCAGGCGGTGCGGCAGGGCCAGTCGCTGACGGCCTGGCTGGCGGCGCTGCCTGCCGCGCAGCGCCCGGGCGTGCAGGCGCTGGCTTCGCAGGCGCTGCGGCAGTGGGGGCGGGCGCAGGCGCTGCGCCAGCTGCTGGCGCGCCGCGCGCCGCCGCCGCCGCTGGATGCGCTGCTGTGCTGCGCGCTGGCGCTGGCCTGCTGCGAGCCGCCGCCGTATAGCGATTTCACGCTGGCCGATCAGGCCGTGGAAGCCGCGCGCCGCCAGCGCGGTTTGCGGGCGCAAGCCGGTTTTCTCAATGCCTGCCTGCGCCGCTTTGGCCGCGAGCGGGCGGCGCTGCTGGCCGCCGTGCAGGCTGACCCTGTGGCGCGCTGGAATCACCCGCTGTGGTGGGTGCAGCGCCTGCAGCGCGATCACCCGGCGCACTGGCAGGCGCTGCTGGAGCAGGCGCAAGAGATGCCGCCGATGGCGCTGCGCGTGAATTTGCGCCAGGGCAGCCGCGAGGCGTATTTGCAGCAACTGGCGCAGGCGCAGATGGCGGCGCGCGCGCTGGGGCCGGCGCATCCGGCGGGCATCGTGCTGGCGCGCCCCGCGCCGGTGCAGGCGCTGCCGGGCTTCGCGCAAGGCCGCGTTTCCGTGCAGGACGGCGCGGCGCAGCGGGCCGCGCCGCTGTTGCTGGAAGGGCTGGCTCCCGCTGGCGGCGCGCCCGCTTTGCGCGTGCTGGACGCTTGCGCAGCGCCCGGCGGCAAGACGGCGCATGTGCTGGAGCTGCGGCCCGGCGCTGAAGTGCTGGCGCTGGATGTGGACGCCGCGCGCTGCGAGCGCATTCGCGGCAATCTGGCGCGCCTGGGGCTGGCCGCCGAGGTGCGCGCCGCCGATGCCGCCCGGCCCGCGCAGTGGTGGGACGGGCGGCCGTTTGATGCCATCTTGCTGGATGCGCCGTGCAGCGCCTCGGGCATCAGCCGCCGCCACCCGGACGCGCGCTGGCTGCGGCGCGAATCCGATATGGCCGCGCTGGCGGCCACGCAGCGCCGGCTGCTGGCGGCGCTGTGGCCGCTGCTGCGCCCGGGCGGGCGGCTGCTGTATGCCACCTGCTCGGTGTTCCGCGCCGAGGGGCAGGAGCAGGCCGATCACTTTCGCGCCGCCCACCCTGACGCGCTGGCGCTGCCCGCGCCGGGCCACTTGCTGCCCGCGCTGGCGCCCGGCGGAAATCCGGCTGAAAAATGCGGTGAAGATACGGACGCACACGAACCTTGCACGGAAGATGGCTTTTTCTATGCCCTGTTTGAAAAAAGCGCCGCCTGAATTCACGGGCCTTGCCGCCGCGCGCCGCCGCGCCTTGCTGCGCACGGGCGCGGCCCTGGCCTGCCTGTCTGCGCTGCCCGCTTGGGCGCAGGCGGATGAAGCACAGCCGGAAACAAGCCCGGAGATGGGCGTTGAGACGGGGGCAGGAATGAAAGCGGAGGTGAGCGTGGAGACGGGGCCGGATCGCCCGCCCGCCGCGCCTGCCACAGAAATGGCCGGGCGGGCGGAAGCTGGCGCTTCAACCCCAGAGAGCACGGAAAACAGCCCCTCTGATGCCAGGCAATCCGACAGCCAGGCATCCGAAAGCGCCTTGCCCGAAAGCCCGGCGCAACCGGCCAATGCCGCCACGCTGGCCGAGCTGCGCACCCGGCGCGAAGCCGATGGCAGCCTGCTTTTGACGGCGCGCGTGCGCTTTGCGCTGGCGCCCGCGCTGGAGCAGGCGCTGCTCAAAGGCGTGCCCCTGCACTTCATGGCCGAAGCCGTGGTGCTGCGCAGCCGCTGGTACTGGCGCGACCGCCGCCTGGCCGCGCGCCAGTGCTACTGGCGGCTGGCCTATCTGCCCCTGATGCGCCGCTGGCGCGTGCTGATCAGCAGCCAGCCGCTGGCGGGCGTGGAAGCGCCCAGATCCGAGACCACCACGGCCCGCCTGTTTGACACGCTGGATGAGGCGCTGGACGCCGTGCAGCGCGTGAGCCACTGGCGCATCATGAATGCCGCGCACTTCGAGCCGGGCCGCCGCCACACGCTGCGCTTTCGCTACCTGCTGCAAGACGATGGCCTGCCGCGCCCGCTGCAAGCAGCCGAGCGCATCGAGGTGCAGCGCGACATGGATCTGACGCCGGAGGGCGCGGCATGAACGGCAGGCCAGACGCTTCTTCGCCCGCCACGCCATTGAACACCCCTTCAGCCACGCGCTTTGCCCGGCTGTGGAACCGCGTGCAGCGCCGCGCGCTGCTGGCCGCCGCCGCCGTCATGCTGTCCGTGGGGCTGATGCTGCTGTTTCTGCTGGCGCAGGCCGCCAACAATCTGCTGCTCTATCAGAACTATTACGCGCCGCTGGTGGTCATGAATGCACTGGTGGCGCTCATGCTGGCGCTGGGCATTGGCTGGGGCGTGAGCTGGCTGTGGCGGCAGTGGCGGCGCGGGCGCTTTGGCAGCCGGCTGCTGACCAAGCTGGCGGCCATCTTCGCGCTGGTGGGCGTGCTGCCGGGGCTGCTGATTTACGTGGTGTCGTACCAGTTCGTCTCGCGCTCTATCGAATCGTGGTTTGACGTGAAGGTGGAAGGCGCGCTGGAAGCCGGGCTGAACCTGGCCCGCACCTCGCTGGACACGCAGGCGCGCGATTTTGGCAACCAGCTGCGCGCCGCCGCCACGCAACTGGCGCAAACGCCAGACGGGCTGACGGCCCTGCCGCTGGAGCGCATTCAGGAGCAGACCGGCGCGACCGACATCGCCTTGTGGGGCGGCAGCCCGCTGCGCATGGTGGGCAGCGCAGGCGGCGCGCACTTTGAAATCAACCCCGAACGCCCCGCCGCCCAGCAGCTGCGCACGGCCCGCGCGCAAGGCGTGGCCACGCAAGTGGAGGGGCTGGACGAGCCTGGCGGCAGCGCCCGCATCAAGGCGCTGGTGCTGGTGAGCGCGCCTGGCGTGAGTCTGGTGGACGAGCAGCGCTTCGTGCAGGCCGTGCAGCCGCTGCCCAGCGCGCTGGTGGCCGACGCGCTGGCCGTGCAGGAAGCCAACCGCGAATATCAGGAGCGCGCGCTCGGCCAGGGGGCGCTGCGCCGCATGTACATCGGCACGCTCACGCTCAGCCTGTTTCTGGCCGTGTTCGGCGCGGTGCTGCTGGCCGTGCTGCTGGGCAAGCAGCTGGCCACGCCGCTGCTGATGCTGGCCAAGGGCATGCGCCAGGTGGCAGCAGGCGATCTCACGCCCAAGCTGGTGCTGGCGGGCAAAGACGAACTGGTGGGCCTGACCCGCTCTTTTTCAGACATGACGCAGCAGCTGGCCGACGCCCGCCGCGCTGCCGACCAGCACCGCACGCGCCTGCAAACCATTCTGGACAACCTCACCGCCGGCGTCATCGTGCTGGACGCCGCTGGCGCCGTGCAGTCGGGCAACCCCGGCGCCGACCGCATCCTCGGCCTGCCGCTGGCCGACTACTGCCTGGGCAAGCCTCTTTCCACGCTGCCCGCGCTGCAAGAGCTGGCGCAAGGCGTGCAGGCGCAGTTCGCCGAATTCGAGGCCGCCCGCGCCGAGCACAGCAGCCTCAAGCACTGGCAGCACACCTTCGAGCTGCACGCCGCCGAAGGCGACGTGGCGGATAACGCCATCACCCTGGTGGCGCGCGGCGCGCTCCTGCCCGGCGGGCTGCGGCTGCTGGTGTTTGACGACATCTCCGAAGTCGTCTCCGCCCAGCGCGCGCGCGCCTGGGGCGAAGTGGCGCGGCGGCTGGCGCACGAAATCAAAAACCCGCTCACGCCCATTCAGCTCTCGGCCGAGCGGCTGGCGCACAAGCTGGCCGGCAAGCTACCCGAGGCCGAAAGCCAGATGCTGGACAAAGCCGTGGCCACCATCGTCGATCAGGTGCAAGCCATGAAGCGGCTGGTCAATGAATTCCGCGACTACGCCCGCCTGCCCCGCGCCGATTTGAAGCCGCTGGATCTGAACGCGCTCATCACCGACGTGCTGGCGCTTTACGAATCCGGCGAAGGCGCGCGCAGCGTGCCCGTGCGCGCCGAGCTGGACACGGCCAACCCCCGCATCCTGGGCGACGCGCAGCAGCTGCGCCAGGTCATCCACAACCTGCTGCAAAACGCGCAGGACGCCACGGAAGCGGCCGGGCGCAGCGCCCCCGTCATGATCCGCACCCAAACCCTGCAAGCCGAAGACGGCCTGCACCGCGTGCGCATGACCATCGCCGACAGCGGCCACGGCTTTGCCGACGCCATTCTTCAGCGCGCCTTCGAGCCTTACGTCACCACCAAGGCCAAAGGCACTGGGCTGGGGCTGGCTGTCGTCAAGAAAATCGCCGACGAACACGGCGCGCGCATCGACCTGTCCAACCGCTGCGAAAACGGCGCGGCGTACGGCGCACTGGTGTCGTTATCATTCAAAAGCGACGTTTGATATCTGAGAAAACACGAATAACCATGGCAAATATTCTGGTGGTTGATGACGAGCTGGGCATCCGGGATCTCCTCTCCGAAATCCTCAATGACGAAGGCCACACCGTGCAGCTGGCCGAAAACGCCGCCAGCGCCCGCGCCGCCCGCCTGGAATCCCAGCCTGACCTGGTGCTGCTTGACATCTGGATGCCTGACACCGACGGCGTGACCCTGCTCAAAGAGTGGCGCGCCGCCGGCCTGCTCACCATGCCCGTCATCATGATGAGCGGCCATGCCACCCTGAACACTGCCAGCGAAGCCACCCGCATCGGCGCGCAGGATTTCCTGGAAAAACCCATCACCCTGCAAAAACTGCTCAAAGCCGTGCAGCAGGCCCTGCACCGTGACCCTCCCCCTGCGCCCAAGCTCGCCAGCGCCCCGCGTCCAGTCACGCCCGCGCTGACCGCCGTCACCATGCCTCTGGCAGGGCACCCGCAAGCGCCCGCTGTTCAGCCCGACCCTGCGCCCACAGGCCCTCAAAGCCGCCAGAGCTTCGATCTGGACCGCCCCCTGCGCGAGGCCCGCGATCACTTTGAAAAAACCTATTTTGAATACCATCTGGCCATGGAAAACGGCTCCATGACCCGGGTGGCCGAAAAAACCGGCCTGGAGCGCACACACCTGTACCGCAAGCTCAAGCAGCTGGGTATCGACCTTTCCCGCAACCGCAAGCACAGCCAGGCCGCCTGAAAGCCGTGCTAGAATCTGCCCTCTTTATGGCCCGGTAGCTCAGTTGGTAGAGCAGAGGACTGAAAATCCTTGTGTCGGTGGTTCGATCCCGCCCCAGGCCACCAAAATTCAGCGCCCAACTGTTCTCAGTTGGGCGTTTTCATTTGTGTTTCCCGCATGACACGCGGGGTTCCCGCACATTCTGCGTGTGCCAGGAGGTGGTCAGACACGGTGCCTATGGCGGCCAGTTCGACCCTTTTCTGCCCTCTGTTCTCTCGGAATCTCTGCCAACTTTTTCGCCGTAGCACACGCACATCGCCTTGCACGACAACAAGTTGTGCGCGTGTCGATTTTTCGAGTTCGACAACCCGCTTGGATAAGCAAACCATCAGGCAGACGCCAAGTTCGGGGACGCGCACGGCATCCAGTACAAACCCTCACGTTTATGGCACTCCACGAGCACTTCGTAGGCATGGTGCTGGGCCTCGTATTGCGGCTTCCCTTTGTCGCGGGGCCTCACCTTGAAAAGGTCGCTCGGCTTGTCGCTGCTCAGGCCGGCTCGGCTCATGATCGCTTCAGCCTTAGCCTGTTGACCCTTGAAGCCCCAGAGCGCACCGAAGACCGCCGCCTGGCCTTCTGAACAATGGATAGGTTCTGGGCGATCGGACAGCGTTACCCACCTGAAGTCCGCCGAGAACGGCCCGTAGATCGGTGCCCTGGGGTCGTCTGCAGCGACTGCTTCCGGACTCACGCCCGACGGGATATAGGCGATGCCACCGCCGTAAAACGTGAAGCGCTCCTCCAGCGGTAGCCACTCGACACCAGTGGCAAACGGAGCACCGCTCATCTGGGCGGCCCTGGGTGCGATAACTCGGATACCAGCGCCGGCCACACGGACCCGATCGAAGAGGGACGGGTCAACCCATAAACGGGACAGACTCCTGCTCAGCAAGACCGGCTCACGCCGTGCATCACCGAGTCTCCAGACGCCGTCACCGAGATCGGTGACACCATCCCGGCTCTCGATCTCCAGCGCTATACGCATCTTCAACATCAACCAGATTTCGTCCAGCCTCACTGCAGCTCGATCGTCAGCTGCGAGCGGAATGGGGCCGCAGTCAGGACACTGGCAGATCTGCCCACCCTGACCATCGCCAAAAATCTGTCCGCTGCTCAACTGGCAGTATGGGCACAGCGTGAACGTGCGGTTGATGACAGTCGGTTTGATCGCCGGCCCCAGGGTGGCGCAAGCCACAATCTCGGCCGGGGACAGGGCGCCCCGAAACACCGGCGTGCCGCCCGCGAACAGGCGGCAGACCAACGACCACGCCTCGTGAGTCGACATCGGTCAGTACTCGAAGGCCGGTTGCTGTTCCGTCGCGTCGGCGCTGGGTGGTGTCTCCTGCGCGTTGAGCGTCTGCCCCTTCTGGAGGATGCCCAGTTCGACCAGATAACCCTCCAGCTGTGCCTGCAGGGCAGCGTCGAACTTGTGCAGGTTCAGCCGCCCCTTCCGTGTGACCTCGATCGTGACAACCTTTGCCCTGGCCTTGCCCGGCTCGGGAGGGTAGTACAGGTTGATGTGTGCGGCTGTGACGAGCCAGTTCTCAGCCAGTGGGCCGGGCAGCTTTTCCGCCAGCAGGTCAGTGACGCAGCGGTGTTCACTCGACGACATTGCCGTGCAATCGATCTTCAGTTGCGTGTCTGGGCTGAGCAGGCTGATCGACTTCACCTGCAGCACGTTGAACCCATCGACTTCCGCATGCGGCACATCGAAACCCAGCCGCAGCACGGACAGATCCAGCGTTGGCGGCAGCAGGCGGTGGGCGTCGAGCTTCACGTGCAGCAGGTGCTCAGCGAAGGCCTTCAGCAGCATCTGGTGGTACTTGGCCCCGCCTTTGACCAGAGAGCGGGTGACACCCGTGGCGGAGGAATATTCCAGCACCGAGTGGATGTTCGGGTTGCCGACGCGGCGCTTCAAGTCATCACCCTGAAACTCCAGTTGGACCATGGACAAGTCCTTGACGTGGACGCTCAGCAGGTAAACGCCCGGGCTGCGCTCGACCACGTACGCCTTGCTGCGGTCTCCGCATTGCAGCTCGCGCTGATAGAAGGCCGAGACGTCGGCGCGCATTGCCGCCAGCGCGGCATCCGATGTGTCCGGGGTCTTCTTCACGCCAAGGTCATGCTGCTGGGCCTGGGCGACTTGGCGCTCGAAGTGGTCAAGGTCACCGGCCCGATCGAACAGCTCTGGGTGCTTCACGTAGAGCCAGAACGAGCGATGGTTGTCGCTCTTGCAGGTGGCCAGCCCCGTCAGAGCGGCACCATTACCGGTGGCCACCTGGAACATCGCCTGCGTTCCGGCGGTGTCCCCGAGTGCAACGCTGGCGCGCAACTTGGCTGCCACCGCATCGCGCACGGCGACATCTGGCCAGGTGAGCAAGGCCTCGATCAGGGTCTTTGTGGTGTCCGGCTTATCAGTCCATGCGAAATCATCTGGCATGGCCAGCCCGTGGCCAGTCAAGAATTCACGCAGGGTGGCGTCCACCGGCAGCTCATGCAGCAGATCAATCCAGGTCTTTTTCACGTTCGCGGTCCTTTCCGAGGAAGCGTCGGAGGTTTGCGGACCGATGGTCTTGGTGCGCTGGCCGGCGACGGTGGTTACTAAACAATGATCTCGTCAGAGTAAAGTGGCGAGATACAGCGTGATTGTGTCTTCCGGATTTCCGATTGTCAATCTGCATGCCACACCTGGTGCTATTTGGTATCTCGCTGCTATACTCTCAGACTGCATTCATTTACTGATAACGAGATAGGAGCATCGCCATGGCTTCGGTATTCGGAGCACGCCTGCGGCGCTTCCGTGAGGCGAAGAATCTGACTCTGCAGCAAGTCGCCAATGCGGTCGGCTGCACCAAGGCCTACGTCTGGGAGTTGGAGATGAAGGAAGGCCAGCGCCCTTCGGCAGAGCGGGTACGTGCCTTGGCTAAGGTGCTGGGCGTAACGATGGAGGACATCATGGGTGAGCCTCTCTCGGACGTTCCGCAGGCCAGTCCGGAGGATGTTGCGTTCTTCCGGGAGTACGCAGGCATGACCGACGAAGAAAAAGACCGCTACCGGCAAGCTCTGCAGATCATGTTCCCCGACAAGAGCAAGAGCGGAGACTGAGCTTTGAACGCGGCGCAAGCTCTTACCGGATCGATCGCAGCCAACACAGTCCAGAAATGGTTGCGGGCATGGCATCAGGGGGGCATGCCTGATGCCATCGATCTGGAAATCGTCCGGCAGATGTTGCCTGACACCCCCTACGGACATGGAGTGCGTGAGATCAAGACTCCGACGGCGCTTGGCATCGACAGCTGCGAAGGCATGCTGGTGTGCAACCCGAAGGACGCCACCGAGTGGGGGATCTTTTTCAACGGCAAGGCCAGCTACGAACGCCAGCGCTTCACCATCGCTCATGAACTTGGCCACTTCATCCTGCACCGCAATCAGCGACCGAGCTTCAGCTGTGACAAGGAAAGCGTGTACTCCGGCGCCGACAACATGCGAGCGATTGAGCGGGAGGCGGATGACTTCGCGAGCAACCTGCTGATGCCGGGCGATCTGCTGCGCGACTGGATCTCCGACCAGCGGATCGACCTGCACATCCTCAGCGCCATCGCCCAGAGGTTCGAGGTCTCGTTCGAAGCGCTGTGCATCCGTTTCATCAAGTTCACCCCGCAACGCGCGATCCTGGTCTATTGGGATAACGGGTTCGTGAAGTACGAGTGGCGTAGCAGCAGCGCCATCAAGACGCGGGCCCGCATCCGTCGCAATGGAGATCCGGCCGAACCGCCGCCCGGGACGCTCGCCGCCGACGCTGGCGTCGAACAGGAATGGGACCACATCACCTGACAAAGGAGAAGGAGTCTGACTCCCTTCGTGAGCTGCTCGAAGCCGTCAACCCGGATCGCAAGAAGCTTTCCTACCGCATTCTCAACAACATCGTAGCCCCCGTCCTTGCGGCCATCCTCGTGGTCGCCGTCTGGCCAGTGGCGATCTACATGAAGGTCAAGGAGATGCTCCAGAAGAAGGAAAGCTACGTGTCCCCGGAGGAACGTGAATTTGCAGTCGAGCGCGAACACCTGTTGGAGCGACTGACGGTGCAGGAGATCGAGAGGCGTGAGGTCGTCACAGACCCGCTCAAGGCTGCGCCTGATTTGCCCTTTGGCCACCTCAATGCAGCGTGGCAGGAATTCCTCCAAGGCAAACCCGATGGTGCCGAGCTGTGGTCGTTCTCGGCACAGTGGCAGACGACATGGGGACGCAAGGAGCTGCGGTGTGGATACGCGGTGGTCCAGGACGGAGCGCCGGGCGCCCACTTTCTGACGGTGTGGAAAGACATTCCGGAAGAGGCGGAAGGCGGTGGCAGCGCCAAAAAGGCGCGCGCTGGCGACATCCCTGGCTGGCTCAGGAAGCAGGCTGACTGAGAGTCAGGCGCGACGGCTCATCAAGGAGATTCCATGCAATACAAGAAAGGCGATCGCGTAAAGCATCCGAAGAAGCCGGATTGGGGCATTGGCCAGGTGCTTGCCGACAGTACCGGCGGAACGGTACGAATCTTCTTCACCCATGCAGGTGAGAAAACGATGTCCCTGGATTTCGTGCAGCC
>ERZ773070.538-NODE-538-length-27597-cov-5.254157_pt1 | contig 27597 bp, 44 predicted proteins | sample MGYA00580618_ERZ773070 | MGnify/ENA primary metagenome ERZ773070 (study PRJEB29015, sample SAMEA2738023) | human oral metagenome | biome: human oral; feature: human-associated habitat; material: dental | place: China | collected 2019 ... | reverse complement strand
AGCGCACGTAAAACCCCACCGATTTGGCAAAATGCCTGGCAGTGGGGTTTCAAACGTGCCTCCAGCAGGATTCGAACCCGCGACCAAAAACCACACAACCAGCAAAAATACCAACAATATCCCTAGGCGCCACGACAATCCCACGACGCCTGCAAAACCCCATCCATAGCGCGCGCAACCTCATCCAAATCACCGTCAAAAAGATCCGCATAAACATCCAACGTCATCGCCGCCGACGCATGCCCCAACTGCCTTTGCACAACCTTCACACTCGCCCCAGACGCCACCATCAACCCCGCCGCCACATGCCGCAAACCATGCGGCGTCACCCACGGAAAATCCGCATCAGCACCCATAGCACGCTGCACCGCACCATAAAACCACCCATCATAACCAGGCACCCGCATAAACCCACCATCCGACTCCCTAGGCCACAAAAGCGCATCCCTAGCCTTCCCCTCCATCAACGGCACCAGCATCTGCATCACCCTACGCGGCACCGCCACCGTCCGCCGCTCATGATTCTTCGGCGTCCCCACATGCACTTCATACCCCACAGTCACCGCATTACGAGTGATACTAAGCCTCCCCCTCGCCTCATTCACATCACACACTCGAAGCGCCACCGCCTCACCCCACCGCAAACCAGTCGTCGCCAATACCCACACCAGCTCCTGGTAGCGGCTACACTGATCCACTAAAAACTGCACCTGGCTCGCCGTCAAATACACCTTCTTCGACTTAGCACGCCGCGGCAACCGCACACCCCGCGCCGGGTTCGCTTTCAACAGCCCGTCCAGCACCGCCAGGTCCAGCACTTGGGCCAGGCAGGCGTGGGCGTGCCGAACCGTGGCAGCCGCACGATCAATGCCCGCCACCCACTCCTGCACATCACTCGGCCTCACCCCCATGATTGACACACCACCCCACTTGGGTCGCACATGCACCCGCCATGACTGCTCAGTCGTCCGCATAGTTGACGGCTTCAGGTGGGTTTGCATAGCAAGCCACCGATCCCCCAATTCCCCCACCGTGATAGCTGTTTTCGTTGGTGCCCGCCACTGCCCAGCATGAATATCCGTAGCGTTCTTAGCCGACCAAGCCTCCGCCTCCGCCTTAGTGCGGAAACCCTGCTTCGTGCGGCCCCGACCATCAGGCGACCGGTACTGAACCCGCCACGCATACCCCCTCGCTGTTTTGTATTTACGAATCGACGCCATTCTTTGTTCCCCTTGCTCCTTGTTCCCGAAAAGGGCCCCCACCAAATCGGCAAGGGCCACAAAAATTTACAAGCCAATTACAGGCCCAACATTGTCCACACTAGTGTCCACCAATCACCGCAGCTCAACCCGTAAAAACAGGGCAAACCGCCGCATTAACGCTCACAACATTGTCCGCTTAATACTCGCTTAGCGTCGCTTCCACCATCGCATTATCTTTATCAATAGGGGTCACTGTGCAAGTCCAATTCGTCCGCAATTTTGCGCCGAAAGCATTCTGGGCATCCACATGCCCGCTAACCATCCAATCCTTATGGTCAGCGCTCTGCACCGCAATGAAATCGAAAAGCCCCTCAAATTTCGCAGTAGACGGCGATTTTAACTGCTGCTTAATCCGATCATGGCACAAATAACGAGCCCGGTTATCACTCCACCCCATGATCCGATCAGGGTCATAAGGCTCACTACTCGGACTACTATATTCCGGCGAAAGCGTCGAAATAACGTTACTATACGACGTTGGATAGGTAATAGCTTTCTCGCCAATCCCCAGTGTCCGCCCCCAATTGCCTTGGCCCCAAAGTGCAAGCCCACATAAAACAACACCAATAATGATTGCTAAATTACGCAGTGTAGAACCATTAATACCATCATTATCCTTGGTTGTATTACCGCCCTTAACGCTTTCCGCACCAGCAGTTGGCTTCACCACTGCCGTATGCGCTACCTTGCCGGACGGTACCTTAGCCGGTTGAATCTTGCTTAGTGCTGCTGGTCGGGCGTACGCAGAAGGAGCAGGCTTCGATGGCTTCGGCGGGGTAATGACTTTACCTTTCCTGTCCCCCTGATAAGCGTTGGGCACGCTATACGAAGACGCTTTAGGCACTAACTGTACGTTAGGCGGAATCGCCGTGTCAGTAGCAAGAAGATACAAGTGCAGGTTAATGAACCCATACTCATCACGCCTATATCTACCTTGAACAATGGCCGTTTTCCCACTAGCCGCAATCCGATTAATAAACGGCAAGTACGTTGCCGTGCGACTTCGAGAAATATATCCAACGGTTTGCCCTCCGTACCGGATGCTAATGGCATTAGGATCATACGGATTATCAGGTTCCGGTACCACCTCGAATAACGTAGCGGTCTCAGGAACCCGAATATTTTCATAAAACTCGGTTCCAACAGCTTTCACAGTCGGACGCTGTGAAGCCTGAAGAAGTATGGGCTCCATGGTCGCTAGCTCACACCCACCTTCGCGGCTAGGGTTTCAATGCTTTGCGTGATACTCACAGGGTGTCCTTTGCAAATAGTGGAGATCAATGCTTGGGATAAGAGTCAGGGTCAGCTGAGGCTGAGGCCGCATGCGCTCACATGCCGGGTACGACCTACGCGGTAGAGTCGCTCCCAGGTGCGCAGCAGGTGCATGGTAACACCTAGCTCTGCGGCCATGGCCACGGGCTCGGAATCGCATTCCCACGCGGCTTCTTCTACCAGGCCATCATCTAGCAGCTGGTTAGCGGCCCATTCGTCGGCTTCGCGTTCATTATCTGGTGTGGAGCAGTCATGATTGTGATACGCATGCCCTAACTCGTGGGCAACAGCGCACACCCGAGTTATCGGGTCCAACCCATGCCGGGCATAGATCGTGCGAGTCAGTGGATGCCAGCACGCATTCATGCGTGGGGTAAGCGCCCCCGTCTCGACAAGACGAACATCAAACTGATGCAATAAATGTTCCAGCCGTTGTTCAGTATCATTCATGATTGGCTCCTCAAACTGATAACTGACTTAAACAATTATGAAACAAATCCATGCCAGAAGCAATAAATTTTGGCGAAAAAATATGTGTAATAAATCTCAAACCCCTGATATGCTTGCAAGACATGATCGCGCATATCTAAACTAGCTGGGGTTCAACTCAAAAACCCCCGATACTGCCTGCTCAAACCCTGCTTTCAGGGCTGTAACAAGCATATCAGGGGTTTTACAGGTTGAACCACAACACCTCAGCTTTTGAATCTTTTATGTGAAATGCTCCTCAATGGGGGGAGTCGCCTGTTGAGCAGCCACCCGCTCCACACCCGCATTAATCCGGGCAATAATCGCATCATCATCAAAAACATCAGCAGGGGCGCCGCTGTCAGTATCGGTAGCCTTGGTTGCTTGTTCATTAGGGGTTGGAGTTAACTGCCCTCGGCCGTAAGCGCCAAGCTCTATTTTTGCCTGAGGCGTAAGAGCGTCTTCCGCGAGTTTATAAATCAGCTGTTCGGGGGTTGCTGCATCCAACAAAAGTCCATCTCCACCCAGATAATCAAAAGCTTCCGTATGTGTGAGCCTTCCAAGCTCAACTAAGGCGTGTATAGGAGAAAGATTTAACTTTCTGGACACCAGTATCAACTCGTCTGACGACAAGCCCTCGCTAAGCCGTTTAGTAGCGGTCCTGCGAGAGACGCCTAGAAGATCGGCCAATTCAATCGTGGATATTTTCCGTCGAACCATTGAGCTGAACCATTCTTTCTCTCCAGTCATACCCTTAGCCTAGTGGGTAATTTTATTCCCGTCAAAGGTGCGATTAGCTGCCATTTCTATTGGAAAAGCCGCGTTTTAAGAGAAGATTATTGCGCATTATTTCAATAATGCGCTAAAATATGCCCATGAATACAGGAGGAGACGAGAGAATGGGAAAATTCTTGCTCAGTCTTGATGAAATTGATCGGGTTAAGAGACGCAATTCCATCCATACGTTGGTCGATTTAGAAAAAGTAACCAAAGTTACCCGAAAAACATGGCGGGAAGCGTTGAGTAGCCGGGCCCCAAAACCAGCAGTATTAGATGCTCTTGCTGATTTGGGCGCCCGGCCTGACAAAATCCTTGTTTTGGATGGGGCCTGAGATGCTACCTGTTTTTGTTGCGCAGGCTCTTCTTGATTATGTGGCTTCGAGGCACACCAAGTGGGGTTTGCCACTGGATATGGAATACGATTTTCCGGTTTTGACGGCCCCCGAGAACGATAGCCTGGCTGCTGATAGCAGGCTTATTGACATGGCGTGCGGGTGTTTGCTTCAGGCCTTCCGCCAGGTTGAGGTGCAGCTGGCCGAATCCGGGCAAACGCTCGGCTTTAACAGCCCCAATGGGGTGGCCTTTGCACTCGGCGATAACGGTAAGGTGCATTGCGTCGTGGGGACTGTTATTCGTGATAGTAGCGACCCCGACCCCAGTCTTATTGCTGAGCTCGATTCCCCATTCGTAGATCAGATTATCAGTGCTAGCTTGCAACGCCCTACTGCTGATACGGTTCGCATCCTCTGCTATCTCATTGGCGTGTTCTGCAGCAAGGTTAGCCCTTTCGGCAGCGTCCAAGCTTTCTCTAGCGGTTTCGTTAGCAATTTCAGCAAGACGGTTAGCGCGCTTCGCATCGTAATGGCTCAATACAGCAACACCCAGGCTGACCACGCTCCAAGTATAAACACCCGCGCCCCGTCGTAAAGCCCAGTAAAAAGCAAAAACCCCGCTTTACAGCGGGGCGGAACAAGAAACGATAGAGAAAGTGTAACACGAATGCATTATTTATTCAAAGTGAAAGTGCCTGGTACCCCGAACACGGTCGATGCGACCCTGATTGATGGGCAAATTTGGATCACACTGTCGTCAGTGTGTAACAGCCTGGGCATCCATCAGCCCACGCAGCAGGACCGCCTAAAACTCACATGCTGGGCGAAAATCGAACGGATCCCCCTGGTGACTGAACGCGGGCGGGAACAAACCATGTACGTGATCGACCGCCGCACACTAACCATGTGGCTGGCCACGCTAGGCGTCTACCGCAACAAAGCCACCCGGAAAACCCTAGAAGCCTACCAAATGAACATCGACGACGTGCTAGACCGGCTCCAACAAGGCCTACGTGGGGAGAAAAACTACCCCACCGCACCACTAGCAGAGAAGGCGCAGTGAGCATGGGCCGCTGTAAGACCCCCGTATCTAAACGCCGCCGGCCGCGCCGGGAGGGGGAGTGGTTGACACTGCCGGAGGCCGCTGCATATACGAAAATCCACCGCCAAACTCTGAGGGTGCTGCTGCTGAGTGGGGAGATCCCCTATAGCCGGAAAACCGCCCGGCCGCGCTCCCCGTACCTGATCGAGCGTGAACATTTGGACAGCTATCTTGCCCGGGTGAGTGATGATTGCCGGGCCGCTGCTGAGGGAGGTGCCTAATGTCCAGGTGCGAAGAAGCCCCGTTGCTGATTGATTTCTACAGCAGTGGTGAGCTAGATGCGGTCATGACCACGCTACAGATAGTTCAGGAATACGGCACCGCGGTCATCGGCGATATGGACGAGGCAGTCGAAATCGCACTCCAGCAAGCTCACGGTTTCATGCGTGAGCGCTCCTAAAACCTCTAATCAGAAAGGAAACAAAGAATGTCTGCTACCCCGTATAGCGCTGACCCGTACTACGACCCATATGAAGAGCTAGACCGCAGGTTTGATTATCGGGTTTTGGATGATGAAACCCGGGCGCTGCGGATCGCTGTGGGCCGACAGTTTAAGAATTTCGCCAGGAATCTGGAGGCGATGCTTGATGACAGCAGGGAGAAAAACTTGGCCTTGGAGCGTCTGGAGGAGGCGATGATGTGGGCAAACGCCTCGCTGGCCCGCGGTGCTGAGACCAGCTAGCGGGATAAAGGATAGCCCTGGCCTGGTAGGCCGCCCCAAAAGGCGTAGGGGTTCGATTCCCCCGGAGGGCACTAGGCCCCAGCGTGGGGCGTGTTGTACAGCGAACTCGATAGTGGAAACACCCAATTGCCCTTTCCTCGTGCGGGGAGGGCATCTAACCAGGGGCCTAAAACGGGCTCCTGTCAGGCTCATGCTCCGGTGAGGTAAAACCAGACTGCTTGTTGGTTTCGTGTTTGGTCAAGATATTGGTTGGTTTTACGCGGGTTCGACCCCCGCCATGAGCGCTACCCGCCTAACTAGCCGGGCGGGAACCCGGTGCTCCGTGGTCTTCCTCAGCCACGGGGCACCCCAAAAACAGAAGTTAAGGAGTAGCCAATGACGAAGCTCAACTACTTGGAAGAGGATGCTGCCCTGATCGTGGAGAACCTGCCGGAAGGGTTCGAAGCGACAGCCGAGGCGGCGCCGCTTTTCCTGATCTACGCGGTGCTGATGCGTGCTAAAGGCATCTACACGACGCTGGAAGACGTCCACGATGCGTGGGCTGCGTGGCGCACCACCACCAACCCAAACCATAGCGATTTAGTGCCCTTCGGCCAGCTTGATGCAGAAACCAGGTCGCTGGATCACCCGTTCCTCTACGCAATTCATGCGGCAGCCCATATCCGAAACAACCAAACCGAAAAGGAGTCATAATGAATCCCGTACTCGTCATCTCGATAGTGGCAATCGCTATCTCTCTCACCGCCCTGGGCGTTTCAATCGGCGCCCACATGGCCGCCCGCGACTGCCGCAGGGTGACCGTGATGTTCATGACCACGGTGATGGAATACCTGGACGGAGACAGCCAGGTAGGGGTTTGCCTGAAAAAAATCACTGGTGCCGCCAACCAGGGCGATAAAAAATCGAATCCGCGGGTGGTAAAGCGCATTCGAGATGACCACAACCGCTAAAACCACCAGCCGGCAACAGCGGCCGCTTACTCCCGACGGTATTCTTACTGCCCCGTGCCATCAGGTGCTCCTCCCGTTTTGGGATGGGCGCCTGTACATGGAGAAGGAAGAAATGATGCTGGCCCGCCATGAACAGGCGAAACAGCTTTGCGATCAGTGCCCGCTGCTAGAGGCATGCGGCCGCTACCTGGAGCGCATGGAAGAACAACGAATGCCCGTCGACGGGGTAGTAGCAGGCCGTTATTACACGCCGAAAAAACGCCGGCGGCGTAAAACGAAAAACCGGGAAAACACTTAGCTAGCCTGCATTTTTTAAAGCGAAATCCCCCGATATTGCTTGCTTGGGCCTTGTTTTTGGGTCTATGGCAAGCATATCAGGAGGTTTTCGAGTTGAAGCCCAGCTTGAGGTTTCTTGGAAGGCTACGAGGCTCAAGCATATCAGGAGTTTTGCGAGTTGAACCCCAGCCCTTTTGATGGTCTCGTACGTACCGTGGCAAGCATATCAGGGGTTTTCGGAGTTGAACCCTAGCTGCCCCCATTAATAACAAAGTAAGGAACCCATATAGTATGGATAACAAAATCACACCGTTCTCGTTTAATGGTACGCAAGTGCGAGTCGTCACCCGCTGCGGTGCCCCATGGTGGGTTGCCGCCGATGTAGCGAAAGCCTTGGGGTATCGAACCACTGGTGAGGTTACGAGGTTCGTGCGTGACCATCAAAAGGGTATCGAGATTCTCGATACCCTTGGTGGTAGCCAAAAATTCGCTGTCATTAGTGAACCCGGCTTGTATCTGGCAATTCTAAAATCTCATGCCGCCTTGGCCGAGAGGTTCCAGGACTGGGTGACGGAAGAGGTGCTGCCGGCGATTCGGTCGCATGGCGGGTATCTCACCCCGGAAGCGACAGCCCAGGCGTTGTCTGACCCGGATTTTATTATCCGCCTGGCTACGCAGTTGAAGGAGGAGCGGGCTCAGCGTTTGGAGTTGGAAACCCGGGTGGAAGAGGCTGCGCCCAAGGTGCTTTTTGCTGATGCTGTGAGCGCATCGACCACCTCGATCCTGGTGGGGGATTTGGCGAAGATCCTCAAAGGCAACTGTATTGATATTGGCGCTAACCGGCTCTTCACCTGGCTACGAGCCCATGGGTTCCTCACCTCCCGCCGTGGCGCTGATTGGAACAGCCCTACGCAGAAAGCCATGGAGCTGGGCCTCTTCGAGATCAAAGAAACCGTTATTACCCACGCTGATGGGCATATCACGGTCAATAAAACGCCGAAAGTCACGGGTAAAGGCCAACAATACTTCATCAGCCGTTTCCTTGATGGGCGATTCAACATCAACGACACATCCGTCACAGTGACGAAACAAGGAGCATAGGAATGACCACGACGAACACTCCCACTTACGAATCCCGCCTAGCGCTACGATCCCTCCGCAGGCACGCCGCAGGTAAAAAGACCGGGCGGGCTGGGGTACGGGCCATGGAAGCCCTCGGGTACGTCACCGAGGACGGCACTATCACCCCGGCCGGCAACCAAGCCCTACACGGTGAAAAATAGGTGGCACCTATGATAAAGCACCCGGAAATCCGTGATGCCCTCTACGAAAATGAGAAAAACAAACTCCGGCTCGAAATGAAACGCGAACGCCTCCAGGCGGCTAACCGCTGCTGCGCGCTGGAAGCCACCGGCTATCACCCACACCAGCAAATACACATTTGCGCCAGGCGCAGCGGGCACCGCGGCGGCCACCACGACTACGACACCGGATTCCACTGGAAATGGAACAAAGAAGAAGGACCAACGAAATGACAGATCACCCCTCAATCCAGCAAATGCTAGACAGCCTGAAGTATCTCCGGGAGGAAACAACCCTCCTGGATGAGGAGGATGAAAAACACCTACGGGTGGTGTCCCGCTGGATAAATTTCCTGCTAGACGACACCGACTACCAAGAGATGCTAAACCAGCCTGAATTCCGAGATAAACCCGACGACTATGGGGTGCTGGTGGAATTCCTCCCCGACATGCCAGGGATCGGAGAAGGATCAAGATACATTATCGAGATCAGCCATCAAGGGCCCGACGATATCACCATCACCGTCAGTGATGACTGTAAGTACGACGCCTGCAAGATCACGCAGAAAAACCTCTACCAGCTAGCCCGAATGGCGCTAGTCATCCTCCTACAGGCGGAAAACCTTAAAACCAGAGAACGACACAAAAATGAACACCCCGGCAAATAGCCTAGCGCCGATGCTGGAGGCCATCGGTCGGCTCAAAAAATACGCCCCCGCAGAGCCCCTGGACCGCCAAGACATCAACACGATCATTGATACAATCGAGGCTCTGACCGACAGCCCAACCTACCAGCCAACAGACAGCGTAGGATACGGCAGGATCGACGACGAAGGCTACAGGGACGGGCTCTTAGTGCTGCAAAACGGCGCGCTACAAGGATTCGTGATGGTTGACCACTGCGGCCCTGACCACATCATCCTGAGGACGGAAACTAAGCGAGACGCCCACCACATCACCCGGGATCAGCTCTACCGGCTAGCCGCAGGTATCCTCACGGTACTAGCGCACGTCGATCACCCCGACCAAAAATAAGTAGAACAAACTTTCCAATTATTGGATTGCTAGTCGGTTATCCGCCATGATTCCGCCACACTCCCGAAGTTGCTCTCGTGCCTCTAAAAGCAGCTTCGGTGGCACCCCGGCGCGCTCGGCTTCGGTAATCGCCCGGCTTAGGGCTTCGCTGGCGTTTAGGGCTTCGTTAGCGGCTGCTATGAACTTCTCGGTGGTGTCGGTAAGTTCCGATAGCTTATCCGTAACTCCTGCCAGGCTTTCGCTAGCGCTGGGGTCAATAGTGAAAGCTTCCACTGGAACGCCTAGCACTTCGGCTAGGGCAGTAGCTTCCCAGATTCGCGGTATGCGCTCCCCGGATTCGATACGCCGGAGATTGGTCATGTGCATTGTATGGCCGGCTCCTTCTAGCTGGCGACCTAGCTCCGCTAATGACCATCCGGCCCTCTTCCGGTAGTAGATGAGATTCTGACCAAAAATGCTACTTTTATCCACCATTTAACCCTATCATGTGCACAATGTGTGTTGACATAAGGGGCGGCATTACTTAATATTTGCCCTATACATGTTTAAACACATATCGTGCTTGAAATTCCCCATATCCCCACAGAAAAAATCACAAATAGAACATTTATCACCGTTGTTAGCAAAAGCTAGCAAGCTGCCACCACCTAAAGGAGACCCATTATGGCAACGAAAACTGCCACTGCCCCCAAGGATGACCGGCTGTTTATCCGTATCACTCTCGATTTTTTCGGTAACCCAAAGGTGTTTCCGTTATCGCCGGGCGCCAAGCTGGCTTTTATCGAGATGATTGCTTGGTCGGCCTGGCATCATACTGATGGGCGAATCAGGAAGCGGTTAGCGCTTGCTATGTGGACGTCAGAAATCGTCGAAGAGCTTCTAGACAGTGATCCCGAACGCCCCCTGCTTTCCGAGGGCGACACCGATTATTTCATCCATGATTATGCGGAGCATCAGCAAACCACTGCCGATATTGAGGCGGTGCGTGAAGCCCGGCGCGCAGCTGGCCGTAAAGGCGGGCTCGCTAAAGCCGCAGCTCAAAAGGGTGTTTCTAGCAAAAAGGTAGCAAAAGCTAGCAAGCCGCTAGCAAAACCTGCCGAGAAAGAGAATGAGAAAGAGAACTATAAAAAGAAAGGGGAAAGAAAAGCCCGTGGTTCGGTAGCGGCCCCTGTTGCGCTTTGCCCCGTGCCCGACGCCCCCTCTCCCTCTTCTCAAATCGAAATTGAATTGACCCCCGCAGGGGTGGCGCCTGCTACCGCAGTCGGCCACTCTGCCGCCCCGGAGTCTCAAGAGTCGAAGCCGGTGGGCGCCCCGCGGCCGGTGGTGGTTGATCCCCAGTCTGCGGTAGAGCCCGCGCCTGCCCCGGTTCTTGAGGATCCGTGGGCTGGGCTGCCTGACCTCGCCGATCACCAGACCGCCCAGGTGTCCGACACGGATTGTGCTGATGGGCGGGTGCCTGCCTGTCTTAACCCCACCAGTGAGAAAACCGTAACCGCGAAGGATCAGGCTGTGGTTGCTGCTGTCCGGGCGTACCAGGTGATTGGCACGCCTGCGGAGTGGTCGAGTCCTGACGACCCGCGGTGCCGGAAACACGCCTACCTGCCGCGGGAAGAAGTACCCCCCTGCCGTAACTGCATGCGGTCCCGGCAGTGGTTCGAGCAGCGCGCCGTAGCGGAAAAGCAGGCACATCTAGCAGCTATCCACGCCTGCCCCTTGTGCGACGAGCTGGGCTACGTGGCGGTCAAGAACGCCGCAGGTGAAACGACGGGTGTGGCGCACTGTGACCACACTGGCGAGCTACCGAAACCGAAAGCAGAGACCCAGCCCCGGCCGGTAGGGCGGGGCATGCCCGCACACTTACGCGAGAAGCTGGACGGCATCCTGGGGCGTCAAACTGCCCAAGAAACCGCCCCAGACGCCCCGCAGAAGCCCGAAACCCCCAACACCCACTCCGATACCCCAAACCATGATCCAAACCCGGCAAAAGAGCGTTCAGGTGAACTCGTAGCAGTGGGGGCGGCATCATGAGCCACGACCCATTCTTCGACGCCATCCGGGAGCGGCTTTTACCGGACGCCACCGACACCGAAATCGAAAGTCTGTTTGGTCGGTATTTGGGTGCCCAGCCCGAGCCGGTATTCATCGCCCACATCGCTGGTGACCCCAAACCCCAAGGATCCAAGCGCTACGTGGGTGGCGGGCGAGTCATCGAGGACAACCCCGGCACCCGGGTGTGGCGGCAATCCGCACAACTCCAACTCGCCACCTACCGCAACCGCCAACTGAAAGAACCCATCGACGAAGCGGTGCTGGTGCAAGCGGTTTTCTGCCTACCCCGCCCTAAAAGCGTCCGCAGCATGCTCCCCACGTCTAAATCCTCATACGACCTCGACAAACTATGCCGGGCGCTAGGGGACGCCTTAGAAGGGGCCGGTGTGCTCAAAAACGACTCCCGAATCACCACATGGCACGCCCGTAAACGCTACGCCGAAGCCGACAGCAACGGGCCAGCTATCACCGGCGTGTTCCTACGAATCTATAAGGAAAAACAATAATGTGTACGCTGTTAGACGAAAAAACCCGGCGCGCTAGGAAACCACACGAGTGCTATACGTGCGGGGCGGTAATCAACCCTGGTGAGGAATACTGCTGGGAAAAATATGTAAACTGCGATGGCCTTTATGAACTGAAAAGCTGCTTAGCTTGCGATATGGCCTTCCCTGAAGTATGGAACTACGTGGGTGAATGGCGGTGCATATCTGACGAAGGCATCACCTTCGAGGACTATCTCGAATGGGCGACCGACCCCGACTATGATGACACCCCCGCCAAGCAGGCCTGGCGTCAGCGTGCCGGCTACACCAGAGAAGGGAAGCTCATTAAATGATCCTCGACGTTACTTGCGGTGCCAGGCTCATGTGGCACAACAAACACCACCCCGATGTGATCTACGCCGACCAGCGGACGACGCAACACCAGCTATCAGATGGCCGGGAAATCACCATCAACCCGAACATCCAACGCGCCGGGGCGACTGGGTGGATGTGCCAGAAATACGGGGTTCTCATGACCACGTGGCGGGAAGACCTGCGCCAGTGCTTCGTTGAGTGTTTCCGGGTGCTCGCCCCAGGCGGCACGCTCACTCTCAAGTGGAATCAAACCCACATCCCGCTACGGGAGGTACTGGCACTATCCCCATACCCGCCCTTGTATGGTACCCGCCACGGTAAAAACAATGCGACGTCCTTCACGGTTTTCCATAAGCCAATGGAAGCAGGGGTTTTGTGAGTTGAACCCCAACCCTGATCCTAAAGTCATCTGGCAGACCGTGCTTGCTACCGCCTACCAGGAGTATACCGCGGCGAAAAATGGTGACAGGTCGCATCGTGATGGAGTGGTGGTAACCCCCGTGGAAATCGTAGATTTTCAAGTCAGGGCACTGAAAGATTCCCTTGCCGCCCAAGGCGCCACACTAGCTGACCCACGGGTAGAAATACTCGACCCCTTCGGCGGCACTGGCATCTACTGCGCCAGAATAATGCAACTATCTGGGCTCACACCGGATGAACTCGACGACCTCTATCACTACCGCCTACGGATGATCGAAATCGACCCCGTCGCCTGCCAGATTGCTGACGCCAACCTCAAAACAGTTTTCGAAGAAGAAACAGGGCGGCTACCGCGCCGCAGCATTGTTATCTGCGCCGATACCTTTACGATCCCTACCGGAATGGAAGACCCCCATGTCTAGAAGCAAACGAACTAAACGAACCGTAATCTGCCTCCGCTGCCGAAACCTTAAACGCCACGAATGCCGCGGCCTCTGTAAATGCTGCTATAACCATGTGCGAGAGCACCGCAGCGGCAATGACACTCTAGACAATTACCCGCTCTACGCAGACCAAGAAAAATAACCCCACCAAAGGAGATACCATGAGCCTATCCGATCTTTACCCACCCATCCCAACGGAGCTAGACCCCTACCTAGGGCTGACTATCGACTCGGTGCCAGATAGCCTTAAGGGGTACTTAAAAGGGCAGCCGTTCATAGAGACACCATCTGGTAAGCCCGTTGTGCTGCTAGCCGATATCCAACCATCGAGGCAGCGCTATCCTGTTCTTGACCTGCAAATTGACTGTATCCGCTATGTAAACATTGCGGATTTGGCGCTCGCCCTAGATGATGAACTCCCAACCTATTTGACCTTCGAATCGCTCTATCTGATCCAGAACCCAGGGGAATACATCGACATCGAGGATGGTAAGCACCACATCATGGACGCGATGGGGTGGCGCCTGCACCGCATCCCCCAGGAGGTTTGGCCCCACCTGAAGCTCATGGACCAGTGGCTTCTTGACCTGGACCGTCACCGAGAAGTATTGCTCGAAAGCTATATTGGGGGCGACTGCCAGGTAAAAGACCCCAAACTTGTGCCGTTTCCAGGGAGCCACTGGTGGGCCCCCGCTCGGCGGCTAAAAGTGATTGATCGGTTTGCTAATTTCTAGCCGCACCATGCTGCCCCTCGCTATCGGGTGAATGTGGTAACGCAGGCGGCGTAAATCGAAAACCCGGGAAACCCCTAGTTAGCCTGCGTTTTTTAAAGCGAAAACCCATGATATTGCTTGCTCAAACCCTGTTTTCAGGGCTGTAACAAGCATATCAGGGGTTTTCGGGTAAAACCCCAGCTCCTCCATGAAAGACGCCACGATGATTGATATCACCCTCGCCAAAGACGTTCCGCACCGAACAACCATCACCGATACCGGAATAGAATACTGGACCGTCACGGCTATCACCCAGCACATCGGCGTCGCTAAGTCCACCTTTGCTAGCTACGTTGCCCGTGGCCAAGCCCCACAAAGTAACCGCACCCCCACCCCTCGCCTCCAGGGTGCGGTGAATGCTGCTAGTGGTTGAGCCTCAGCTTTACTATTTCCTCACGCATACCAGCTGGGGAACGGGAGGAAACCATGGGTGCCACCACTGCCACCACCGAGGCGGGCCTACGCGCCACGCTACGGGGCCTACAGGGGCTCTGGGTAGAACTGGAGTCCGCCAAGTACCCCACCCCCACCCGTATAACAAACCCCCAGGGGGGTAAGAAGCCCGGGGCCCACCCCACCACACCAGGCGGGGCCGCCACCACCCTGGACATCGACCTTACCCTTAGGCTCTTCGAGGTCGCCCGAGACGTCGCCAACCACATCCAACCCGAACGCATCCTCACCTGCGACGCCCACCAACTCCTACGCTTCCTCGACTTCAACGCCGGGCTGATTGCCCCGCTCGACTTCGCCCCCGACATCCACGCCGAACTCCGCTACCAAGAATCCAGGCTCCAGGAATTCCTCCGCGCCGGGCAGCCCATGGTGTGCGATGCTGGCGAACCATGGCTGACGTGGCGAACTATCATCCACGCTGCCCATGCCGAAGGGCATGTGGTTAGCCGTGCGCTGCTGCGCAAGTGGGCCGAGCGTGGACACATTGACACTCGCTTAAGCACTGATCGCATCGCATGCTATCGACTCGGTGAGGTGTTGGACCGCCTGAAAAATATGCCTTTGCCTGCTGTCACAGCAGATGATATAATCGACGCGACGACGCAGGCTGCAAAAAAACCGGTGGAGGGTTTAGCGCCTGCGATTCGTCATCAGGGGTGTTTTGATGGCTCCTCACCCCGGATAGCTCGTGGGGCAGGGGATTGCCGCTCCACTTCCTCTCATCTTCTGACCTTCAGGGAGGGATAAACCACATGGCAGCGTGGCAAAACGGCAACCCTACCCACGTGAAAACTCATATCCGCAAGAAAATCCTTGCCCGCGACGGCTACACATGCCAACAATGCGGCAGCCCAGCCGCCGAAGTAGACCACATCGACAACACCCGCGGCCCCGGATACGATGCCCTTAGCAATCTCCAATCGCTCTGTGTTCTATGTCACAAGGCCAAAACGCAGCGTGAAGCCCAGGCGGCACGGGTCGCCCGGGTAGCGAGAGTGAAGCGACCCCCCACCCCCTCATTTTGTGATATTCCCCACACTAGCAGGTTTGATACCGGCCGGGGGTAGGGGGGATACCCCCCGATGCGGCCCTCGGGCCGCGGAGGGCAAAGGGCCTGACAGTCCGTACGGGTTCCCAAGGTCAACCTAAAGGAAAGGTTAGGAAAACCTAAGAATGCGAAAGGGGGTGCCGACCGTGCCCGGACCACCCCCGAAAAAGAACGCCCGCCGCCGCAACGCCCGGCCCGACTGGGTGACGCTCCCCGCCGATGGACGGAAGGGGCGCGCGCCCCGATGGCCACTGCCCGGCCGAGTGCAACGCGGGTGGGCGGAACTCTGGCGACGGCCCCAAGCAGTCATGTGGGAACGAAACCACGACGAATTTTTAGTCGCCCGCTACCTTATCCTACGGAACGCCATTCAGGATGAACTTGACCATAGTGTGGTCAACGCCAGCGCTATGGCGGAGCTTCGCCAAATCGAAGACCGGCTGGGGCTCTCGCCCATGGCCATGAAACGCCTCCAATGGGAAATCGGCGATATTGAACAATCCAAGCCTGAGGACGACGGGGTGGTGATCGACGCCCATGACCGCTTCGCTAATCTCTGACCTCACCATGCCGCCCGGCTACTACCTCGGTGCCAAGGGGGCCTGGTGCACCCTCCCATGGCCCACCACCATGGATGAAAAACTGGACCTCATCGCTCACTCCCTAGGCCCCGCGGTCATCGACTGGGCCGAATGGCGCACCGATGAACCGGGCCTCCTCAACGACGACGGCGAACCCTGGCGATTCACGCCAGGGCAAGCCCGCTTCCTCATCCTCTGGTACGCCTTCAACGACCAAGGCCGGTTCATCTACCGGCGTGGCTGCAAGCGCGGCAGCAAAGGCAGCGGCAAAGATCCTCTGGCCGCCGCCATGTGTAACATCGAGCTACTCGGCCCCTCCCAGCTCCACTGGGATGGCGCCCGCTACGTAGGCAAACAACACACCATGCCCCTCGTGCAGATAGCCTCCAACTCCGAAGAACAATCCAAAGACGTCCTCCGGGTTGCCAACAGCCAATTCGGCGCCGAAGCCACCAACTACTACGGGTTAGACAAGGGGAGGACTGCGACCTTTGTGAAAACCTCCCCAGCCCGCATCGAAGTGCTCACCGCCTCAGAGAGGTCTTCCGAAGGCGACCCTGCCACTTTCATCGTGCTCAATGAAACCCACCACATGACCCAGCGCTCCGGTGGGCATGCAGTCGCCAAAGTGGCTCGCCGAAACGTCGGCAAATCAAAGAAAAGCGTGCAGGCCCGAATGGTGGACTTCACCAACGCCCACCAGCGGGGCCAAGACTCCATCGGCGAAAAAACCTTCGAAGCATGGCAGAAACAACAATCCGGTAAATACCCGCAGCTCAAGAAAGACATCCTCTATGACTCCATTGAATTTGACCCCAAGCTAGACATCTACGACCCCCAGCAGCGCATGCTGGCGCTCCAGCAAGCCTACTCCGATGCCCCATGGGCCGACCTCGAACGCCTCTCCGACGAGGTGGTGGACCCCGAACTCTCGGCCGGTGACGCTATCCGCTTCTACATGAACGGACTCGGAGACGCCGAAGACTCCTACGTGTCTGCCAAAGCCTGGGCGGCACTCGCCGACCCCACCCGCCAGTTTGAGCCGGGGGATCAGATCGCCATGTTCCTCGACTGCTCCAAATCAGAAGACGCCACCGCCCTCATGGGCTGCCGAATCTCAGACGGGTACAACCAAACGTTGGGTGTGTGGTCCAGGCCCCGCGGACCCCGAGGTGAAGGCTATCTCGTCGACCGCGACCAGGTGGACGCTAGGGTGCGAGAAATTATGGAACTGTACAAAGTCGTTTGGTTCGGCGTCGACCCGTCACCCGCCAAAGATGACACCACCGAGGCCTCCTACTGGAGGCCCCTCATCGACGCATGGCACCGTGATTTCCGCCGAAAACTCCGCTGCTGGGCAACAAAAACCCACTCCGTCCTCTGGGACATGCGGCTTTCCGAACCCGGCGCCGCCGACCGGAACCGGCGCTTCTCCCAGGAGGTAGAGATCATCCAGGACCTTATCGACAAAGACGGCCTGGACGGGCCATTCCGACATGATGGTGACCCGGCGCTCACAGCGCATGTGAACAACACGAAAATCCGCTGGAACAAGTTTGGTTTGGCGATTGGTAAAACCAGCCGTGACAGCCACCAGCTCGTCGATTTGTGCGTGGCCATGGTGGCTGCCAACGTCGGCCGGCGTGAAGCCCTGAACTCCGGTAAGGTTCGTGCCCGCCGCAAGGCCGGCCCTAAGAAGCGAAGGAGAGTGATGATCGGATGACCCTCGAACTGATCCACGACTATGAGCTCGCAGACGACGAGCATACCCTCATCGCCAAGCTGGCGGGGCGGCTGCAAGAACACGCCCGGAAGAACAAGTCGAAATGGGCTTACTATGAGGGCAAAAACGCCCTCAAGGATTTGAACATTGCCCTACCTGCGGTTGCTGGAAGTATCCGGGCGGTTGTTGGCTGGCCCGAGATTGTCGTCGATTCTTTAGCGGAGCGGCTGGAGTGGCAAGGGTGGATCTCCCCGAAGTCGGACATCAGCGAACTAGACCAGGTGTTCGCCGAAAACGACCTAGCTTCTGAATTCGCTAAAGCCACCCTGGAATCCCTCGTCACTGGTATGGGGTTCCTCGAAGTATCCGCGGGCGGCGATGGTGAACCCGCCATCATTATTGATGCGGTTACTGCCAATGAGGCCACCTACATGTGGGATGACAGGCTTAACCGCATGGCAGCAGGCTATATTGAAAAAACCGGGGAAAACGGCGAAAAATACCAAACCCTACATTTGCCGGACCGGGTGATCTCTATCATCACCGACCCTCACAAGGCGGAAAAGGAAATCATCTGCGTCAAACACGGCTGGGGCAGGTGTGGCCTGATCCGTATCCCGAACCGGTCCCGCGCCGGGAAAGATGCAGGCGCCTCGGAAATCACCACGGCCATCGAATACTACACCGACCACGGCGTTCGCACAGTGCTCGGCATGGAGTTCAATAGGGAGTACTACACCACCCCACAGCGCTATTTACTGAACGCCACATTCGACCAGCTAGGCCTAGATGAGGACGCGACAGAGAGCGATCTTATCCAAATGGGGTGGAAAGTGGCCATGAGCAAAGCACTTGTGGTGCCGCCGGGTGATCCTGATGATGGGTTGCCGAACATCACTGCGGGCCAGTTCCAAGCATCCCCGCCGACGCCCTATATTGAAGAGCTGAAGATGATGGCCCAGCTTGTGTCAGCGCAATCCGGGGTGCCGGTATCGTATCTGGGTTTCGCCTCCGATAATCCACCCAGTGCCGACAGTATCCGCGCCACCGAATCCCGCCTGGTGCGGCGTACTGAGCTTCGCCAGCTGGCATTCGGCCGCCCACTGTGCCGCGACCTTGCCTACGTGTGCAAAGCCATCCTTGATGGCAGGCCGCCCGAATGGTCGTTTATTGCCTCCCTCGAAGCGAAATGGCTGGCTGCCGCCACCCCCACCCTGTCGGCAACCATGGACGCCATGACCAAAGCCGTAGCGGCTGAAATCACCCCGAAACACTCCTCCGTGGTGTGGGGCCGGGTGGGGTTCAGCCAGACCGAACAGGAAATCATGCGTAAGGAGCTCGCCGAACAATCCGCCACCCAACGCGCCACCGTGCTTGCTGGCGGGGCTACCACCGTTGGTGATACCACCGTGCTTGAACTGGCCAGGGCAAACCGTGACCCCGAAGAAACCCCCAACACCACCGATGAAACGCCTGTTGAAACCGGCCCGCAGGAAAACACGCCCGCTTCGCGGGGGGGGGGCGGAGGCAGATGACCTCAAACAACGCGCCGACGCCCTAGGCGTCCTGATCCGCGCCGGGGTTGAGCCCAAAGCCGCCGCTGACCTTGCCGGTCTGCCCGGGATCCGGTTCACCGGGGCAACCCCCGTATCACTACGGGAGAAAACTTAAGCAAAACCCATGGGAGGGAGGTGCTAGCCATATGGCCAGAGACCTGGATGCCGAAGCTGACTACCAGCAGGCCATGGACAACCTGCGGACCCTCGCTATACGGGATTTGGTGTCTTGGTGGAAACAGACTGAAACCCTCGGGTTCGCCGACGCCAAGCAGCTTATGGAAGAGCCCTTCCAGGCGATTATCGCAGCCTACGGGGAACAAGCCGCCTACGCCGCCGCTGACTACCTATTCCGCTCCCGCAGCCTCGACGATAACCTCCGCGGCCTGGAATATCCCGAAGTGGCCGACCCGGCGGGGTTCGAGCAAATCCTCGGCTCCTACGCCTGGGCACTAAACACCTCCCGCAACGCCACTGGCGGTTTGGATAGGCAGCTAGTGCTACGGAAACTCGCCGGTATCACCAACCGGCTCGTGCAACAACCTGCCCGCGAAACCGTATACCAGGCCACCCGGAAAGCCGGCACCCGCTACGCCCGCGTGCCGGAACCCCACGCTTGCACCTTCTGTCTCCTCCTCGCCAGCCGTGGTGCTGTCTACAGCCGCGATACGGTGCTGCTTACTGAGGCCGGCAAAAAATACCACGACAACTGCAAATGCCTCGGCATCGAAGTGCAAACCCCCGCCGACCTACCACGCATCAACCAAGAACTGGAACAAGTCTACGCAACCTCCGGCAGATATCCCGGCAGCGACCAAGAGGCTTTCGCCGAAGCCATAGAACGCCACCGAAACCAAACACCCGACTGGGTGCCGCCAGACGCCGTCCGATACCGACGTGCAGTCGACATGTCGAAAGCTTCGGGCGATCGAAAAATCACCGTCAAAGAAGCCCTAGACATTGGCTTAGCGGATGATACAGCATGGCCCGAAAAAGAAGACCGAATCCGCAAATGGCTAGAAGATAACGGCGCGCAATCCGTCATCAAACTGAAAGAACTCGATAAAATACCTGGTGGGGCGGGGCTTAGATTTAGGGATAGGACTGGAATCTCGAATACTCCTGATGCCATTGTTGATGGAGTCACGACGGAGATGAAATCCATCACCTCGAAAAATGGGATTAATAACAGGGGCAGAAAAGGGAAAAAACAATCAGACGCGCTCATTTATGATCTGAGAGGAGCGGAGCATGATGAGAAAACTATCCTAGCTGATTTACGCAGGGCAGTAGACAATAATGGCGCTGATCTTGATAGGATTGTAGTGATAACCAAGGAAAAAACAATTCTCTGGGAAAGGAGTTAGAAATGTCGTATGCTGCATCCATCATCATTCGAGATGCTGCCGAAAGCCCTGAGGATGTTGCAACTCAAGCAAAGAATTTAATCGCATCGCGTTTTTCCACAGCGAAGAAATTCTCAAGTGTGTGGGTTAACGTGACGCCCGTAAAGCAGCGGCGTGATTTCGGGATCGTCGAGATTGATGTTACGCAGTCTCGGGAATCAGCTGCACTAATCTTGCTGAAGGAGATTTTCTTCTTCCTTTGTGAGGAAACCGATTGGGCCTTGGAACTCGACTGGGATGGTGCTGAAGACCTCGGCGATGATTTCAGCGAATACATGCGTCGGCCCCGGGGCAATTCTGACCCCGTAGCATTCGACCCGTATTCCGATGAGGAACAGGACAATCCCTACTGGGAACGAGAAGAAGTCCAGTTAGCCGCCGCTAACGCTTAAAACTAGCATCCCCAGCAACCCGCGTTCTCCCCGCGAGACCGCGGGTTTTCTCATACCCAAAACACACACGAATATGAAAGGAACCCCCATGCCAGCCAGAGCATTAGCAATGCCCCCCTGGGTGCGAACCATCACCCCCGACATCCCCGCCGGCGGCACGACTGATGCCGCCCAGGCGGATACCGCAACCCCGCAAGCCTCAGACCGCGAAAGCGAAACCCCCGAAAGCAATGACAACAACGGCAGCGATGATGAGGGCGACCCCGACCCCACACCAGCAGATGAGCCGGCAGACGACGCAGCCGTGTGGAAAAAACACGCTCGCACTTGGGAAACCCGGGCTAAGGAAAACAAAAAAACCGCCGATAGTCTCCAGGCCCAGCTTGATGCCGAAACAGGTAAAACCAAGCAGGCCGAGGAAGCCCTCGCCGAAGCAACCAAACGCCAACAGGCAGCCGAAACCACTGCCGCCCGCCTAGAGCTCGCCCTGGAATTCGGCCTCAGCCGGAAAGAAGCCGAGACCTTCCTCCACGGCGACACCGAAGCCATGCGCACCCAAGCACAACTCCTAGCGGACCGCGCCGGGGTTGGGGCGTCGAAAAGCCGCCCCGCCACTTCGCCGCTCCAAGGCAAGGGCAAGGCCGGCTCCTCGAAAGAAAACGACCGCCATTGGGCTCGGCGCCTCATGGGTAAAACCAAAACCGAAAAATAAAAGGATGTGATTCATCATGCAGCTCAACCCAATCCGTGAACCCCTAGGGGTCGATAACCGCAAGTGGCTAGGAAGCCGCCATGGTGTGGCTAACGCCCAAACCGTCACCATTGACGGGAAGAAAATTTCCGCCGTTGCGAAGGACAACGTTCTGCCTTCCGGTATCCCGCTGAAGCGGGGGGCTGGCGGTAAATACGAGCCAGTAACCGCGGCAGGTGACACCCTAGCTGGATTCCTGCTCACCTCCCAGTCCGCCAAGCAGAAAGACGTGGATATCGTGGCCCCCATGCTCGACCACGGCCGCATCCGGGTGAAATACCTCCCCGAAGGCGTATTCGACATCACCACCTTGACCACCCCTAACCCCCATTTCATCCTCACCCCGAAGGAAGGTGACTGATCCTCATGTTATGGACCGAAGTTGTGCAGCCGCAGTCCCTCACCACTGTGGCCCGTGAAACCCTTGATGAGCGGGAACGCTCCAAAAACATCCTCGCTCGATTTCTCCCCAACCGTGTTGTTGACGACATCTACGTACAGCTATACGCAACTAATAATGGCTTAGTTGAGGCCGCTGAATACCGCGCCTACGACGCTGAAACCCCCATCGGCGCTACGCCTGGCGGTAAGAAGATCTCCCTGGAACTACCGCCCCTGGGCCAGAAAATCCCCGTCAGCGAATACGACCAGCTCCGGGCCCGCGGCGCCAACGTCCCAGCAGCTGGTAAAGACCTGATCGGTCGGTCTGCGGTGAATGCGGCCCGTGCTGTTGCTGACCGAGTGGAACTGTTGCGCGGCGAGATTCTCGCCACCGGCAAAGCTCTAATCGCCGAAAATCAGTTCAGCGCGGAGCAAGATTTCGGCCGCGACCCCCGCCTCACCACCACCGTGGGCACCAAATGGAGCCAGTATACTATTGCAACCCCGATTGAGGATCTGCAGGCTCAGGTAGAGCTCTACTCCAATATCAGCGGTGAAGCTCCTGGATACTTGCTAGTATCACCCCCAGTTATTAATAATCTGATCCGTTGCGAAGAAATCCGCAAAATGCGGGGCGGAGTCAATGGTATCCCTAGCATGGTGACCGCGGACGAGCTTCAGGCTATCCTGGAATCTTTCAGGCTGCCACCCATGCTGGAGTATGACCGTAAAGTTCGTAAGAACGGCATTTTACGGCGAGTGATTGACGAAAAAGTCGCTATCCTGCTCCCCACCGTGGATGGTGACGAATCCCCCCTGGGCTACACCTTCTGGGGCACCACCCTCGAAGCCGTCGACCCCGCCTACGGCATTGCCGACGAAGATCGCCCCGGCATCGTAGTTGGCGCTTATCAAGAAGACGATCCTAAAAGCACCTGGGTGCGAGCGAACGCAATCAGCATGCCTGTCCTTGGTGACGCTAACTACACCGCGGCCATGACCGTCCTCTAAGAGCCAAGGAGAACCACTATGGCAACCATTCGCAGCGACCTGGAAAGCTACGTCATTGCACACGATGAAACCCAGGCCCATGTACTCGCCCCAGGTGCGGAAGTACCCGACGGCGTAACTATCCACCCCGACCTGCTAGAACCGGAACCCGAAGATCCTGAAGATCCTGAAGGCTTGGGTGACGACGGGGAAGGCGGGGAGGACAAGCCCCCAGCAGGTACGAAGACAACCCGCCGGAGTAGCAGCCGTGCTCGCAAGTCTTGACGATGTTAAGGCCCGCATTCCCCACGTGGATTTCGACGAAGACCAAGCTCTAGGGCTATTGGAGGAGGCATCTGCCCTGGTTGAGGGGTACCTGCAAAAACCAGTGCCCGAACCAGTGCCGGAAACCATCAAAATCGTGGTATCCCGCATGGTAGCCAGGGTCATCGAAGCCCCCAAGGAAACCGCCTTCCAAGAATCCATGCAGGTCACCGCCGGCCCGTTTAGCCAAAGCGCGAACTTCACCCACGGTGGTAGTGGTGGCGCCCCCTGGCTCACCACATCGGATAAAACAATGTTGGCTCCCTTCCGTAAGAAACGCCGCGGTATCTACTCCATCACCATGAGCTAAAGAAAGTAGGGGGCGATGCCAGGCCTGCCCACAAACAGTTATTACCCGGTGACCCGGCTCCGCCGCTTCAAAACCGGCACCGATGAGCTCGGCAACCCCACCTACGGGCTCCAGGGCACCATCATTAACGTAGCGGGGTGGGCGAAACCCACCACCGCAGAACCCGAACTAGCGGGCCATGCCCGCCGAACAGTCGCCATAAAAATGTACGCCCACCCCGGCGGCTTTATCGAGACCGACATTGTTATCCTCACCCCAGGTGGCGAACGCCTAGAGGTTGTGGGCGAACCCGAAAACTACGAACACGGCCCCTTCGGCTGGGCCCCAGAATTGGAGGTGATTAATCTTGCCGGAATCGAATAACCAATGGTTAGAAGTAACCCTCGGCGCTGAGGAAGACCGATCCGATTATGTCCAATGCGTAAGCCTATCCTTCGATGGCGGCAGTCTTATCTGTTTCGCCGATGAAGGCATGCGGCAAGTACGAGCAGCCTATTCGCCCACCGGGTGGGCCAGGTGCAGGTGGGTGGATTACAGCGAAATACGCGCCGAACAAGACCAAGCTCGGCACAAGTGAGCAGGCTATGGCAAAGTACGCGCCGAACAAATCCGCGCTGAAAGCACTGCTCAAAGACCCCATGACCCAAGGGATCGTAGTCGACCACGCCGAACAAATAGCAGCCCGCGCTGGTGACGGTTTTGTCTCCTCCTACCAGATGGGCAAAACCCGCCACCGCTGCATCATCTACGCCGACACCTGGTCAGCCAAACGTCGAGAAGCCAGGGACAACATCCTCACCAGAGCCCTAGGCTAACCCACCCCCTGGAAGGAGGCCCATGTGACCACCACCGCAACCACCACAGTGATTGCCGAGCTGGCGCGCCGGGTAGGGGTGCCAGTATCTAGCCGCATGCCGGGCACCCCGAAACCGCAAGCCTTCATCATTGTTTCCCGCATCGGCGGCGGCATGGAGGACTGGGCACTCCGCAGCCCCCGGTTTTTAGTGGAGTGCTACGCCCATACCGAGCTGGACGCTGAGGCCCTGGCCGAAACGGCCTACGAAGCGTGGGTGCGGATGCGAAGCAGTCAAATCCAATCCACCACCATAGATACCCTCACCAGGTACGCAGACCCCGACCCGAAGCTCTACCGCTTCCAATTCACCGGTGGCGTGCGGCTCCTAGCCCACTAGCCGGCCCCTGGCGCGGCAGCAGGGACACCATCCTGCCGCAACTCCCTTTTCCGACATTCCTGATTTAGGAGAATACCCATGGCTATCAACATTCAAAACGCCTTCGTGGCCACCCCGCCCATCGACGGCGGCGTCTACTTCAACGCCCCAGTCGATACCCCGCTGCCGAAAACTGCCCTCGAAACCCTCCATAAGGATTTCAAAGATCACGGCGCTGTAGGCGAAGACGGTTTCACTCACACCATTAACCGGGAAACCAGCACCGAAAAAATGTTCGGCGGAGATGACTGGGTAGACACCCAAACCTCGTATACCGAAACAGTCGTTCTCACCCTGCTCGAAGACGGCAACACTAATGTGCTCCGATCTTGCTTCGGCGACGCAAACGTCATCGAAAAAGCAGCCACCGACAAGCACGGCCGCCAGATCACCGTGTACCACACTGCTGAACGGCTACCGCTCAAGCGCCACGTTGTGAAAGCTGTTTCCGGCGAAAAAGCTAAAACCTTGGTCGTACCGGTCGGCCGGATCACTACCGTGGAAAAAACCGCTGAGGTCCATTCCGCATCCACGAAATACAACGTCACGATCACTGCTTTCAAGGGCCCCGCCGAATTCAAATTCGCAAACTCCTTCGAGCTGCGGGACGACGGCATGGTCGACTCCAGCAACCCAGACCCCGACGCCCAAGACCGGACCGTGACCCTCCCTGCTGGTGTTACAGGCGGCACCTTCACCCTTTCCGTCGACGGCCACGCCACCGCTGAACTCGCATTTAACGCCGGCGCTGAAACAGTACAGGCCGAGCTGCGTAAACTCGCAGGCGCCACCACCGCCACCGTCACAGGTAATGCTGGCGGGCCCTACACCATCAAAGATGTCGCCGGGGCCCTCACCGCCGATGGAACCAAACTCACCGGCGGTGCGGGCACCACCATCACCGTAAACCCCTAAACCCCTCCCCGGTAACTCCGGGCGGCGGAGGGAACAACAACGGCGGCGGGCCTGTACCGCCGCCCCCGAAACCGGACACCCGCCGACGAGCCGTATCATTCGGGTGGGAAGACACCTCATCGAAAACCTACAACTGGGAAGAAACCCTCCAAAAAGTAGTAGACGCTGGCGGCACCACCATCGACCTAGCGGTAGGCCGACCCGAATGGCTGCTCTCCCCAGAAGTGCCCTCAGACAGTGGGCTCACATCATCCCTATCAGCAGCCGAAGGCGACCCCATCGCAGGGATCATCGACACCGCCCGTGCAGCTGGCATCACAAGCATCTACCTCACCCTGGATGCTATGGCCACCACCACCCTGGCGAAACCCGAATACCAAGAACTACGCTCCGTATCCAGAGACGGCACCATCCGAGACGACCTGGGCAGCGCCTACGCCCTCACCAAAGGACACATCGGTGACATGCTAGAGGCCGCCGCACGGCACCTCGCGGCCCGCTACGGCAACCGCATCAACGGCATCATCCTCACCGAAATCCACTGGGACTCCGGGTCATTTTCGGCCAAAGACCTGGAGCTATTCAAACAAGACACCGGTGAGACAGATTGGACCCGCCGCGGCGACGGCACCCCCCACGAAGGGCCCAAAGAGCTGGCGTGGTTCGGTGATAAAATGGCCGAAGTCGCAGGCCGCATCAAACGCGCCATCGGTAATGTCCAACTGGTTTTCGACGTGCGAGTCAACTGGGCCAACCCGCCTGCGGGCCGGCCCGACAGCGGACACGACTATGCCAAACTGTTGCGGCATGCCAATCTGATTCAGCCCTGGGTCTACTTCGACGCTGGGCAGGCTGGGAAAGCCGCGCCCCTGGTGGAAGCACTCACCGCACAATGGCCAGGCAAGATCCGCCCCTCCATCGGCCTGTGGGGTGCGGGCGGCACCACCATCCCCGCAACCGACCTGGACACGGCTATCACCTCACTACGCGACCAACCGTGGCTGCAAGTCACACCAGCATCAAAACTCACCACTGCCCACTGGCAGGTGTTGAAAAACTGGCGCTAACCACACTGAAAAAGGGCCGTGGGCAAAACCCCGTTACCGCCCGCGACCCTCAACTCCTCTATCAACTAAGGAGCCATCATGGCATTCGACATCCCCGGATTTGACAACATCGAATTCAACATCCCTGCAGGCAAAGACAAAAAAGTTACCATCACTATCCCACCAGTTGACTGTCTTTATCCCACAGACATCACCGCCATCCAAAACGAAGCCGAAAAACGACACATCGGCAATGACTCTGTTGAAATTACGCGGCTCTTCCTGCTCCACTTCAACAACGCCCAGGCTAAGAAGGACGCCATCAACAAGCTAGTACAACGCCAGCTGGTGGAAATCGACCGCATTTGGGGCCAGGAATCAGGTATCCTGCTGGGGGAATCCTTGCCCTCCACCGGTACGCCTTCGGGGGAGACCCCCAGCTCACCGACGCCCTCCGAATAGACATCCTTAACATTGGGCA
>ERZ773070.535-NODE-535-length-27659-cov-8.283908_pt1 | contig 27659 bp, 24 predicted proteins | sample MGYA00580618_ERZ773070 | MGnify/ENA primary metagenome ERZ773070 (study PRJEB29015, sample SAMEA2738023) | human oral metagenome | biome: human oral; feature: human-associated habitat; material: dental | place: China | collected 2019 ... | reverse complement strand
GCTTGACCGAATGGATTTCGGACAAAGCAAAGAACCGTGTAGAGGTGCACTTCCTCCCCGAAGTTCCGCCAGCAGAGGCAAAAAAGGGATTGTAAGGAATCGCTGATAAAATAGACCCTCAGATTGGCGTAGATTTTTCGTCCTGTCAAGGAAACAAACCGGACGCATAGCCAAAGCTATGTGGAGGATTTGTCGACAAAGAGAGGGCGGAAAAGATGTGCCAAGGTGGCGGTGCTGAATTTATCAGTGCTTCCTTAAGCACAATAGGTTGACAACCCAACAAAATTTTGTATACTTAGGACTAAGTTATAATAAGAAAAGGAGTCCGTCTGAAATGATAAGAAAGAAAGGTCTCACAGCACTCGGCGCTCTTGCTGTCGCGGGATGTGTTGGCATCATGGCGCCGTCCGTACAGGCGGCAGAGAACGCCTCTGTCAATGCGGATATTGCGAGCGATATGCCGCATCGTGTTGTCGAGGGCGGTGACTTTAAGACGGCTACCCTTCGTCCGGATCGCCTGCTTGAGACCTACCGCCTAACGAAGTATGATGTCATTGATATCCAGGTCATCGGACTCCCTGAAGGTGCCGGAATGAGCGACATCATGATCGGTCCCGATGGCTATGCACAACTGCCTTATGTCGGCTCCGTGAAACTTGCGGGGCTGACACTGGATGAGGCAAAGGCTGTGCTGATGGAGCGGATGAGCATGTATCTTCGCTTTCCGGACATGTCGCTCATTATGAAATCCTATGGACCACGTAAAGTCTATGTTATGGGGGAAGTCGGTTCGCCCGGAATACAGGAACTCTCTGCCGATAACCTCAACGCATACGCAGCCCTTTCCTCTGCCGGCGGCATCAAACGCCGTGGACGGAGCACACAGGTTCAAGTACTGCGCGTTGTGGGCGATACCATGTACTATAAGACGCTGAATATCAAAAACTATATCAAGAAACATGACCTCACACAGAACGTCGTCCTGCAGGACGGCGACATCATCTATGTACCGCGTTCCAATGGCATTAAGATTGATGAGGATGTTCTGCCGTATGTGAGCGTATGGGCAATGTATAAGGCTTTGACGAAGTAAGTCGGGAGGAGATTGAATGATGGACCGCAATGAAGATTCGATCGATCTCGGACGTCTATTTTGGGTGATGGGGCGGCACAAGGCTGTTATATTCGGTATTGTGGGGATTTGTACCGTTCTAGCACTTGTGATTTCGCTTGTTTTGCCGAAGCAGTATGAGTCTACAACACTCGTTCAAACGCGTAGCGCCGGAGCGGCCTCTTCGGGAGCTGTTGCGGCTCTTGCGGTTCTTGGAGGCGGAACAGCATCTTCTCAAACAACGAATTATATGGAGTTGATGAAGTCGCGAACGGTTTTAGAACCGATTATTGACAGCCTTGCGTTTGAAGGTGAAGATAAGAAGCCGGATGCAAAAAACTTCGCAAAAAAATATCTCGACATAAAAAATACAAAGGGAACGAATCTCATTGAGGTTTCTGCACGCTGGAGAAGTCCGGAAGAGGCGCAACGCATCTCTCAGACCGTTGTGGATAACTTCCTTCTCATGCAGACAGATATGAACCAGCAGACACAATCGTTACTTTTAAAGTTCCTTGAAAAACGAATTGACGAGAGTAAAGAAGCTTCCGAGGTTGCAGAGGAAAAACTGGTAACGTTCAGTAAAGAACACAAGATTTACAGCCCGGATGAACAAGTAAAGTTTGTTGTCGGTCAAATGCAGGCGTTCGATAAGGCTATGGCAGATTTCGAGGTTTCTATTAAGTCCGGACAGGCATCTTTGGATGCTGCGAATGCAGCGCTTGAAGACCAGAAAATGAGTAGCAGAATGTATAACGTGTCGGATAACGGCATTGTTCAAGGACTGCGTTCAAAAATAGTTGCGAAGCAGGTCGAGCTTGTTGGGTTGCGCCAAAATTATACCGAAAAACATCCCAGTGTCCAAAGGGCGGTGGAGGAGTTGCATCAGCTCGAAAATAGTCTGCATTCAGAAGTGGTGGCTTCTGTGGACTCCAATGCGGTCACACTGAATCCTACCCAGTCCGAACTTCTCAAACAGCAGGCGCTTGCTTCTGTTGAGATTTCTGTTGCAAAAGCAAGTAAGTTAGCTGTCGAAGAAGAGTGGGGGAAGAAAGAAAAAGAGATCGGGAAACTGCCGGACGATGTGTTAGAGTATGTTCGTCTGCAACGCAATGTGACCATTCAGAGTGAAGTTTATCTGAACCTTGTAAAACAGAGTGAGCAGAGTAAGCTTCAAGCAGCAATGGAGAGTATGGACATCCAGATTGTCGATCCTGCCAATCTTCCGGATGAAGATAGACCTGTTGCACCGCGGAAGAAGCTGATTACAGCGATTGGGTTTGTGGTCGGTGTCCTTCTTGCAATGGGGTACAGTATGCTTGTCTATCGGCGTGAAGCATAACACAGAATAAGGAGGGAAGCACATATATGAATACGGGGATCAGAATACCAACTCGCATTCGTAGGGTATGTGCCCCCCTTCTTTTTATTATCTTCGATTATACAGCAATTCTCCTTGCCGAAAAGATGGCATTTGGTCTGCATGATCTCTATGGTCTTCTTATGGGGACATCCTATCATGTTCCCGATGCCTACCTCTTTTTTTGGATTCCCCTTGTCTTTATTGCCTTCCTTGGAATCGCACAGACATATACAAAGATGCAACCGATCCTAGAGACCGTGCGACAGATATTCTATGCCGTTCTCTATGCGCTCATTACCTGCCTCCTTGCCCTCTACTTTATGGAGGCGAGCATGCTTGCTTCACGTCTCTACGTGATCCTATTTGGTATACTCGCGTTGTTCAATATCTATGTTGGGCGCTACATCCTGCTGAAACTCCTCAAGACAACCAATACACTGACAAAACCGGTCATCTTGATTGGTGCGGGAAAAACCGCAGAACTTGTCCTTCGTTCTTTTGATCGAGATTTGGGGTATCGCTATAGAGTGATTGGAATATTGGATGACAGCCCCATCTCGGAAGACTTGCCCCAGAAATTTCTTTTGATGGGTACATTGGAAAACGCGGCAGAAATCATTCATGATTCCAGTGTCAAGACGGTTATCATTACAGCTCCCGGTATGGAGAAGGAAAAACTTCAAACACTCTTGGAGGGTATACAGCCTTATGTAAGGGATATTATCTTTGTCCCCGATTTGATCGGTGTTCCTCTCTACAATGTCGAAGCTCAGACACTCTTCAATGAGCAGATTATGATGTTGTCCCTCAGAAATAATCTTGCGCGTCGTCGCAATCAGCTATTCAAACGTATCTTTGACATTGTGGTTGGCGGCTTGGTGTGCATCCCGATCATTCCAATTATTTTTGTCATTGCCCTTTGCATCAAGATTGATTCGAAGGGGGCTGCTTTCTTTAACGCTGAGCGCATCGGAAAAAAGGGAGAAATATTTACCTGCTATAAGTTTCGTTCCATGCATCTGGATTCTCAGAAAATCTTGGAGGAGTATCTTGCAGAAAACCCTGCAGCGAAAGAGGAGTGGGATACTTACGCAAAACTCCGTGATTACGATCCACGCGTGACAAAGGTTGGAAAATGGATCCGAAAATATAGTTTGGATGAACTGCCCCAGATCCTCAATGTGATCAAAGGCGATATGAGTCTTGTAGGACCTCGTCCTTATCTCCCACGCGAAAAGAAAGATATTGGTGAGTACCTTTCTACGATCACCTTGACTGTTCCAGGGGTTACGGGGTTTTGGCAAACCAGTGGGCGCAATGATGTCAGCTTTGCAGGGCGCGTTGCGATGGACACTTGGTACGTACGGAACTGGTCAATTTGGCTCGATTTGATGTATTTATTTAAGACTGCAAAGATTGTGTTTACAGGAAAAGGTGCCTACTGATTATCTCTTGATGCTCCAACAACTCGTTAAGAAAAATCTTACGCAGGAGGCTCTACAAATGAACAATCTTCGCGTTTTGCATATTGGTGAGTATGTGCAGGGCGGTGTTGCTACCTATATTAAGACATTGCTAACTCACTCAAGAGATGTAGGTGTAGATGAATTCATGGTCTTAGCGGATGCCAAATCCGATCATAGTTGGTCACTAGATCCAAATCACGTTTTTTTTTATTCGTATCGTCGAAGCTTTTTGAATATCATTCCCGCCATGTGTTTTATTCAAAACGTCATTGCACAGGTAAAGCCTGATGTTATCTATTGTCACAGTACATGGGCCGGTGTATTAGGCAGATTTCCGTTCTTCTTCAAAAAGAAGCGTATGCGTATTTTATACAATGCACATGGTTGGGCGTTTACGCAAGATACTTCGGATTGGAAAAAACATCTATACGCATGGGTAGAACGACTTCTTGCTGTAAGGACGGATTGGATTATCAATGTATCGCAGTATGAAATGTGCAGTGCTATATCATACGGAATTCCTGAAACAAAAATGAAGCGGATTTACAGCGGTATATCTTCTCATAGGGAAGATGTTCAAGAGGCATCTCCGTTTGATTCGAGTCGCATAAATCTCCTTTTTGTTGGGCGATTCGATCCGCAAAAAGGCGTGGATTTGCTTTTATCAGCAATGCAGAATCTTACACGGAAGGATGTACACTTGACACTTATTGGAGACAGTGTGTTAGGCGGCAAAGATTTTTCTGTTGCTGATATGGATAATGTCTCTTCTTTGGGGTGGATTTCACATGATGAATTGCCCAGATATTATTTTCATTGCGACGCTGTTGTTATGCCCTCGCGTTGGGAAGCCTTTGGGCTAGTCGCCATTGAGGCGATGAAGTATGGAAAGCCTGTTTTGGTAAGCCCGAATGGAGCCCTTCCTGAATTAGTTTCTTCCAATATAAATGGCTATGTAATCGATTTTAATAACCCCAATGCGCTTAACATAGTGGAGTTAGATAAAGAAAAACTTCGCACAATGGGAGAGCAAGCAGAAAAGATTTTTCATCAAAAATTTGATTCTACTAAGATGTGTCAGGAAACCCGTGCACTATACGATGCAAATTAGCACGTCAAGACGCCGCAATAGCCGATATAAGCACGTTATGAGCCGGTCATAGGGGGACGGCGACTATGAAGATTTTACATGTTGGCTTGGACAAAACGTTGGGTGGAATAGAAAGGTTCCTTTTTAATGTTTACAACAATCGGGATAAGTCGTTTCAAATGGATTTTGTCACAACAGCAGATAGATTCAACTACGTGCTTTCAGATTTTCTTACCAATGACAATGACTGTCAGATTATTCGCATAGCCAATTTTTCGAATCCGCTCCGACATGTTTTAGACCTTTATCGCTGCATTCAGTTGGGGAAATATGATATTGTGCATATTCATAAAAACAGCTTGGCAAATCCGCTTGCAATACTTGTTGCAAGTGTAACCGGGTCGTGTAAGGTTATTGTCCATTCCCATAACACACAGCCAAGTACGAGTCGTCAAATTGGAATGGCTTTGCATTGGTTGAACAAGAGACTTTTATCAAAACTACCAGTAATGAGATTAGCTTGCTCCAGACTTGCAGGAGATTGGCTTTTCCACCATTCAAACTATACAGTTTTGCATAATGCGATTGACTTAGATAAATTTATATTCGATATAAACATTCGTAAAGAGGTGCGTACATCATTGGATTTGGAAGATTGCTTTGTGATAGGAGCAATTGCGCGAATCTCAGATCAGAAAAATCAACTGTTTATGTTGGATATTCTTCAAGAAGTATTACGCACCGAGGAGCGTGCCATGTTGGTGTTGGTCGGAGGATATCCACGTTCTAAAGAAGGGGAACGCTACTATCAACTTGTTTTGGATAAGATAAAGCGTATGCATTTGGATAGGAACGTGAGGTTGTTGGGATCACGGGACGATGCGAATCAATTATATCAAGCCTTTGATGTAGCGTTGATTCCGTCGAAGTACGAGGGCCTTTCGATCGCGGCGATAGAGGCACAGGCTGCAGGGCTCCCGTGTGTTGTATCAGATGTTCTATCGGATGAGACGCGTGTTTCTTCTTATTATACGTCTGTGGCATTATCGGCTGACCCTGCAAATTGGGCAGAGGCAATCCTCCAACAGAAATATGTAAAGCGATCGAACATGAAAAAAGAGATGGAGGCTGCCGGGTATGCGATGAAGCAGGAAATTCATTCGCTGGAAGAGATATATTCCAATTTAGTAAAAACCTGTGACTGAACGGGAGAGGGGGAGAAGATTGTGCCGATTGGTGCAGATGCAGCGTATTTTTTTACCGGCTTTTTGATTCTGCTCGGCATAATCGTGAAGCGCTCACCGTTACTATATGCTATTCAGCTTATATGGATGATCTTACTGTTGGGCGGAAACACCTTCGCGTTGGACTTTCCGATCAATGAGGCTTTGTATGAAGCCATTGGAAATAGTGGATACGATTTTTCCATACTGGGATTTGCTTATCAAATATCAGCAGACTATGCTAACCAATATGGATTGGAGTTTACTACCTACAACTTGCTCATATCCATATTCTCAGTTCTTCTTATTGCATGGCAGATACAAAAACACGCAAGGAATTATAATTTAGCTTTTGCGTTGTTATATCTTTATCCCTTTGTGGAAATGGTCATTCAGAAGCGTTTTCTCCCAGCTATGGCGCTGAGCCTTTGGGCACTGCAATACTTAAACAGAGATGGCTGGAAAAATCAAGCGAAGTTTTTTGGTATTTTTATCTTGGCATTAGGCTTCCATAGTGCAGTCGTTTTTTATATTGTGTTTTGGCTATTAGATCGGTTTACACATAAGGGATTTACGCGAAATAAAAAATTTATTATGGCACTGATATGGGGGGGATTGTGTGTAGTATCAAGCATGATTCCGTCGCTTGCAGGAATTATCTTTCCGGCGGATAAAGTGGAACTTTATTTTGAGACGTACGCGGAAAGCAGTGATATATTTAAATTTCTCTTTTGGGCGAGTCTGCATCTATCTGTTGTATTCTTAGTAGCTCATATTTATCGAAAAGTCCCGCAAACAGCATATACCAACCTCGTGTTTCGATTAAATATTTATTCGCTGTTTATCATACCTCTTTATGCGTTTGATCCTGTGTTTATGCGCTATCTTCGTGCCGTATTAATTTTTAACTATATGTTTTTAGGAGATTTCTTTCCCGAACGACTTCTTGTACGTAAACTTGATTTAAAGGCGGGTGGAGGAATCGTCTTATTGAGCATTATTTTTTGTTTAGTATGGTACTATCTAGGTATTGGGAATATGACGTATGAACGAATGGTAGCGCCCATTTTCCAACATAATATGTTTATTTCATAGGGTGTATGTAGTTGAGAAATGAGGTTGGGGTGTATGATAGGCGTTCGTCTAAAGGGCCGGCTAGGAAATCAGTTGTTTATTTATGCGTTTGCCCGTGCCTTGCAGGAGAGAACTAGGCAGGAGGTTCTGATTTACGATCGAAAAGATGAGCTTGATACGATGTGGCACTCCCATTTGGATCGCTATGTATTGAGTCCCTCGGTTCGTTTCACCAGTAAAAAAATCGAAGTCATGAGAATGACTTTGACAGGAAAACTGCTGTTTTTTTTCGATCGAATCTACAGCAGAAAACATAACAGTCATGAGGTGAACGAATATCAGCTTCGTCACTGGGAGAGAAATGTACGAAATGGTTTATTGCTATTGACCTATGGCTATCATCCCCTTCCGGATGAGATTCCGGAGGATATTTTTTGTGACGGATATTTTCAGTCGGCGCGCTTTATTGATGATATTCGGTCAAAATTGATTCAGGAGTTTACACCGAAGGAAGAGCCTTCACCTGACGAGAGTGAGTGGCTTAAGAAAATTGAGTCGACAAATTCTGTTTGTATTACGATACGGTTGGGAGATTACATAGGAAACAGTATCCATCAAGTTTGCACAAAGGAATTTTATCAAGACGCAATGCACAAGATGCGTGAACTGCATCCAAACTGCACCTTCTTTGTATTTTCAGATGAGGTAGACAAAGCTGCACAGATTTTGGACTTTCCGTATGCCGTTCATTTTGATTCGGGGTGCTCACAGGATGCAATGTCGCTTTACATCATGTCACATTGCAAACATTTTATTATATCCAATAGCAGTTTTAGCTGGTGGGCGCAGTATCTTGGCGATGCACCAAACAAAACAGTGATCGCACCCGATCGTTGGTATGCCAATGATACCGTTTGTGAGATTATGCAGGATAGTTGGATTCGCTTGAAATGTTGAGGCAGATGATATGAAAAAATGCTGTTTTATCATACCGTATTTTGGGAAGTTTAACTCGTATTTTCAGTTTTTTCTAGATTCCTGTGGAGCAAATCCTTTGTTTGATTGGCTTATTTTTACGGATGACAAAAGAGAATTTCGCTATCCCGATAACGTGCATGTCGTATATTGTACATTTTCCTATATCCGAGAACGAATACAGGAACAGTTCTCTTTTCCAATTTGTCTTGAACAACCGTATAAACTCTGTGACTATAGAATTTCTTATGGAGTGGTATTTAAGAGAGAACTCAGAGAATATGATTTTTGGGGATTCTGCGACAATGATATGATTTTCGGGCAGCTGGATCATTTTATTACAGAGGCTGTTCTTGAATCGTATGACCGTATTCTTGCACGTGGACATCTTACCCTGTTTCGAAATACCGAGCTTTTGAGAGAATTATATAAGGTGCATAGTTCTCATCTTTTCGTTGATTATCGATATGTATTTTCGACGAAATATAGTTGCCACTTTGACGAGTTTGAACCGTGGCTTGATGTCTGCAAAGAGCATAACATTAAGCAATGGATTGAACCTGTCATGGCGGATATTGACTGTAACCGTTTACCGTTTCACTTGGTAGATAATATAAAAGATGTAGAGTATCAGATCTTTTCTTGGAATCATGGTACATTGGAGCGCCTCTATGTGGACGAGAATCAAATAAAAAAAGATGAGTGGCTATATATCCACTTTCAGAAAAGAAGAATGGACATACAAAGTGAGTTGTTAGAGGATGTTACACAAGGAAAATATCCTCCATATCTTATGATACGAAATCAATTTATCTGCGAAAAAGATTTAATGGTGAACGAAATCAAAGATTTTTGTCGGCAGTCTTTTTTGGAGTCCTTGAATTTAGGACGAAAGAAAGCACGACTCAAAGAGATCGTAAATAATGTTGCGAATGGTGCGTTGCATTTTCGTTGGAAAAAGTTTCTGCATAAGAGAAGGATGGAGAAATCATAATGGATCTGAGTGTTATAGTAGCTGTTTACAATCACGACAAAGTGATTCGGCGTTGTGTCGAGAGTCTTTTAGGACAAAAGCAGACGGCGCTCTCAGTAGAAATCCTTTTGATTGATGACGGCTCGGCCGACGAATCAGCTGGTATATGTGACTCCTACAGCGAGCAATATGATTGGATCCATACGTTTCATAAGAAAAATGGTGGATGTGTAGACTCAAGACGATACGGGATTGCCAGAGCGAAGGGAAACTATATTGCCTTTGTGGATGGTGATGACTATGTAGAGTCGGATTATCTGAAAAACATTGAGCGGGCACTGTTAAATCCGGCAGATTATTATATTTTTAACAATAAGAAGACGTTTTTTTTGCAGGATGGGCTTTATGTCGAGAAGAATTTTCTAAGGTCGGGCTATCTGCCGCTTGAAATTGCTGCTGAATGGGTTCTTTTGTCTAAGGCATCTGCTGTATGGGACAAACTTTTTTCTCGCCAATTTATCGAGAAAAATAATATCTCTATTGGGGAAAATATCTCTCAAGGAGAAGATATGTATATCAATTCCAAAATACTAATGCACCGTCCTAAAATTTACGCTCAAAATACATCGTCGTATGTACATATTGCGAATTCTCCTACGAGCATCTTTGTGATGAGTGCTAAAATCAGCCACCTAGAAGACCTTTACATCATGTATAAAACGGGGAAGGAGCTGATCGATCAATTAGAATTATTAGACCGAAAAAGTGAATTTGAGATTCATATTTTGGGAGAGTTTGTAAAAAATATTGGATTGATGGTGCAGGGAGGAGAACGCACGGCTGAAATAAGAGCGTTTTTTTTAAGTCATTCAGATTTATCATTTATACACTGTGTTCGTCCAAAGACCTTAAAAGGAAAAATCTTTGCATTCATTATGAAATCAGAAAGCTATCAGCTGGCAAGAGTGATCGCAGGAGTGATTCATACCAAAATGTATTATCGTAGATTGGATAAGAAGGTAAGCGATAGAACAGTTTTGCACGCAAAGGTCATAAGTTGAACAGCTAATTGAGATACTCGAATATCATGTTGCAGAATATTTCTCGTTCAGTGATATTTGGAGGGGGTAGGGGTGCGATCATAATGCGTTGTCTTATCGTTGGCGGAACAGGATTTTTAGGAAAAAATTTGGTACGAGGTTTGTTGAAAGAAAACCACGAAGTTGTTGTATATGCACGAGATTATAATAAACTGCATGAGGTCAAGTGTTATTTTGAAAAAGTCGAAGTGATCTGTGGCGATTTTTCCAAGGAAACTGACTTTGAATCTGCGTTAAATGGTGTAGACTGCGTATTCTTTCTTATTAGTGCAACGGGACCTGCCAATAAAAACTTGGAGTTGGACTTTGCACAAAATGTTATGCCATCTTTTGCTCTATTTGATTGTTGTGCGAGAAAAGGTATTAAGCTGGTGTTTTTTTCATCTGGAGGAACGGTGTATGGTGAACCTCAATATTTACCCATAGATGAAATGCACCCCACGAATCCGATATGTGCCTACGGTATGTCGAAGATGATTTTGGAAAGAACACTGGAATACTATAGAGTTATGTATGGATTGGATTATCTGGTGTTGCGCATATCAAACCCATATGGTCTGGGACAGGAGCCCGCTCGAAGACAAGGCGTAATCGCTGTTTTCCTTGCTCACGTACTTACAGAAAAGGAGATTGAAATATGGGGAAATGGAGAGACTGTACGTGATTATATTTTTGTCGATGATCTGGTAGAAGTTTGTGTGAAAATGATGTCCTATCAGGGTGATGAGCGTATCTTTAATATTGGAAGTGGAAAGGGGGTGACTTTGAATGAGATTTTAACTGTAATTCGTATGTTGACGCGGAAGGAAATTCATGTCATATATAAAGAGAAAAGAATGCAGGATGTAAAGAGCAACATACTGGATATTTCCAAAATAAAATGCGAGATGGACTGGTATCCTGCTACGAGTTTATATGATGGAATTCAATGTATGAGCAAAGCATGGGATTCCCAACGGGAGCAGTTTGGTTTTTGAGGCGTTCTTCAGACAAACTGTTAGAAAACGACTGAGCGTTAAGAAGTGGTGAGGGAAGATGGTAATAAATTTCTCATTTTATAAGACTGCGTTGCGTAAATATATACAAAAAAAACTATCTGATTTTCCAAGACTTAATTATTTACAAAGAGTATGGCGAAACAGAAAAGACGATGCTTTTGTTTCTCAGGTTATGAATATAAATCATGATCCTGATGTTATTCGAATCCAGTCCTTTGGGCAGAAAAATCAAGAAAAAAACATCTATTTCATAGAGATAGACGGTGGAAAAATTGGAATGGGGGCATATCTGCGTCAAATCTTATATGCCCTGTTTGAAGCTGATCAGCTGGGATTTGTTCCAGCTGTTAGTTTCCGACGAGAAACCTGTTTATATGCAGAAAATGAGCCTGTCGATGGGAAAGACAATCCCTTTGAATATTATTTTGATCAAGTGAGTGATATATCCATAGAAGATGTTTATCAAAGTAATCGCGTGTTTCTCTTTCATCATATGCATGCGTATCGAATAGAACGGGATTTAGGAAACTTGAATCCGAATATGCCATGTGGATATATTGTTGATGATGTATATTTGGAAAAATTGGCCAATATTTATGGAAAGTATATACATTTGAATGCAAAGACGGCTGAAATGTTTCGTTTAGATACGGAACAGCTATGTGCCAACTGGAAGGAAAAAAATATATTAGGAGTACATATTCGTGGTACGGATTTTGCATTAAACTGGGGAAATCACCCCAATATGGTTACAGCGGATGAATTTATAGAAGCTATTGATGAAGCCTTGGGAGAGCATGACTATGACTATATCTTCTTGGCTACCGATGACCAAAGGAGATTGGATGTATTACGTGAGAGATATGGTTCAAAATTGCTTTATTATAAAGATGTTTTGAGAGGTGATACGGAACTGTTTATAGCGATGGAAAAAAACGCCCGCCCTATGAATCGCTATCTAAATGGCCTGGAGGTTATTCGGGATATGTATACGTTAGCCAGCTGCGAGGGGTTTATTTGTGGACTATCTCAAGTGTCTATATTGACAAGAATTATTCGCTTGTCCAGAAAAGAATCATATACATATCTCAAGGTATTGGATAAAGGTCTTTATCAGGGATAAATCATGCGAGTAGCAAATGTGTTGCACAATAGCATATACTCGATGACACTTTATGTCGTGTTAGCGCTTTTTGGCATATTGATACGGCAGGCATTTACGCGTCATTTACCTATTGAGTTCCTTGGTCTTGAGGGGTTGTTTACCAATATAATTTCTCTATTGTCCATTGCTGAAATGGGAATCAGTGCCGTGGTCAGCTACGGCCTTTATCGAGAACTTGCAAATAAAAACGAAGCCGAAATTAATATGTTGATGAGTATCTATCGATATATCTATCTCATCATAGGCACGCTGGTTGCTCTGATAGGGGGGGCTCTGTTCTTCTTTTTGCCGTGGATTGTACGGGATAATAGTGTTGAATGGGGGTATGTCCAATTCGTTTATGTGATCCAAATTTGTACAGTTTTAAGCACCTACTTTCTGGCATATCGACGTACGTTATTTGCTGCAGACCAAAAGGACTATATCTGTATTCGCATAGATCTTGTCTGTTCGTTTGCTGCAAACCTTGTGAAGTTCGCTACGATTGTGATCTGGGAGAGTTATACAATGTATGCACTCTCCGCACTTTGCTTTAATATTTTGGCGAATTTGATTATATCGCATCGTCTTGGACAGGAATACCCGTTTCTGTGTACTGTCAAGGTTACTATACAGGATCTGATACAACGAAAGTTTTTTGTGGATGTAAAAAATTTACTGATTCACAAACTGTCTTATGCCGTCTATAGCGGGTGTGACGTGATTGTTATTTCGTCTGTTTTGGGGCTGCGAACGGCCGGGCTGGTGGCGAACTATATTCTCCTTTACGATGGTGTTTATAAACTTTTGTATAAGACTTTACAGGGGATTGTTCCTTCAATCGCGAATTTACTTCATACGGCTGACGGAGAAAAGAGCTATCGTGTTTATCGTATGTTGGATTTCGTTTATTTTTTGATTGGGGGCTATGTTGCCTGCGTCTACTTTATTGTACTTCAACCATTTGTAACTTTGTTTTTTGGAGCAGATTTCTTGCTTGAGGATGCCTATGTGGTGGCATTGACATGTAAAGTATTTCTAAGTATGCAGTTTGAAAATGCGTGTAATTTTCGAAACACATACGGTATATTTGAAAATGATCGTGGCTATTTGGTTTTGGCTGCTGTAATGAATTTAATTCTATCGGTGATATTATCCCATTACCTCGGACTTGTCGGTGTTATGATTGGTACGATTATAGGGCTGTGGTTTATCACTTATAGTCGGGTGCAGTTTGTCTTTCGTGTGATCTTCCGGCGAAGTATGAAGAAATATTTGTGGAATCACGCATGGTGGAGTGTCGTCGTTCTACTGGAAGTCTTGTTGATTGACCAAATATTAAGTGCCCCCTTTTTTTCATCAACGTACATGGGGCTAATGGTCAAGTGTTTCTGCGCAGGAATTTTGATGCTGGGAATGCAGGTCATTGTGTTCCATCGACGTGAGGAGTTTCGTAGTGTCTGCCTATACATAGGTGAAGTTAGAGATATTCTTATGAGTAAGATTCAAGGGAGGAAATCTCAGTGAAAAAAGCGTTGATTACAGGAATTACGGGGCAGGATGGCTCCTATCTTACGGAGTTGTTGTTGGAAAAGGGCTATGAGGTACACGGTATCATTCGCAGACAGAGCAGCCAAAATACAGAGCGGATCGATCATATCTTGAATGATCTGGTGCTTGCCAATCGTGTTTTCCTGCACTATGGTGACATGACGGACTCGAGTAATGCCCATGCACTCATCCGCGAGATTCAGCCAGATGAGGTCTATAATCTTGCGGCGCAGTCACATGTTGCCGTATCGTTTGAGGTGCCGGAATATACGGCGGAGGCGACAGGTGTCGGTACGATTCGTCTACTTGAGGCGATTCGCCAGAGTGGGCTGCCTATTCGGTTCTATCAGGCGTCGACCTCGGAGCTTTTTGGTGGATTGCCTGAGACAGCTCCGCAGAGCGAGGCAACTCCATTTTATCCCAAGAGTCCTTATGGGGCGGCAAAGCTCTACTCATTTTGGATCACGAAGAACTATCGTGAATCTTATGGAATGTTTGCCTGCAACGGAATCCTCTTTAACCATGAGTCTCCACGACGTGGGGAGACTTTTGTAACGCGTAAAATAACGCTTGCAGTTGCTCGGATTACGAAGGGTTTGCAGGAAAAGCTGACTCTGGGAAATCTTGAAGCAAAGCGTGATTGGGGCTTTGCGGGCGACTATGTAGAGGGCATGTGGCGCATTCTTCAGCAGGAACAATCGGAAGACTATGTGCTTGCAACGAACGAGACGCATACCGTGCGTGAGTTTGTTGAAAAGGCTTTTGCTGAGACAGGCGTTTCCATCCGTTGGGAAGGAAAAGGTGTCAATGAGAAAGGATATGATGCCAAAACAGGAAGACTCCTTGTCGATGTGTCAGAGCAGTTCTATCGCCCCGCAGAAGTTGAACTCCTCTGGGGAGACTCGACGAAAGCTGAACGTGAATTGGGGTGGAAACGTAAAGTCGGATTCTCTGAATTGGTGTCCATGATGGTAAAAGCAGATTTGGAAAAGTACGTTCAGTAAATGTGATACAACAATATCAGGAGAATACACTATGGGAAACAGAATTATTACAGAAGATATTGAATCTATATGGTCAGAAATAGACTTATCTCCTCTGGCTGGCAAAAGTGTTTTGATTACAGGGGCAAGCGGTGTAATTGGAACCTATATGACATATTCCCTTCTTCGTTGGAATACGTTTTCTATGGATAAGATAGGGGTTTCTCTTTTGATTCACAGGGAGCTTCCAGATCATTTAAAAGAACTGGAACAAAACCCGGCTATTTCGATTTATCGTGGCGATTTATCGGACTGTCAGTTCTTTGAGACATTACCGACTTTTGATTGTATTATTCATGCGGCGGGATATGGTCAACCAAGCCTCCTAATGGAAAATCCAATTAAGACGATTCGCATAAAAACAATGGCAACTGATTTTTTGCTGTCTCATCTTGCTCCGTCAGGGCGCTTTCTCTTTATAAGTACGAGTGAGGTTTATAGCGGTTCGTCGGATATGCCATATACAGAGTCAACCGTTGGTACCACAATGCCGGATCACATGCGCTCTTGTTATATCGAGGGAAGTCGTTGTGGTGAGGCGATTTGTCATGCGTATATGGGAGCGGATAAGACCATCCGAATTGGTCGGGTGTCCTTGCTATATGGTCCGGGAGGTCGCAAAACAGACAGACGCATATTTTATGAGTTTATTAGAAAAGCACTGGGGGGCTCCATTCAGATGATGGATGCGGGCAGAGGCAAACGCGTATGCTGTTATATTTCAGATACGGTGTCAATTTTGTGGAATATTCTTCTGCGTGGCAAAGAACATACCTATAATGTCGGCGGCGTGTCGCATACGACGATTGCAGAACTTGCTAGAATGATTGGCGAAAAACTGAAGGCGCCTGTAATATGTCCCAAAGAAGAACAGGGGCTAACTGGTGCTCCGAAAGATGTTGTTCCTGATGTCAGTCGCGCAATTTCTGAATTTGGAAAGAAGGATTTTGTTTCTTTGAACGATGGTCTCGACCGAACAATATCGTGGTATCGCGAGAATCTTTCTTGATGGGGTGATACTGAATGGAACTTTCAGATAAAATCTACGTTGCAGGGCATACAGGAATGGTTGGTTCTGCCATTGTCCGTCATCTGCAAAAGAGCGGGTATCATAATCTGCTGCTGAGAACGCATAGTGAACTTGATTTAACAGATCAACAAGCGACAAAGAGTTTCTTCAAGCAGGAACATCCGGACTATGTGTTTATCGCCGCAGCGAAGGTCGGTGGAATACAGGCGAACAGTACATTTCCTGCGGATTTTCTCTATGTAAATTTGATGATCAATGCGAATATTATCCATGCGGCACATGAAGTCGGTGTGAAAAAACTCTTGGCTTTGGGAAGTGCCTGTATTTATCCGAAGTTTGCAGAGCAGCCGCTGCGAGAGGAAGCCTTTTTAGATGGAAAACCTGAGCCAACCAATGAAGGCTACGCCATTGGTAAGATTACGGCGTTGGAGCTGGCGAAGTTTTTTCATCGTCAGTACAATGATCCGTTTATCAGTTGTATGCCGACGAATATCTACGGTGAGAATGATGACTTTGATTTGCAGGGATCCCATGTGATTCCGGCGATGATTCGTAAATTCCATACGGCAAAACTGGAGGGGGCGGATTCTGTTACTCTCTGGGGGACGGGGAGTCCAAAGCGTGAGTTCCTCTATGTAGATGATCTTGCGGATGCTTGTGTTTTCCTTATGGAGAATTATGATGAAGAGGGGCATATCAATATCGGCAGCGGAGAGGAAGTGTCCATGAAGGAGCTGGCAGAGGAGATTGCATCCGTTGTCGGTTTTAATGGAGAACTGATATATGATACGGAGAAGCCGGATGGAGCACCTCGCCGTCTTGTGGACTCTACCCATATTCATGAACTTGGGTGGCAGCATAAGGTGGAGTTGCACGAGGGGCTTGAACGTTCGTATCAGTATTTTTTAAATCACTGTGTAGATAAGTAAGCGTTTTTTGCGAAGGTGGTGTAGTATATGGAGCGATATCGGGATCCTGTTCATGGCTTTATTGAAGTACGGCCGTTGGAGAAGAAGATTATCGATTCTGCGCCATTTCAGCGCCTCCGTCACATCAAGCAGCTTGCTATGACGCACCTTGTGTTTCATGGTGCGGAGCATACGCGTTTTGGTCATTCACTTGGTGTGATGCACTTAGTGACACAGGCATTTCGTATGGCGGTTGAAAATGGGAATGAAGAATATCCTTTCACAGAGGAGAAAATAGAATGGTATGAACAAATTCTTCGCCTTATTGCTTTAACGCATGATCTAGGGCATGCACCGTTCTCTCATGCATCGGAGTCTGTTTTTCCTGAAGGGGTAGAGCACGAAGATTTTACTGAGAAAATTGTTAAGGAAACAGAGATTGCTGACTATATTCGTGAAATTGGAAGTGAATTCAAAAGAAAGAATGTGCAGTATAATATAACTCCAGAGTTGATTTGTAATATTTATCGAGGAAAAGAACCTGGGGAGAATTCGGAGTTTACATTTCTCAAAAGCTTTATGGATGGCGAGTTAGATTGCGACAAGATGGACTATCTCTTGCGTGACTCTCTTTACTGTGGAGTCAACTACGGAAAATATGATCTTGATCGATTGTTGGCTTCCTTAACGATTGATGGTAAAGGTGGATTTCCGCGACTTGCAATAGATTATGGTGGACTTAAAGTTTTTGAGGAATTTGTATTGGCACGATACTTTATGTTCACAGAAGTCTATTTTCATCGCACACGTCGTTATTTTGATATTGTCTTAGGAAAGGCACTACAACAGATCTTACCTAATGGGAAGTATCCTAAAAAGATTTCTTCCTATTTGAAGTGGGATGATGTACGTGTATTACAAGAGTGTCGGAGAAAGATGAGTAAGGATGAATATTGTCGATATATTATAGAAAGATATGTATATCCTTGTGTTTATGAAACATCGGCACATGCCGTAGGAGATTCTTTGGGAATGTATAAGGGGATGAAAGGACTACTACATAAAGATTTTGAAAAGAGTCTTTTTATAGAGGATACTTCTGCTGATAAGATGCCACATAAAATTCCTGTTCAGTCTAGTATAGAGGATGAGAAAGCTGTTGTTTTATTAAACAAGAGAATGGGGAAACGAGTTTCTATTTCGGATGAATCTCATATTATTAGGGCGTTAGCAAATAAAATTGGAATCAGGAGGCTATATGCCCATCCAGACATAGCTGAACAAGCAAGGATGATTGTCCGAAATTGGTATAATCCGCATGAGGAGGAAGCTCAATGAAACTGCTTGAAAAATATGCATTCCTTATAGGAGATATTTGTAAGGATCATCAGACTGGCAAGAAGAAACTGCAGAAGCTTATGTATCTGATTGAGCGAAAGGGTGTTCAATTAGACTTAAGATATTCGATTCATTTTTTTGGTCCGTATAGTGCAAGGTTGGATCATGTTATCCATATTCTCGAAAATGAGGAGTGGTTGGATATTGATACGTCTGGACAGACGCATTGGATTATCATGAAAGAATCGGCAAGTACTCAAATTGAAGAGGAAAGTGCACTTGCAGAAGAGGAAAGTGCGCTCGTTGACATGGTGCGCAGAGCTTTTTATGATAGAACCCCGATGGAGTTGGAGGCACTGACAACAATAGATTACGTTGCAAATACGTTACTGTCTGGAAAGGCTGTAAGAGAAGCTGTGATTAAACAGGTGCAGGTGATAAAAGGTAAGAAATTTTCTCGTGAGTATTTAGAAAAAGAGTATGATATCCTGATTGAGCAAGGATATCTTTCTGCATAATCGTGTTTTAGAAGGAGAGCACAGATATGGAAAAGATTGGTGTTGGGTATGCGTATGTCAGTGATGCTGAGAAACGCTATGTCAATGAGGCATTGGATGCAGGACGTCTTTCGCAGGGGAAGATGGTTCATAAATTTGAGAAAGAGTTTGCGCGACTTCATGACCAAAAGTATGGTGTCGCTTGTAACAGTGGAACGTCTGCCCTGCACGTTTGCCTAGAGGCAATGAAAGAAGTCTACAGGTGGGAAGATGGCAGTGAAGTTCTTGTTCCTGCGATTACCTTTATTGCCACATCGAATGCCTGTATTCATGCAGGATTGAAACCTGTCTTTGTCGATGTGGATCCAATCTCGTATAACATGGATGCCTCCAAAATGGAGGAGCGCATCACGGATAAGACCGTTGCGGCAATTCCAGTGCATACATTCGGACAGCCATGTGAGATGGATGCAATCATGGCTGTAGCAGAAAAGCATGGTCTGCGTATTTTGGAAGACTGTGCAGAAGCGCATTTTGCAACCTATAAGGGGAAAAAGATTGGCAGCTTTGGCGACATGGCTGCGTTCAGTACTTATGTTGCGCATACGATTACCACAGGAATCGGTGGGGTTATCACGACGAATAATCTGGTGTTGACGGAAATTTCCCGCTCGCTTATCGCGCATGGACGTGCCTGTACCTGTGAGACATGCTTGGCATCTGACCCGAGACAGGTGTGCAAGCTGCGTATGCAGACCGAGATGGACAAGCGCTTTATGATGGTGCGTATGGGCTACAGCTACCGCATTGGCGAGCTGGAAGGTGCGCTGGGGCTTGGACAGCTGGAAAACCGGGATCTTATCATGAATACGCGCAAGGAGAACGCGCATTATCTTAGCGAGAGGTTGCAGGGAACAGAGAAGTATTTACAGCTTCCTAAGTATCCGGATTATGTCGATCATTCGTTTATGATGTATCCGATTGTCATCAAGAAAGATGCGCCATTCACGCGGGATGATTTTACGCATTTCTTAGAGAAGAATAACATTGAAACACGACCGATGCTTCCGCTGTTGAACCAACCTGTTTACAAGAAGCTCTTTGGCGACATCGAGCATGACTATCCGGTTGCCGAGTGGCTGGACCATTACGGACTCTACGTTGGGTGTCATCACGGGCTGAGCAAGGAACAGCTCGATAAGCTTGTAGCGACAATTAAAGCATTTTTGCAGGATAAAGCATAAAATATGGAATGCGGGAGGCTTCTGTGGTAGAGGTTTCCCGTATTTCATAATATAATTGTGAGAGAGAATGGTATGCAAATCGTATTACTTTCCGGCGGTGCGGGCAAGCGGTTATGGCCGCTATCGAATGACCTTTACTCGAAGCAGTTTCTCCGACTTCTGAAACGAGAAGATGGCACGCGGGAGTCGATGATTCAGCGTGTCTGTCGTCAGATGCAAAACGTTGCATCGAATATACCGATTACCGTTGCGACGGGACGGGAACAGGTTTCTCTGATTCGACGCCAGCTTGGATCGGGGGTGAATATCTCCATTGAGCCATGCAGGCGTGATACGTTCCCGGCGATTTCCTTGGTCTGCGCATATTTGCATGAGGTGCGTGGTGTTTCTCTCGATGAAGCAGTCGCAATTTGCCCTGCCGACCCTTATGTCGACGGGGATTATTTCCATGCGGTTCTCCGGCTTCTTGAGGAGGCGGAACGGGAAAACTCTGCGAACCTTGTCTTGATGGGAATTGAGCCGACATATCCGAGTGAGAAGTATGGCTATATAATTCCTGTGTCCCAAGAAGCGCAGAGCATGGTGCAGTCGTTCAAAGAAAAACCGGATAAGGAAAATGCTGAGGAGTACATTGCGCAGGGAGCATTATGGAACAGCGGTGTCTTTGCATTCAAGCTTGGCTATGCACTCAGCAAGGCACGTGAACTGCTGGACTATACGGATTATGAGGATCTCTTCAACCGCTATGAGGAACTCACCAAAATTAGTTTTGATTATGCCGTGGTTGAGAAAGAAAAAAATATTGCAGTTCAGTGTTATAGCGGGACATGGCTTGACATTGGTACATGGAATACGCTTGCCGAGGTGATGCCTGAGTCTTCGATCGGTCGTGTCACGATGGATGAGATGTGCAAAAATGTCCATGTTGTGAATACGCTCCCCATGCCGATCCTCTGCATGGGACTGAAGGATGTTGTGGTTGCGGCGAGTCCGGAGGGCATTCTCATTTCGGATAAGGAGCGCTCCAGTGCAATGAAGCCTTATGCGGAGAAACTTCATACGCCCGTGATGTATACCGAAAAATCATGGGGCGAGTTCCGCATCATCGACGCGGAAACGGAGAGCCTTACCATCAAGATCACGCTCAGTCCGGGACGTTCTCTGACCTATCACCTGCACGAGCGACGCGATGAGACGTGGACGGTGATCGAGGGGCGCGGCTGGGTGAAGCTCGACGGCAACGAGTTCGCCGTTGCCGAGGGGCAGACCGTGCGTATCCCACGCGGCTCATTCCATACGATACGGGCGGAGACGCTGTTGAAGGTAATGGAGATTCAAACCGGTGAGGATATTGACGTGGAGGATAAGATTGTGTGGGAAGAGGTAAAAAGGCATAACTAGCGTTATTATATTTGCTATAGAATAATATTGTATATAATAGGAGGTGTTATTGATGTTGTGTCAGTTTTCGTTTCATAATTTTCGTTCTTATCGTGATGAGACGATATTTGATTTTCAGGCAGCTCCTTTTGAAGAATTTAAGGACAGTTTGATTCGAGGCGATAAAACACAGGAGGACTTATTACCTGTTGGTGTAATATATGGTCCAAATGGTGGAGGAAAATCGAATTTGCTTCGTGCGTTGGGGTGTGTCATTTCTCTGATTACAGACCCTGTATACGATCTAAAAAAAACTCGTGCAGATGTTATTATTCAACAGAAGAGTGAGTGCACTCCTTACCTGTTTGATGATCAATCCTCGACAGAATCAACAACATTCCAGCTTTTTTTTCGTGTTGGGAGCTGCGAATATCAGTATCAAATAGAAATTCTCCATGATAATATTCTGTTTGAAATGTTGTACAGAAGAGTCCTTGGGGCGAGCAGTGCTGAAAAAGTTTTTGAACGGGACTCGGACAAAATAACATTTGGGCTTTTCGATGGACAAGGAATTAATACGGCGGTCAACGAGAAGATGCCGTTCTTATCCTTTCTTGCCATCAATTACTCGATTCCGGTAATTACGGAAGTGATTACTTGGTTTGAAGAGTGTATCGTTCAAGATTATGCAAATCCTATGATGGAGAAGGGCTTACTCTTGTCGAAGGAGCCTACATTCAAGAAGAAGCTCATTACGATGATGAACGATATGGGAATTGACATATCCGGCTATCGGATCGACTCACAAAGGGATGAATTTTTACTTCAGCGCACTCTGCAGGGAAAGATGTATGAGCTTCCTTTTCTCAACGAATCGGATGGTACTCAGAAACTGTTTGTGGCACTGCCTGTGATATGGATTGCACTGCAGGAGGGACGCCTAATCGTTATTGATGAACTGGATGCAAAACTTCATCCGATGCTCATACGCTATATCATTCGTTTGTTTACCAATCCAAAGATTAATAAAAAGGGCGCTCAACTCCTGTTTTCGTCGCATAATATTTTTGCAATGAAGAACAATCTCTTGCGTAGGGATGAGATCTGGTTTGCAGAACTTAATGAGAATAATTGCAGTGAGCTGTATTCGCTTTCTGAGCTTCGCGATGAGAATGATATCCCTATTGATTATACGGCAGCCTACGATAAGCAGTATTTGGACGGTCGGTATGGTGCTACGCCATACCTTCGCAACATACTTTTGGAGGAGTTGTGACCGTGAGTATGAAGCCTGTCAAAAAATCAGATGCCGGCAAAAGCTGGATGAGAAAACGTCGCGACTTGAAACGGATGATTGCGCCTGAATACCATCTTATTGTTTCTGAAGGAACCCGTACAGAACCTCTATATTTTGATCGAGTCAAAGAATTGATCAATCAGAAGTACTCCGGACGTATTCATTTGGAGATTGTGGGGAAAGGGAACAATACTCTAAAGTTATTTCATCAGGCAAAAATTCATGTTGAACAATCTAATATTACCTATAAGCACATTTGGTTGATTTACGATAAGGATGATTTCCCGCCGTTGTCTTTTGATCAAACAGCAGAGCTTTGTGAGCGAGCGACCAATGAAGAGTGTTGTTATCATGCCATCTGGTCAAATCCATGTTTTGAACTTTGGTTTTTACTTCATTTCATGTACTTACAAACTGATATCAATAGAAGTGAGTATGAACCCAAACTTACGGAGCATATGAAAGAAAGATCTCTCGGAATATACACCAAGACAAGAACAGATATGTTCGATACACTGAGACCATATCTAGACGAAGCAGTTCAGCATTCAAAACGATTAGAACAAACACACAAGGAAACTCCTCCAAGTGGTGCTGCGCCATGTACTAAGGTTCATATTCTTGTTGAGAAATTAAGACCATATATTTGATCGGTTTTTATTGAACGATCTAACAGGATATCTGAACAAAGGTTCCTTTCTGAGAAATTGGGAGACAGAGAAAATGTTTGTTGATGTTGTCACGTGATGGTCGTTGGCTACGCTGTACACAAAGAAAGTTTGTATATGGATGAGAGGGAAGATAAAATGAACTACCGTACAGTTGCATTTCCTAAGAACAGTCTGTTCCTCATCACAGGGGGTGCAGGCTTCATCGGCTCGAACCTCTGTGAGGCGCTCCTGTTGATGGGGCACAGGGTTCGCGTGCTGGACAATTTGTCGACGGGGTATGCGAAGAATATCGCGGGATTTCGGGAGAATCCGAAGTTCGAGTTTATCGAGGGGGATATCCGAGATGCGGCACTTTGCAATCGCGTGTGCGAGGGGGTAGACTACGTTCTGCATCATGCCGCTGCGGTGAGTGTGCCTGAGAGCATCGAGAAGCCGGTCGACTATACGCTGACGAATATTGTCGGCACGGTCAATATGATGGAAGCTGCGGCGAAAAATAGTGTGAAGAAGTTTGTCTATGCGTCGAGTTCGGCAGTCTACGGCGATGACGAGACGATGCCGAAGCGGGAGGAGATCGTTGGCAATCGCCTCTCGACGTATGCGGTGACGAAGTTTGTAGATGAGGAGTATGCGCATCAGTATACGATGCACTATGGTCTGGACTGCTATGGGATGCGGTACTTCAATGTCTATGGTCGTCGGCAGGATCCGAATGGTGCATATGCGGCGGTAATTCCGAAGTTCATCGAGTGTCTGCTGCGCGATGTACCGCCGACGATCAATGGGGACGGCGAGCAGTCGCGTGATTTTGTCTATGTCGAGGATGTTGTTCAGGCGAATCTCCTCGCGTGTGTCGCGCCGCATGAGGCGGCGGGTGAGGCGTACAATGTTGCGGCGGGCAAACGCTCAAGCCTCAACGAGATGTATGCGGTGCTCAGCGAATTGTTCGGCAAAGATCTGAAGCCAATCTATGGTCCGGAGCGCAAGGGCGATATTCGTCACAGCGGAGCGGACATCTCGAAGATTCGCGAGAAGCTCGGCTATGTGCCGGAGTATGATTTCGAGAAGGGAATCAAAGAGGCAATCCGATGGTATAAAGAGAATTTATAATATTACATGAAAGGCGTACTTCTTTTTGCTTATGAGAGAAGTACGCCTTTCATGTGGTGTTTCCGGTTAATATTCTGTTGCAGGAAGGCTAGATAAAATGGATGTTTTGGTGGCAGTAAAGGACTTTTCATTAGGACCGGTGATTCTTTCGCATCTTTTGCTTTTATACAAAGAAGGTGTGCTGCGCATCAATACGGTAATTAATGACGCAAATGATACATATGCTGATATTCTGATAAACAAGATATTGGACGGAGAAAAAGCGTCTGTTCCTGAGTTGAATCAGATGCGGAGAATGGTTGCACTTCGATTTGGAATACACGATTCGAGGATGGCAGGAATTGCAGAAGTATTGGCAAGGGGGATTATATGTTATATGGCAAATTCTGTACATATAGCCATGCAAAAGAAACAATTTTTATACAATCTTAAAGTCTATGGTCAAAAATATGAAGACATACAAAAGAGTGTAAAAAACACAAAGATATGTTTTCTAATTGATTGGGGGTGGACTGCGGGGTTCGTTTACCTTGTTTGGATAGCGGACGTTTTCCTGTTTGAGAATGAGAAACTCTCATGTGAAATATTGTCTATAGCAGCCGTTTTTGCACTGTTTTTTTCTGGACTCAGTGTATTGCTGTCGCGTCTTATCATTTACTTGCGTTGGGAGAGAGGGAAAAAGCAAAGAGAAGAAAGTGCACGGGAGTTCATCTGTGAATTATGTGCAAAAGAATAGGGGACTAACATGGATTTATCGGAGTCCATATCCCATCCTCAGTGATAATCGCCGTAATCAGCTCGTGATCCGTGACGTCAAACGCGGGGTTATAGACATTCACTCCCTTGGGAGCCATACGTTCCTTATACCACATATCGGTGACTTCTTCTGAGGGGCGCTGTTCGATGTGGATGTCGGCACCGGTTGGTGTGTTTCGGTCGATGGTGGAGGAAGGGGCGCAAACGTAGAAGGGGATGCCGTAGTGCTTGGCGAGGATAGCGACACCGGAGGTGCCGATTTTGTTCGCGACGTCGCCGTTGGCAGCGACGCGGTCGCAGCCGACGAAGATGGCGTCGATCCAGCCGTTTTTCATGACGGTGGATGCCATGTTGTCACAGATGAGGGTGACGTCCATGCCGGCGGCGCTGAGTTCGTAGGCGGTGAGGCGTGCGCCCTGTAGGAGGGGACGCGTTTCGTCGGCAAAGATTTTGAAGTGGTAGCCTTTTTTGTGTCCGAGGTACATGACGGCGGTCGCGGTGCCGTACTTGGCAGTGGCGAGCTGTCCTGCGTTGCAGTGGGTGAGAAGTCCGTCGCCGGGCTTTACGAGGGTGAGCGCGTGCTCGCCTATTTTTTTACAGATGTCGATGTCCTCCTGCTTGATGCGCAGGGCTTCGTCACGCAGAAGGCTGCGGATCTCGGCGGTGGATTTTCCTTCTGCGTTCTTGACGATATTCTCCATGCGGTTCAGTGCCCATGAGAGGTTGACAGCAGTCGGGCGCGAGGAGTTGAGATAGTCGGCAGCGGTATGAAAACGGCGCGCAAATTCGTCGTAGTCGTCCGTGTCGATCTCAAGCGCGGCGAGGTAGATGCCGATGGCAGCGGCATCGCCGATTGCGGGAGCGCCGCGTACTTGGAGCTCGCGGATCGCTGTCCAAATTTCGCCCTGCGTTTTGAGGTGCAGGTATTCGGCTTTGTTCGGGAGCTTCGTTTGATCGATAATGACGAGCGCACGCTCCTCCTCATCGAGGGCGAGTGTTTCCATGTCAAGAATGTCTGTGGTCATAGTGAGCCTCTTTTCGTAAAGTGCATCAAGGCGTCCCTTCCACCGCTAACGCGGTCCCCCGTTGCGACGGGGGAGACAAAAGGTGACGAAGAGTATCATGGTCGTATTTTACCGAACTTCTACGACTCATGGCAAGTGAATTTTACATCTGTATAAAATCTTGCACGAAAAGCCCTCCACGAAAGATAAAAAGTTTGACTTTTATTGGGAATGGTTTATAATATAAATCGTATGAAGAGCGCAGCGGCAAGGGCACGCGGCGCCAAGAATTTGGGACTCAACAGGGGGTATTTCAATGGCAGTAAAAGTTGCTATCAATGGTTTTGGCCGTATCGGTCGTCTCGCGTTCCGTCAGATGTTCGATGCTCCCGGCTATGAGGTCGTCGCAATCAACGATCTGACGAGCCCGAAGATGCTCGCACATCTCCTGAAGTATGACTCGACGCAGGGTCGTTATAAGTATGCGGACTCTGTTGAGGCCGGCGAGGATTCCATCACGGTCAACGGTAAGAAGATCAACATCTATGCACAGGCAAAGGCGGAAGAGATCCCTTGGGGTAAGCACGATGTCGATGTTGTGCTCGAGTGCACGGGCTTCTACACGGCAAAGGCAAAGGCTGAGGCGCATCTGAAGGCCGGTGCGAAGAAGGTCGTTATCTCCGCTCCCGCAGGCAATGATCTCCCGACGGTTGTATTCAATGTCAACCACAAGACGCTGACGAAGGACGACAAGGTGATCTCGGCAGCATCCTGCACGACGAACTGCCTTGCGCCAATGGCAAAGGCACTCAATGATCTCGCTCCGATCAAGAGCGGCATCATGGCGACGATCCACGCCTACACGGGCGATCAGATGGTGCTTGACGGTCCGCAGCGCAAGGGCGATCTGCGCCGTAGCCGTGCAGCAGCACTCAACATTGTTCCGAACTCCACGGGCGCAGCGAAGGCGATCGGTCTCGTCATTCCCGAGCTCAACGGCAAGCTCATCGGCTCGGCGCAGCGCGTTCCGACCCCGACGGGCTCCACAACGCTTCTCTACGCTGTGGTCGAGGGTAAGGTTTCGGTCGATCAGGTCAACGAACAGATGAAGAAGGAAGCGACGGAGTCGTTCGGGTATAACACGGACGAGATCGTCTCCAGCGACATCATCGGTACGACGTACGGCTCGATCTTCGATGCGACACAGACGATGGTCAGCGACACGGGCGACGGCAACACGCTCGTTCAGGTGGTCTCTTGGTACGACAACGAGAACAGCTACACGAGCCAGATGGTTCGCACGATCAAGTATT
>ERZ773070.534-NODE-534-length-27664-cov-24.230975_pt1 | contig 27664 bp, 30 predicted proteins | sample MGYA00580618_ERZ773070 | MGnify/ENA primary metagenome ERZ773070 (study PRJEB29015, sample SAMEA2738023) | human oral metagenome | biome: human oral; feature: human-associated habitat; material: dental | place: China | collected 2019 ... | reverse complement strand
CCGTGTACTTCGGCTCCTCGAAGCGGTGGTCGTGGAAGGACAGGGCCATGGTCTCGCCGAAGTCCTCGATCGGGGAGATCTCGTCGAAGATCTCCTCCAGGCCGGAGGTCTCGGGCAGCGAGCCCGGGCGCTCGGCGTTGGCGGCGTTGACGCGGGCGCGCCACTTCTCGTTGCCGACGAGCCAGTCGAAGGACTCGGTCTGCAGGGCGAGGAGGTTCGGAGCCTGCATGGGCTCGGGGATCTTCGCGAAGTTGATGCGCCGTGACGCGGTGCGCGCGGCGATGTCAGCGGCAGTGGGTGCAGAGGTGCGCGAGGCAGCCAAGTGGGGATCCTTCCCTCAGTCCGGGGATCACTCTCGCGTCCGACGGCATGGCTGACACCGGTTTTCCCCCAGGATGACGCGGATCGTGGCAGGGCCTCACCGCGCCGTCCGAGAGGGCCATCGACGACAGCACGCATACTGGACGCAAAGCGCTAGCGTACACGGCAGGTTTTGTACCTTCCACATCGGGAGAAGCCTTGATCTTGCGATTCCCGCCACAGTCGCGCATACTGCCCCGCCGCGAGGGTCGCTTCTCCGCGCGCTGGCGGGGATCGGGGTGTGTGGGGTGGGTACAGTGATGTGTGTTGGGCGGCCCGCGGCGGCGGGTGGGTGCGCGTGGCGCCGAGCCCAGCCAGCGATGGGGCCCGCGGCAAGCACGACCGCAGTGGCCGCCTCAGCAGCGAGGAATCAACTCATCCGCGCATCATGCCCGCAGGGCCGCCTGGGGCACAGGAGGAGTTGGGGCATAGGAGTGCTCGGCGCCCGGTAGAGCGTCCGGGAGAAGACTGCTGCCGGTCGTGGTCTCCGTCGTGGTGATGATGGAGCCCCGCCATATGCCGAGCGCCTCGGCCTGCCCCTCCTCCATCTCGATCACGGCCGCGGCCGAAACCCGTGGAGCGCCCATGCGCCCGGGCCGGTGGGTGGCCATGGAGACAACCTGCCCCGTCCTGGAGACGTAGACGGCCTCGAGCGCGTACCTCATGCCGAAGCAGTGGATCCAGTTGCAGCGGGTGATCCAGAGAGCTCCAGCGATGCCGTCGGTGCCGAGGAGCCCCTTGTCGCGCTCGGCGCGAGTGCGGGCCGTCCAGACGGGGAGTGAGGTCACACGACCGTCCACGATCAGGAGCGGCAATACGGAGGGATCATCAGAGGACCACACAGGGGACGTCGTCGTCATGGATCTGACCCTAGATCCGAGCCGACACTCCGACGAGGGGCGAGCACCCCAAGCAACGCCCTATCGCAGTCCTCACAATGCGCAGCAGGACGCCCATCGCCCGCAGACGATCATCTCGCGCCACAACCAGTAGGAGAGGGCGAGACTCCACCCCACCGCCTACGTGAGCTCGATCCAGCGGCCGAGGGTATGGAGCTGGTCGCTCGTGATGCCCTCGCCGGAGAAGTCCACCAGGGCGATCCTGCCGCCGTTGCTGACCGCCCAGATCGCGCCCTTGCTCGCGTGGGGCCAAGTGATGCTGTAGTCCTGGCGGACGAGGGTCGTCGAGCCGTCGGAGACCGCCCGCCTGGTGCCCACGGGCAGGAAGCCGCGCGTGGTGGCGCGGGCCGCGTGCATGGCGAGATCCACGGCGTCGGCGGGGCTGGAGGCGGACACCTTCGCCGCGGTCAGGAGGATCCCGGAGGGGTCTTTCGGGGAGACCCATCTGCTCCCCCACAGTCCCGAGGAGAGGGAGGAACGGTCCCAGCCCGAGGGGACGATGGCGCGCAGATCGCCGTCCTCCACACTGTCCCAGTCCGATCCCGCCGCTGAGCCCCCGGCGCAGGCGGCGAGGGTGAGGCCCACAGCAGTCGCGGCACTCGCGCTCATCCCGGCGCGCCTGGTGATCGTCGTCATCGGGTCCTCCTGGTCATGGCGAGGGTGTCCTCGATCCCGTTACGCAGCCCGTCGTCGAGGACGCTGCCGAGGAGCGTGACCACACCTGCCGCGCTGGACGAGGCGATGATCCATGTCCACCCGTAGGAGGCGCCCTCGGAGCCCCACACGAAGGCGACTCGCTCCACGACGGATTGCGACTCCAGCTGCCAGCGCACCCGGGTGATCTCCGCGTAGCTCTCGATGAGTCCGGAGTTGGCGAGGTCGGTTGTCTGGCGGAGGCCGGCCGCGGTGGTGCTCGCATCGGCGGCTGAGATCATGACTCGGTGCCAGCCGGCCTGATCGGACGATGGGACGTCATAGGACATGGTGTAGAGGCCCCAGTCCGGGTGGGGCGAGGGGCCGACGGCCGTGGCCGGCAGGCTGAACGTGATCCCCGAGGCGTTGATCTGCTGCCAGTTCGAGGGGGCCTCGTTCGGCCCTGGGCTGGGCGAGTAGGGCTGGACGACGTCGTCCATGGCGGTCTTGCCGTCATTGGGGGCCGTGGTGGAGCCCCCGCACATGGAGAGTGCTCCGAGGCCGATCACCCCGACTCCGGCGGCGCCGGCACCGGTGAGGATGAGGTTCCGGCGCCGGCGCGCCTGCTCTTCCTGGCGGGCGAGGTTCTGCCAGCGCTCTTCTGGGGGCGGTGGGGCCGCGTTCGGTTCCGTCATGCCGCGCTCACCTCCATCGATGCGGTGATGGTGGAGGCCAGTTGAGAGGTCGTCTGCCGCGCGCCGTCGTAGAGCGCGTGCACGGCGTAGCTGGCGCCGCCCGGCCCGTCCGCAAAGATCCCTGAGGCGGTGATAGGGGCGGAGGCCGCGGTGTCGTCCTGCGCCCATGGGGGGATCGCGGGGGCGCTCCAAGCCAGCGTGGAGACCGCCGTGCCGTTCGTCAGGGTCGTGGTCCCGGGGGTGGCGGTGATCCCCTGGCCTGCGAGGGCCGCCTGCTCGGCGGCGAGGATGCTGGCGGCCGACTTGGCGCCCGCGGGGTAGTACTCAACGACGACGCTCAGGGCTTGGCTCTCGGTGGAGTAGGTGACCTGCCACATGCCGTCGTCGTAGGTGACTGGCGCGCAGGTGTAGGCCTCCGCCGGGATGGATAGGAGTAGGCCAGGGGCCGCGGTAAGCGTCATGAGCCCGGATTGGGCGGCAGTGCTCTGGGCTCCGGCGGATGGCGATGCGGCGGGGGCTGTCGTCGCTGGCGCTGTGGCTTGCGCGGTGGCTGCGGTGGACGGCTCCGGGGTGGGGGTTCCCTGCTCGTCCTGTGTGGCGAGCGGCTCGGGCAGGACGGGGAGGATGAGGCTCAGGACTCCTCGGCGGGTGGTGGTGGCCATGGTGCTGGGAATGCTCCTCATTGTTTCAGGGACGGGGGTTTGGGGTCACAGCGCCTGCTGGGCCAGCTGCCCGTGGTCGGCGCTGAGGGTGGAGGCGGTCCAGCCCTTCGCGAGCGCCGCTACTCCTCCGTGGTCGGTGATCGCTGAGCCTTGGAGGATGGTGAGGGTGGAGGAGGCCTTCTTGTCGAGGAGGTCGGCGAAACCGCCGCTCTGGGTGGCGGGACCGGCGAGCGCCGTCAGGGGGATGGTCAGCGCGCCTGAGGCGAGCGCGATGGTGCGTGCCCAGGTGATGGCGGTGTCGTGGTCGCCGCTGCCCAGTTGGGTGACGTTGAGGGTGGTGGTGATGAGGGAGGTGACGGGGGTCTGGGCCGCGATGCTGGACAGGGCCCCGTCGGCTGGCCCCTCGACGGCGTGGGTGAAGGTGATGCTGTCGAGGTCGGCGCCCCGGTCGTAGGCCAGGGTGAGGCGCCCCAGGCAGATGCGTTGGTCCGCAGCGGTGGGCGGGGTTGTGGTGAATGCCGTCCATGGGTCGGTGTGGTCGGCGGGGGGCGGGGGGACGAGGGCGGTGTAGCTGAGCGTGTGGGAGACGGCGGCTGTGCCGTCGGGTTGCGCGTCGGTGGTGGAGCGCCGGTAGCCGACGGCGTCGCTGTGCCGGAGCAGTGCTGGAGCGGCCTGCTGGTCAGCGCCTGGGGAGGCGCTTGGGTCCGCTGACGCGCCAGCGGTGGGGGTGGGAGTGGCGCTTGGCGCGGGGGTCGGGGTGGCTGTTGGGGATGCTCCCCCGATCTCAGGAGCACCGCCTGACGCAGGAGCGGTGCTCGCCGGTGTCGCCAAAGTGATCGTGGAGCCGGAGGCGTTGACGAGGCCTTCGAGGAGGGGGCTGGGCGGGCGGTGGGCGGTGCGGAGGCGGCCAGCGCCGAGGTTGTTCCCCTGCGAGCCGGTCGCGGGCGACTTTGCCAGGCAAGCTGTGTCCGAGGGGGTGCAGGCGTCTTGGGCCTGGGTGCGGAGCATGGCGGCCAAGACATCGGCGAGCGGGTCCGTGGGGTCGGCGGCGCCTGCTGCGGCGGAGTAGCCAGCAGTGAGTTTCTGAATCGCTGAGGCGGTGCCTGCCGCAGCTCCTGAGTTCGATGGCGCGGGGGTTGGCGCGAGTGGGCTGAGACTCGCGGAGCGCGACTGTTGACGTGCCACCCGCCAGCCGAGCGTCGCGTCCTGTGGCATGGGGGCTCCTCATCCTCGGCAACGGGTCCTGGGGTCGTCAGCAGCGCGAAGCGCCGTGACTCGATCGTAACCCGCAGCGCGTGGCGGATGTCCAGCGCTATCACCGGGGATGGGGAGGAGGGCCCATGCGCGATCCCGTGGTGGGATGATGCTGGGTGCGCGCCGTCAGGCGACGAGGCGTGTGGAGATCTTCACGTGGTTCTCGAAGCCCTTCGGGGGGCTGTAGGACGGGGCAGGGCTGGGTGAAAGCGTGGCCTTCTTCCCTGGCGCATTGCCCGCATCGGGCTCGGGGGCTTTGGTCTGGCATTTGCCTTTGACCACGAGGCCGACCTTGCCGTGGTCGAGGCAGACCCCTTTGTCGAGGACGATCTCGGCGGTGGACGTGGAGGTCATCTTCTTGTCCGTGCCCTCGACGGAGGAGTTGGAGCGCACGGAGACAGTGACCTGCCGATGAGCGGCGTCGACGGACATGGAGGTGACGGTGGCATCGTTGAGCTCGGCGTAGTGCTCGGCCGCAGCGCGCAGGCCCGAGTCGGCGTAGGAGTCGAGGGTCTTGCCGGTGTCTCTCCAGAGCTCCTCGTCGTTCTTGGCGTCGGCGGCATCGTGATGCATGCTCTCGATGCTCTTGGCCCACGCCCGCGCGGCGCCGAGCGCCGCCGCGTCAGATGCGGTGGAGGCGGTACGGGCCTGGGCGAAGAGGGAGCCAAAGCCCACCATGAGGCCAAAGGCGACCGCCACGAGGAGCATGACGGCGACGCTCACGTACGGGAGGATGCTTCCACGCTCCCCCTCACGCGGCCGGAGTCTCATCGCCCGGCGCAGGTTCAAACGAGATCGTTGTCCCATGGCTTTCACCTCATTCGTCGACGACGGGGATGTCGGTAAGGCGCCAGGGAAGATCAACAACCGACCCACTTGCGACGCCAGCAGCAGGGGCACGATCAAGGATCACGGAATCTTGTCCCATATCAGGCCAGATCACACATATTCCAGTATTACCGCTCAGACTTCCTTCCACGCGGAGTTCGGCGAGTGTCGAGTGCCGCTCGGCACCGAGAGGAACGTAGTCGCAGGGCGAGTAGCGGCGGTCCCCGGCGATCAGATCAAGACCATTAGCTCCTTTGGGGAGGAATGCGCCGGCGGAATCCTCCGAGCGACTATCCTCGAAGAGCCCCGCAGAACTGTCGCTCAGCCAGTCCGTAAGAGCCGGGCCGTCCGCGCCAGGAACCCCCGAGACCTGGGCGACCCCGAAAAGATACTTGCCCCGTCTTGCCACCTTCTCCAAAGAGATAGTAACACTGCTCTGACCATCGATGGAATTCACAGTCACCCCGTCAGGCCCCTTGCCCACAGGGCCCTTCGCCTCAGGGAGGGAGCCGCCAGACTTGGCAGCGGAAGGCGACGCTGAAGCCGACGACGCGGCCTCCGTGCCCCCATCGGGCGTGAGCGTCACAACTACTCGACGATTAATGGCGCGAGCAGCCTCATCATCACCTTCAACGGCGGGCTCAGTCTCACCCTTGCCCTCCTCGCTCACCGTCCAGGAGGAGAGATCGGTCAGTTCGCCCAGGCGCTTGTGAACGGCGGCGGCCCTCTGCTCGGAAAGGGCCTGGTTGAAGGCCTCGTCCGCAACATCGTCAGTATGCCCGACGATGCTCATGTCCCCACCGCCGGAGTAGGAGGCGATTTGGTCGGCCACGATCTGCAGCTGCGCATCGGCTTGAGCGGTGAGATCGTACTTGCCGAACTCGAACGTCACGTCACTGGAAAGAATCGTGGTCACCGTGGCGGTAGTGGTACGACTCTGAGTCGAGGTGTCAAGAGACCTAGTGAATACCTCGACGTTCAACGGAGCCCGGGGATCTCCTGCCGAATCCTGCCCTCCACCCTTCTCGGCGACTTCAATCCCCTCGAAAAGAGACGCGAGATCCAGGCCCAGAGCCGACTCCGCTTCCGCCTTCTCGACCACGTTCACAACCGGAAATCCGATCATTGGGAGAGACACTGTCACCTGGGCTGCATCGACAGCACCAAAGACGACCCCCCGAACGAGCTCGTTGCCGGGCTGAAGACCTCTGAGCTCTTCGTCGATAGAAGCCTCATTAATGGGATCCCAAAGGCGCAGTCCGCCAGCATCGATGACACGTACGAGCGACAGCGGTTGATTGGGCTCGAAACGACTCCAGACCTCGGAGATGTCGAAGGCTCCGGTGTTACCATCGTCTGCCGACCTTGTGATCTTCAATGGCAGCATTGTCGTCGAAGCATCCATGCGCACCAATGGAGCCACGCCCACAGTGACGGAATGCCCCATCATGCTGCCCGAGAAGGACTGCCAATCAGATGATCCAGCGCCCATCGAGCCAGTTGGACCAGGGGTTTGATCACCACCAGAGGAAGTGTCATCGGAACAAGCAGCCAGCCACAGCGCGCTCCCGGCCGCCAGCACCGGGTATCCGATGACCGCGCGTCGACTCACACTCATGAAACCATCCTCCTGAAGACGCCGACGACAACCTACGATGCCAACCTAGCACCGATACGCGCCCAGCACCAGTGATTTCACTCTCGGAACACCGAATGGGCGCGGGGAGTAACACCCCGCGCCCATTCAGGCAAGACTCAGCGAGTCAGTGCAGACCCTTGATCGCCTTCGAAATCTTGCTGGTGATCGCCTTGCCGATGCTGCTGTCGCCCTTCACGGCGGCGACGACAGCGGCGATGATCGCGGCGACCACGAGAGCGACGCCAGCGTACTCGACCATCGTCTGTCCCTTTTCGCTGTAGCGGAAGTTGGTCCAGGCGGTCTGAATGCGGACCTGAAGGCGGAGCAGGGTGTTGTTGTTCATGATGACCTCCGTAGAAGTGGATCGATGGTGGGAACCAGCCAGGTCCCCGTGACATGAAGAAAGTTACGCGGTCGTCCGCCCCACCGCCCAGGGGCAGCCGCCCCCTCCTGCGCCCCCTCCCGCGCCCCTCAGCGCCCCTGCCTCGCCTTGAGCCAAGCAGCCACCGCCTCAGCGCGGGTGTGGACGCCGATCTTGGGGTACGCGGCATTGAGGTAGTTCTTCACAGTGCGCTCAGACAAGTACAGGCGAGCGGAGATCTCTTTGTTGGAGCAGCCGTCGGCAGCCAGCTCGAGCATCTCCGCCTCCCGATCCGTCACGAGGGAGCGCAAGGGGTTCGCTTCCCCGGTTCCAGTAGGATTGAGGACGATCTCGGCCGCCTCGCGTCCCAGGACGAGGCCACCCCGCGCGCAGGTCTCGATCGCGCCCGCGACCTCATTGACACCGAGCTGCCCATGCACGAGGTACCCGCGCGCTCCCGCGGCCAGCGACCGGCGAATGAGCTCCGGCTCCGTCATCGATGTCAGCATGATGACACTCATGCGCTCAGCCAGCTCAGGAAGGACGTCCAGTCCAGAGCGCCCCGGCATCCTCACGTCGAGAAGGCAAATGTCAGGCTGGGCACCGGCGGCAACCTCGAGCGCGGCGAACGCGTCCGCGGCTTCGACAACCTCCGTCACGGCCTCCACTCGATCCAGGACCGCGCGCAATCCAGCGCGAACGATGGCATTATCGTCAACAACCATTATTTTCAACGCTCTACCTCCTCGACATACTGAGCGCTCGCAGTGGGACAACCAGCCTCAAACACAGGCCGTCACCATTCTCCGAGCGGGATGAGACCTCGAGCCACGCTCCGAGAGAATCCGCCCGCTCTTTCATTCCTTGAAAGCCATAATGGCCGACTCTGCCCTTATCAGCGATCACTGAGGCGGGAAGGCCGCGACCATCATCAGAGATCTCAATGAGCAGATCCTCCCCGAGCCGCTTCGCGGTGAAATACACATGCCGCGCACCAGAATGCTTCTCGGCGTTCACGAGGGCCTCTCCGACGATGCGATGCAACTGCCACATCGCTTCTGGGGTTGAACGAAGAGCGCCCAACGTGCTGTCAATATCGAACACGGGTGTGATCGATGAGCGATCGCCCCAACGGACGACCGCTTCTTCAAGCGCCGCAACAGTATTGTCCTCACCCCCCACGCGGAGCCCATCCAATACAATACGGGCCTCTCGGCTAGCCTCGTCCGCCGACTCGAACAGTGTGCGGGAGAGAAGCGCGCACGTATGGCCCTCCTCGCGGAGGGCGCCATCCAGGGTCTCGGAGAGCATTCTTATTCCGTGAACACTTTTCGCAAGCGAGTCGTGGAGATCTCTCGCTATCGAAAGGCGCTCAGCCATGGCCCGGCGTTCCTCGCGCGCGCTGGCGACCTCAGCTGAGAGCTCGCCGATATCCCACACTTTCCGCCTCCATTTGTTGCCCAGCACGACGCTCGACACTATCCCAAGGCTCATTAGAAACGAGCTTCCCCTCACAGAATCTCCGGCAACGCCGCAAACAGCGATCCATGAGATGATTCCTGAGGCCCATACCGCAGGCCAGAGCGATGACATCGCAAGTCCGATAAACACTGCCGAGACGAGCGCGTAGGAGGACCAAAGCGCACGGAGGTTGTCCGCGTAACTGACGGCGCTCAGCAGCAGCAGACAGCCCACGACGAGATCAACGCAAGTGAGGAACCAATCGTGAAGAAATAACGGTAGACGCCTCCTGAGCCCTTGATAGCACGCCCAGCACACGGCGGTCGCCAGCACCGGCAGAAGAGCCGTGGCATAGGGCGCCCTCGATCCGAGGAGGAGTACCTCGCCAGCGAACAAGACTCCCATCCGGGCCACCGTCACTACACCGAGCGCATCCATGACCCCTCGGTCGTTGACAACTCGAAGCAGGGATTCGCTCGAGGCCTGATGCGGCGGCATCAACTCATCCTCCCAGGATTTTTGCCAGGACATCACGATTCGCGAAGATGAAGCCGCCGATCATGAGGATCATGGTCCCTGGTACCATCGTCACCGTCGCGATGAGCGCAACCTTCGGCTGCGCCTTGCCTGCCGCTTGAAGCACCTGCTGTGCCCGCGTTCTTCGGATCTCCCTCACGATCGAACTAAGAGCGTCCCCAATTGGTGTGCCCAGTTCCTCCGATTGCAGGAGGGCACCGACGAAGACGTCCACATTCTCCGAGCGGCATCGTTCTCGCGTCGCAGCGAAGGCATCTCGTCGAGCAACCCCAAGTCGCATCTGATGAAGGGCCATCCGCATCTCCTCGGCGACTGGCCCGTCGAAGTAGTCGCAGACCCTTTCCAGAGCACTTCGGAAAGGGATTCCCGAGCGAACCGTAACGGCGAGCACCTCCAGGAAATCAGGAAGATCCCTGTTCACCGAATCCTGCCTCTTGCGTACCGCTTGAGCCAACCACAGATACATCCATCCGGAGAATATAAGAGCAATCGTCGCGCCGATGTAGGGATGCCCAAGCAGTAACATCAATACGAAGATCACCGCACTGAGAACAAGGAACCCGGCCTCTCGCTGAATGAAGAGGTCAAGCGTAAGGCCTTCCGGGTTGCCAGCATTCTTGAGCCGCCTGTCGAGCGAGCGAAGCCTCGACTGGCCATACAGCTGGCGCAAGAGTCGCTGGCCACGCAGCCCTACGGCGTCAAGGAGCCTGACGAAGAGACCGTCATCCTTGGTCTTACTCGCCTCCAAACCATCGCCACCAAGATAGTCCGCATCGTGGCCTCGAACCATTCTGATTCCTGCGGCGGCCGTCAAGACATACACGAACGACAACAACGCCACGCCCAACGCCAGCAGCATAGCTCACACCTCAACCCTCGAGACAAGCCGCATGAGAAGAACTCCGATGACGAAGAACACTGCGGATACCACCAAAATGATCTGGCCGACTAACGATGTGGCCATATCATCGAGAACACCGGGGCGCATCATGTTGAGGAGAATCACCGAGGCCGCGCCGATGCATGGAACGATGTACGCACCGAATGCTGTTCCCAGAACTGCGGTTCGCACCTGACGGTGCAGTTGCTTGCGATCCTCCAGCGCAATAGCGATGTCTTGAAGCGCCGCCACGAGCGCGCCACCGGAGCGCGATTGAATGACGATAGTCCTTACGAGCACATTGAGTTCCCTGGAGGGCAGTCTCGCCGACAGCTCCTGCAGCGCACCGTCAAGTGACCAGCCCAGTTTCAACCGCGCGACCACGTCATTGATCTCAGTGTGGCTCGGCTCAGGCAATTCTTTGGCGGCCAAGGCCAGCGATCGCTCGACAGAAAGGCCCGCCGATGTTCCATTGGACAGAAAACGCGACAATTCGGGGAGTTGCGCGATGAACATTTCGGCCCGACGCAGGATCTTCCGTTTCAGCCACATATTGAATGCTACGGGGACAGCTAAGGCAATGACCCCGCCAGCGATATACCCGACAATATACCGTGCACCGAGAAACGTAATAATTGAAAAGAGCGCGATGACCGACTGCACGATTGTCGACGACCACTGTATTCCCGCTCCTGCGAGGCGTCGGCGAAACGAATTCTGCACGGGCAGTCGGTCAATTCTGGCCGCCAGCCGTCTGAGAGCTCCGGCACGCTCGCCACCGTCTGCGCCCAGTGCCGCAGCGACTTCCGCAGAACGCTGTGACGCCATACCGAATACGAAGCAAGCCGCCCCACCGGCCACCAAAGTGGCGGTAAGTGATACAAGAATTGCGCCAATTCCGCTCATGCTGCGGCCTCCACAGCGAGTCCCATCGGCAAGCTTCCTCCATGGCGAAGCACTCGATCAGCCATCTGGTGTGGGATCGACCTCATCTCGAACTTCCCTTCTCCTCTGCGAGCTGAGCGCACGTATTCAAGGATCGAGGAGGTCTGGTAGGCGTCTCGATGACGGGAGGTGACAGTTTCAATAGTCGAGACCCGCCTCACGCCTTCGGAGTCGCGTTCCAACTGGACGATCACATCGATCGCGCCGTTGATCTGATCACGGATTGTCTCCACAGGAAGTTCGACATCGGACATTGAGGCAAGGGTCTCCAGCCGGCTCAGCGCGTCCGCGGCGGAGTTGGCGTGAACCGTTGTCAAGGAACCCTCATGCCCTGTGTTCATCGCTTGGAGCATATCGAGCGTCTCACCACCACGGACCTCGCCAACAATAATCCGATCGGGCCGCATACGCAGCGAGTTACGCACAAGATCCCTGATCGTCACCTGACCGCGCCCCTCAGTGTTGGGGGGCCGGGCCTCCAAGCGCACCACATGCGGTTGCTGGAGGGATAGCTCAGCAGCGTCTTCGATAGTGATGATCCGCTCGCGGCCTGAGATCACGCCAGACAGGGCGTTGAGGAAGGTTGTTTTTCCTGAACCTGTCCCGCCGGAAACCAGGATGTTGAGCCGCGCCTCGACTAGCGAGCCCAGGAGGTCGGCCGCTTCTTGAGGAAGCGACCTGCGCGCAACGAGATCGGCCAGCCTGAAGGGCTGCGGAAATCGCCGGATGGTGATTGTTGGTCCATCGAGAGCGAGAGGTGGGATAATGACGTTGACACGCTCGCCTCCAGGAAGACGGGCGTCGACCATCGGACTCGACTCGTCGATGCGCCGGTTGACCGAGGATACGATCCTGTCGATCAACTGGTAGAGGTCGGCCTCCGAGGTGAAGCGCGTCGGCACTCGCTCAATTCGCCCCGAGCGCTCGACGAACACGTCGTCGGCGCCATTGACCATAATCTCCGTGACGCTGCTGTCGGCCACAAGAGGCTCGAGGACACCAAGGCCAACGGCATCATCGATGACCCGCTTTATGAGCCAGGCCCGCTCCCGTGGCGACATGATCGGGCCCTCGAGCGAGAGCAATCGGGACAGCACCCTCTCCAGGCGAGCCCTCTGCTGGGCCTGCTCCAGACCGGCGACCTCATCGAGATCGACCTCGTCGAGGAGCCTGCTCCTGTACTCGGCGACCAGATCTTCTCGGCTCCCCGCCGACTGCCGTGTGCCGCGCTCCGAAGGCGCGACGCGATCCTGCAGTGCCATCTCAGCGCTCCGGGAAGTAGGCCGTGCGGGTCACAGTGACATCTTCCGTCGTGATCGACGGGAGACCGATCGGCACCCTGGCCGTGACGCTGACACATCTTCCGGAAGCGCAGTTGTCCGAAACTGATTCAAGCCTCACCCAGTCAGGCAGGCTCCTTTCGACAGCCTCACCGGGCGCTTGTCCGAGCATGGCTGCCCGAGCACCGTCGCGAGCGGCGGACTCCACAGAGGTGACAGTGGAGACCGCGAGGAAGCCCTGGACCAAGAACAGCGTGACAAGTACGAGAATCGGCACGAAGGCGACCAGCTCGATGTCGAGGACCCCCTTCTCCTCCCGCAAGAGTCTTCTTCGCAGGCACGGCCACCAGCTTTGCATTTCTCGGCGCACAGATTTCCCACGCATGCTATCTCTCCCAGACAATTCCTGACGACGCGGTTGTATGAGCGTCGATCACGGATGGAACCGGCAAAGTCACCGTCACCTTATTCGAGGCCGAACGCTCGATCGTCATCTCCGAGGCATAGACACCTGGAAGATCATGGGCGACCACCGCGTGAACCTCTTCAACCGATTTTCCGACGGCATACGCATGCGCAGCCTCTTTCGCCGCATGGTTCGCATACATATATGAAATACCGAACCCTAAACCTTGGATACACATAAGAAGCGCCATTGTCGCAAGAGCGAAGACCACGGGAAACTCGACCATGATCTGCCCCTTCTCGGGTCGCGCTTTGCGACGGAGCGCCGAGCGGCGCCTCCGCGCACGTCCACCGCGCTTACTCGTCTGATGGGCCTGGGGCTCACTCAGTCCGTCATGACCCGTGGCGTCCGTGGCACCACGCGTTGTGACACTGCCTGCGGCGTTTGTGGACGTGACGACAGTGTTGGCGAGCTCCTTCCCCGCCTTGGAGAGTTCTGCCACGCTGGACGTGAGGAGCGTCGAGGAATTGAACGCATTCTCCGCTTGTGCGGTCACGTCGCGGACAGAGACGGCAAGGGGCATGCCAGACATGCGCGAGGCGGAAGACGGCTGAATCTCCCGCTGGCGGCTAGTCCGATTGAGGACGAGCGCCCTCGATCTTCCTCGGCCGATGTCGAGGCGGTCCAGCGATTCCTCAAGCTTCCGCACAGCGCGTAGAGCGGGCGTATCCGGGGTCGCCACGACGAGGACCTGATCGGCTGATTCCAGGCCCATCGCGAGAAGCTCATCAAGTCGGCTTCCGCAGTCGATCATGACGTAGTCGAACTGATACCTGAGCATCGAGATGATCTGGCGTGCCGCCGTATCCGTGAGGGATTCTCCGTCCTCGCTAGCCTCGGGCGCGGGAAGCAGAGCGAGGCCTCCGGGCAGCGGGTACATGACCTCGGCGACTTCACGCGCGCTCGCCTCCGCCGCGATATCAACGAGGTCGGTGATTGAGCGCCTCACGGTGATCCCAGACATAGCCGCGATGCATCCCGATCGCACGTCTAGATCGACGATACAGGTCCGTCCTCTCCTCGCCAGCTGTGCCGCAGTCATCAAGGCCAGTGTGGATGTGCCGACTCCTCCCTTGGCACCAACAAACGCGACGACTGATCCCAAACCGCGGGGCATGAGGTCCTCGGGCGCGCTCGTGCTCGCTCGCACCGTGCGGGACCACTCGAGGACAGGCTGGAGCCTGCTGGAGATCTCCTCTACTGACAGTGGCAGCGCGAGCACCGTCCGCGCACCGGCGTCCATGGCAGCCGTGAGTGTCTCGGCGCTGCGGCTGCGCGCTAGGAGGACAATGGGAACAAGCGGGTGCGCACGCGCCAATTCCTGAATCACAGACAGCGCTGGAAGGGAGCTGAGCCCCTCATCGACGAGCACGCAGGACGTATCCGCATCCGACACTTCCTCGCGCAGGCGCTCGAGAGAGTCAAGCGCGGATATTCCGCTGAGCCCTTCGACCTCCGAGAGCGCTGCGGTGACCTGCATCCTGACGTCATGGTCTTCTGTAAGCAGGAATTGCATCACTGACCACCTCCTGCCGGGGCAGCGCCAGTTGACGAGCCATAGTTAGGGTTGCTGACACTTGAATCGTCTCCGTCGCGGCGAAGCAGGAGCCGAACCTTCGTGGAGAAGCTCTCCGCGTAGGCGAGCTTGAGCGACTCCTCCGGGGTGAGCGAGAACGTGACCGGTACCTTTTCACTCTCCTGCTCAAAATTCCCTTCGCCGTCCTTCTTCTGGACTGCCGTCGCCACGCCCACCTCGGTGATGAGGGCATTCTGGATGATCACCGAGGCGTTCTGGGACTTGTTCTCCGAATCCTCCGTGGTTGAGATGACGTCGACGCGCGCGCCAGGAGAAATGCGCCCTGCTACGCCCGTTTCCGAGTCCACCATGATGGTGACCTCCCGATATCCTTCCGTGAGCTGAGGAGGATCGATGAGCATGCTCGCCTGGAGCGTGTCGCCCTTCTTGTAGGCCCCCGCTGCCACCTTGCCGTCAAGCGCCGAGGTGTCCTTAATGGCACCGTCCGGAACCCATCGTTCAGGTATTTCGACGGTTTCCACGTTGGATGCTGAGATTGCCTGGAGCTCGTTGACGTCGCCAGACAGTTTGACCACGGTGGTCATCGGGCCGACCTGCGAGGAGACAGATTGGACGTAACTGAAGACCGCTCCGAAGGTGACCACGGCTCCGAGGATGGTGACGAGGATGAGTAACACTCCTCGTCGCTGGCGCGGATTCATCTGTTCTCCTTCATCGGGTGGGGGCGTAGGCCGGCGGCAGTGGCGCGGAGGTCGGTGCAGCGGACTTTGGCGAGTTGGTGACGACGATTGGCCTCGCCCACGCAGGAGCCTGTTGTTCCGCGTGAGCAGCATCGGACGGGCGCGCATGGGGCGCACCAGGTAGGTTCGGTTGCGGCTGCGCGGAGTGACTAGGAGGCTTCGCTGGTGTTGCGGATACCGATGGTGGACTCTGCGGCGGCGCGGGGGGTGATGAATGAGTCGGAGCTGTGGCTGGTGCGGCAGGGACTGCCGACGGGGCCGCCTGCCGACCATGACCCGTGGGGTACGACCTCGTCGCTAGTGCCGCCTGCACGGCGTCGGGGATGGCGCGCGTATCCTGAACAGGGAAATGGGGCCAGGTTCCGCAGAGCACGCATCCTTGGGGAAGCGCAGGACTGCCACACCGCGCGCATCGCGCCCGAGAAACGTGCTCAAGCGCCCGGGAGACGATGACGCGGGGGTCGATCGTCAGCCAGGACATCTCGGCCCAGTTCTTCGCCGGCCACGTGTGAGAGATAGGGAGGAGCTGCTCCCGATGGATCCCCATGCTGGCAAGGGCGCCGCTGACCCGTCCGGAATGATCGTCCGCCGCCCACACGCTGAGGCTCGCCTTCGTCGGCGGCTCCCATCCTGGCGTGGTCACCCGACTGACGGTGGACTGCTCCAAGTCAAGGCAGAACTTCGATCCGGGGAGGAGTCCTTGGACGTGCTGCAGAAGGCTCGGCGCGGGCGCTGTCACTTTGGATACGGAGGTGAGGACGACCCTCGTGCGCAGCGCGCGCAGCGCGAGTTCCACCACGGCGGGCACCTGGGCGAGCAACTGAGGCGTCACGTTGCTCGCGCAGTAGGCGAGAAGCTTGAACCTGGTCTCCGATTGGTTGATCGCCAACACCCCGAGGCCTGGACGCCCGAGCGAGGTGCGCACGAGACGGGCCTCATGCTCATCCACGCCACTGCGGCACAGCAAGAGAACGGGCCAGTCACTCTCAGTCTGCTCGAGGATCCCGAGCGCCTGCTGCGCGTCGACATCACTGACGACAGCGGCGTGAGGGCGGGTTCCGGTGAGCACGAGCATGGGCAGGGCCTCCTGACGCCGCGCTCTCGAAGCGAGGACGAGCACGGTCATCGATCTACAGGGACAAGGGAGAGAGAGCGCGCTCGGTTGAGCAGAAGCACGTTCCCGTTTCGATGGCTCCACTCTAGGTCTCAGGACGGTCACGCGCGACGGGTACCGCTTCCCATCTCTGTGAACCTCGTCAACCACGAGGTCGGACAACATGTGCACGGCTCAGACAACGCTAGGGGCGGTCACGGCACTGCCAGCGGCCACACGAGGAACGCCCCCGCGATGAGGTAGGGGCCGTACGCCATGGGATCCTTTCGACCAGCCCGGCGCAGGGAGAGGAAGGCAAGAGCCATGAGCCCGCCGAGCATGACCCCGCTCCAGAGAGCGAGTGCCGGCGGCATCGCGCCGTACCACCCGAGCCAGAGCCCGATGACCGCGCACAGCTTGACATCGCCAAGGCCAAGGCCCGTTCGGAGTAGAGCGGCGAGGAGGCTGATTGCTCCGGCAGCCAGTGCGCATAGCACGGATCGCAGCGCATCGTGCGCCAGCGCGGGTGTGATCGCCGTAGCAATGACGCCGCAGCCGGCGAGCCAGAGCGCTGCAGAACCGAGGAGCCGATTGGGCAGGATATGGGCCACGGCGTCGGCGCTTGCGGCGACGCCCAGCAGGGCAACAACCGGTAGGGCAGTGGCCGACTGGACTTGGCTTCCCGTCTGCCCCCCCCACCACGCCACTCCGCCGCACGTCGTGAGGGCGAGGAGGCCTTGGGGAAGCGGGTTGAGGAGCCACCGGCGACGCAGCGTCGGCCGCCACTCGGGCTCAGCGTGAGCATCAGCATCGTCGGAGCGCGACCCGCCGGAGTCCTTCTGCGCGGCCTGGGACGTGGCAGCGTCCTCAGCCGCGGTGAGCAACAGGTCCTCAGCCGCCCCGGTCCTGACCGAACCTTCGGGAAACGCCAGCTTGTGAACGTAGTTCCGGGTCCATCGTGCGATCGGACCCGCTGCGAGCCCCACGGCCACAACAACCTCAGCCCCGAGAAGCCAATTGACACCGTGCATCATGCCCGTGAGGCCTCCGGCTCCGCACCATCTCCGAACTCGGCGACCGGCCCGAAGCCTCCGATGCTCGAACCGCCGCCTGTCATCTCCGTGGTCGTGATGACTGTGCCTCGATGGATGCCAAGCGCCTCGGCCTGGCCAGCCTCCATCTCGATGACCGCAGTAGCAGAGACTCGGGGAGCGCCCAGGCGCCCGGGGCGATGGGTGGTCATGGCGGCGACATGCCCTGTTCTGGAGAGGTAGATGACATCGAGGGCGTAGCGCATGCCGAAGCAGTGGATCCAGTTACAGCGGGTGATCCAGAGAGCTCCAGCGATGCCGTCGGTGCCGAGGAGGCCCTTGTTGCGCTCGGCGCGGGTGCGGGCCGTCCAGACGGGGAGTGAGGTCACGCGCCCGTCCACGATGAGCAGCGGCAGTGTGGTGGGAACGCTCGTCGACCACACAGGGGATGTTGTCATCATGACGCTCACCCTAGGCGAGGGCCGGGATGGCGCACGAGGGGCGAGCGCCCCAGCGATCACCCCTCATCGCCCCCTAAGTCATACACGCGCGCTCGGCTTGACAAGGAGGACACCAAGCCCGGCACCGATCAGAATGGCCACGGCGTCATGCAGCATCGCCTGGTTCGTCTCTCCGGTGGTCAACAGTTGGAAGAGGAGCACGAGCAGTGCTGTGATCACCCCGTAGGCAACGCCGTACGCGAGTCCCGTCAAACGGGCTGGGTATCCCTCTCGCCGACGGAGCCAGATCAGCCCGACTAGAGAGACAATAGCCTGCCTCACTCCCTCGATGACGAAGAACAGCACGGGGATGCCGGTGTTAGCGCCGATGAGTCCGAACGCATTCGCAAGACCTGGGATAGCAACGACGATGAGATTATACAAAAGAACAGAGACAAAACTCCCGACAGACACAACCAGGAGGTTCCGAGCGTGAATCTCGCGCGTCACCGATCATCCTTTCTTGACGACTGCGCTGAACAGAATATCCCATAGGGGCGTTCCTTGCGCCAACCCCCCAGGCTCGGAGATTGCAATCAACCGCCAGAACCCTTTGTCCCCATCGGAAATATAGAAGCACACCTGATCAACAGTCCGGGGTGTCGCACCTCCAGAACCTCCGTCGGAATGAGTCCAGCTAATGACAATCGCCTCAACCTCCTGATCGCCCATCGGCCAGGTCTCAGAAGTCCTCGCAACATAGGTGTTCTCACGCGTCGGGCTCATGAGAAGGGTCTCCTGAGCATACCCCTCGGCGCTGAGGTCGCGCCCCGCGTCATCCGCGTAGGTGACAAGGATCCGCGGGATCTCCGTGCCCGCGCCATCAGGCCAGACGGTCGTCTCCAGCGCGCCGTAGGCATCCGTCCACTCCTGAGACGCGGTCGCCTCAGGAACCGTCAAGGTCAGTCCATACATCTGAAGCGCTTTACCCCCTGGAGACGTGGGCTTGACCTCACGAGACGGCAGATCCGGCGCCACGGGAACCTCACTGGCGGCCCTCCACTCCGCCGGAGTCGGAGCCGCAGCCGATCCCGTCTGATCCGCGGAGGTCGACGAAGCCGCCTCGCCACCCGCATTGTCCGATCCGCAGCCTGTCAGCACAGCAACGGCACCTCCTGCCAGAACGAGCCTACCCATGTCCCTACGTGAGTACATCCCACTCTCCTTCATTCTCGGCGGCGTCGCGAGCGACACCTGCCACACCCAGACTAGCAGCCCTCCCACGGCACCCACTTCGTACCATCCCAATATTCACCATCACTGTAGTTCACAGACTTGCTCTCATCTTTATATCCGACCCCGAAGTTGAAGCCGTCCCCCTTCGCGGAGAGGTCAAGAGCGAGATTGGTATTGTCGTCGGTGACAACTTTCCTTTTCGTCACCTGGCCATTGGCCTTAGCCTCTTCGACAAACTCTTGATACGGGTTGTGGCCGGCCAGCATCTGCGCCGCCCCAACCACCGGGATCCCAGCGGCAAGCATAAGGCTGTATCCTTTTGCGGCAGACTCAGGATTTGTCATATCCACCTGGGTCTCGACAACCTGACCACCTTCCTTGCTGATCCCAGGGTCATCACCGATGAGCGGATTGAGGATCTCACCCTTGACCTCACCATTGACAAGAGCCGTCATCGTTGTCGTCAACGGTTTTCCATTCGCATCCACCTTCACCGCGATCATCGTCTCCATCGTCCCATTAGCCTGGCCATGCACATCAGAGACCGCGGCGGGATTGATCTGGATAGTACCATCGGCGCTCGCAGACACATTGGCCTTGTAGTAGTAGGTGGCACTGCCATCAGCGTCGAAGGTCGCCCCCAGCGCTCCCGATAGATCCGCCTTCGCTCCAACAGACGCTGGTCCAGCATTCGCACTCCCGCTGATACCACCACGGACACCACCTTCCACGGTGTGCGATTTTGGCTCGGGGAGTTTGTAGGTTCGAGCCCCATGAGAATCGGTCACATAATCATAAATGCCTTTCACCGGCCCAATCACCGGCGTAGTGTCATTGGTGATCTGATTCTGGAAGTAGTCAACCATCCGCTCCATCTCTTCCTTAGATCCGACCTCATACGTGGTGGAGTACTCCCCGGTCGCACCAACCTCAGCGGCAGCATTTTTTTCTACATCAAGGCCAGCTTTCTTCGATCCTTTTCCACTCGAGCCCCCCTTATTGCCCTTGCCTCCTTTTCCGCCAAAGCTATGGTCGCGACTTTGGTCATCCCATGTACCGCTCGCGCTAATGCCAGGCGATGTGAACTCGTAACTCACATCACCCTTATACGTCCTCGTGATCCTGTAGGTGCCGTCGCTCATCTGCTCGACCTTAAGCCGCTCGCCGCCTTCGAGGGTGACGAAGAAGGTCCCGCTCACGCTCTTCTCACGAGAGTTCTCTGAGACAACACAAGGCCCTTTCGGCTTCCTATCATCCGCCTTGTCATCACCGGAGCCGCAGTTGAGCGGAGCACCTCCGCCTAGTTGGGAGATCGCGCTCTCGATCTTGCAGACGATGGTTTTGCCGATATCCGTACCAGCGGTCCCCAGTCCGGCCGCGATGATGGCAGCAATCAGCACTGCTACCACGATGGCCATCCCAGAATGCTCGACGAGCGTCTGGCCGCTCTCGCCGTTGCGGCGGCCCTTCGGCTTCCTACAGGTCGTGTCCATGCGTCCGGAGTCCTTCATGGCACGATCGAACCTCAGCAGGTCGCCAGGGGGCCAGGGGCAGCCGCCCCATCCCGCGCCCCTTTCCGCGTCATTGCAGCCCTCCGCGCACCCAGCCACGTTCCTCGGCGCCTTGCTCTTCCCGGTCACCCCCAGCGCCTTCAAGACGCGACTGGGCCCCGGCCACCTCGCGGTGGTCGGGGCCCAGCGGTGTTCGCGGCTCCCCCGCCGGCTCAGGCCACGTGGGCGCGCACCGGCGTCGGGGATGGGCTCACTTGAGGGTGACGGTGGCGCCAGCGCCCTCGAGCTGCTCCTTGGCCTTCTCGGCGGCCTCCTTGTTGGCGCCCTCGAGGACGGGCTTGGGAGCGCCGTCGACGAGCTCCTTGGCCTCCTTCAGGCCGAGGGAGGTCAGGGCGCGCACCTCCTTGATGACCTGGATCTTCTTGTCGCCGGCGGCCTCGAGAATGACGTCGAACTCGTCCTTCTCCTCGGCGGCGGCGTCGCCACCGGCAGCGCCGGGGGCGGCGGCAACGGCCACGGCGGCCGGGGCGGCGGCGGTAACGTCGAAGGTCTCCTCGAAGGCCTTGACGAACTCGGACAGCTCGATGAGGGTGAGCTCCTTGAACTGCTCGATGAGCTCTTCGGTGGTCAGCTTCGCCATGATGGGCGTTCCTTCCTTATCAGGTTCCTGCGCGCGCAGGGTTGGTGGATGACGCGTGCGGCCTCAGGCCGCGGTCTCCTGCTTCTCGCGCAGGGCGTCGACGGTGCGCACGGCCTTGGAGGCCGGTGCGGCGAAGAGGTACGCAGCCTTGGACAGGGACGCCTTGATGGCGCCCGCGGTCTTGGCGAGCAGCACCTCGCGGGACTCGAGAGAGGCAAGCTTGTCAACGCCGTCGGCGGACAGCACGGCGCCGTCCATGACACCGCCCTTGATGACGAGCTGCTGGTTGTCCTTGGCGAAGTCACGCAGAGCCTTGGCGGCCTCGACCGGCTCACCGGTGACGAACGTCAGGGCGGAGGGGCCCGTGAGGTCGTCGGCGAAGCTCTCGAGCCCGACCTGGCGGGCAGCGATCGCAGCAAGCGTGTTCTTCACCACGGTGTACTCGGCGTTACCGGCGAGGGAACGACGCAGCTCCTTGAGCTGGGCGACGCTCAGTCCCCGGTACTCAGTCAGCAGGACCGCGTCAGCCTGGCGGAACTTGTCCGCCAGCGCAGCAACGGCTGCTTCCTTGTCAGGCCGTGCCATGGGCCCTCCTTCCGTGGTATGCCGCAGGGGTCCATTCACTGGAAAAGCCCCGCGCCGGTGGGCACGGGGCTCGGTCTCGGGCACGCCCGAAGAAGTCTCGTTCTCACCTGCGCCGGCCCCACCTGGTGTGGACTTGGTCCCGCCGGAGCGGGCGACCTGCGGTCTTTGGCAAAGAGCACCATACCCGGCAGCGGGCTGCGCTGCGCAAGGCGGCAGGTCGTGGAACTGGTCACGTCACCGCGAATGCTCGTCAGAAGCGACCCCGGCTGCGTCAGACACCGAGGCTCTCGGCCAGCGCCTCTCGCTCCGTGACGTCGTACCAGAGCAGGTCGGCCTCGGCGGCGCGCTCGAAGGCATCCTCGTCACCGAGCCGGGCGGCTCGCACATCGGCCTCCGCCTCGGGCTCATCCACGAGCAGAGCGGCCACGTCCTCCCAGGTGATCTCGCCGGTGACCTCAATCGTGCCGGGCAGGACATCGCCTTCCACGGGAAGCTCGCGCACGTTCTCGGCCTCGACGTCGGCCGCGATGACGATGCGCCGGTCGGCCAGCCCCGCAGCCTCGGGCTCGGCCAGCAGGAGGACGGAGGCGTCGGCGGCACACAGTGAGGCGGAGACCTCCAGACCCTCCTCGTCCTCCTCCGGCAGGGCGTGGGCGAGAGTGGGGGTGGCGGCGTGAGCCGTGAGCGGCTGGTGCGAGGAACCCAGGACACTTGCGCGCAGGTGGGCGGCGGTGGCGGGCAGGTAGATGCGCATGCCCCCAGTCTGCCCTACCACCACAGTCGCCCTCCCACGAAGCGCGCGGAGTCCGCGCCCGGCACCGCTCGCGCGCGCCGGGTCTCAGTAGCGGTGTCGCCCGGTTCCCGGCGGCACCGACGGAGGGCCGCTCGAGCCCCGATGATCATCCCCACCCGGGTCGTGGCCGGCCTGTGGTCCTGGAGCCGCTCCTGGGAGCGCTCCTGCGTCCGACGCTGTCCCCGCACTGGGCCACGGCGCCACCGAGGACCAGTGCGGCGAGCCGGGGACCGGCCCCCGCTCCGGTAGCGGCAACTGAGCCGGTGGGCTGCTCGGAGGTGGTTCCGGCGGCCGCCCCTGGGGCTGGTTCGCCAGCTGATTCACTGGCTGGATCGATGGCGGCAGGCCCGCGGAGGTCTGCGGCGGGGCCTGGGTGAGTCCGCTGGGCACCTGGGGAGCCGGCGGTCGTTCACCGACGGTCTGTCTCTCGCCCCCACCTCTGCGGCGGCGCCCCGCACCTGCGCTGCGCGCGCTCGAGCGACTCCTGCCTCCGGCGGCTGCGGACTGAGCCTCGGAGTCCCTGCGGTCCCGCCGCCCTCCGCGTCTTTTCGAGCGCCGCAGCAGGGAACGACGTGGGGAGGTGGCCCTGCGAGCCGCTGCGACCTGCGGATCGATACGGTCGACCAGCGAGCTCAGGGCCTTGCCCAGTGCGCTGGCGGGCGCCTGCTCCAGGACAGTACAGCCCTGGAGCAGGCAGGCATCGGCCGTTGCCGCGTCGTCGGGCAGGAGCACGATGTCCTCCAGTCCACCGAAACGCGCCAGCGCTTCTCGCAGAGCCTGCTGGGGAGAGGGTCCTGCGGCCGAGGCCCGCACCCGGTTGATGACGACCTCGACCCGGCCAGCAGGGTTCATGGAGGCCCCCATCTCATCGAGGAGCTGGAGCAGGCGGCGCACCCCGACAGGGTCGGCCCCGCCGACAACCAGGATCACGTCGGCGTGCGACACCAGGTCGGCGGTCACGGCCCCGCGCCCGGGCTCGAGGGTGAAGTCGTCGACGTCGTCATCGGCAGGCCCGCCGGCGACGTCGACGACGGTCCAGGCCACGGCCCGACGGCACTGCGCCCACACCTCGGTCATCGAGGCCGGTGGCAGCTCACGCCAGCGCCCGGACCTCCCCAGGCCGCCCAGCAGGAAGAGCCCACCGCCCACCGGCGCCAGGACCCGTCGAAAGCTCTCGGCGTCAAGGCGGCCATGGGTGGCCAGGCGGGCCGCCCCGGCCAGGGCCGAGGAGTCCTCCGGCATGCCGAGGAGCTGGACGAGGCTGGGAGCCTCGACGTCGGCGTCCACGAGGATCGCACCTCCGCAGGCGGCCAGGCCGTGGGCGAGGGAGGCAGCGACCGTCGAGCGTCCAGGAGCGCCGTGAGGCCCCCACACCAGGACGATCCTCCCGTCACACTCGTTGCCCGCTGGGCTCGTCACGACCGGAAACGCGGGCTCCGGCATATCCGCGGCGGCCGGCTCCCGGTCCTGCCGTGGGCTCTGTCCCGAGTTCTCCCCGTCTCCGGTCTCGTTGGCGGTCGGGGGCGGCTGCGAGAACGCCGTTCCACCCTCGGGGGAGCCGGGCGACTGGCGCCACAGCTCTTCGAGCCAGGCGGCCTCCTGGGCGGCGGCGTTCGGGCCCGCCGAAGCGGGGGTGGCGGCGCTCAGCCAGTCGGCGCCTACGTCCGCCGGCCCGGTCGCGGCCTGCGAGACGGCGCCTCCTGCGGCGCCGCGGGTCGGCCCCGTCCCGGTGGACGCCGCGCCGGAGGATCCGCCACGACGCACGAGGTCCTGCAGCGCCGAGCAGATGCGACCAGGCTCCGTGTCGCGCCTGAGAACCGGCCATCCCGCACTGCGCCAGCGCTCCTCCTCGTGGGTCTCCACCAGGAGCAGCCCGCTCAGGCCGGCGCGCGCGAGTCGATCCAGGACGGTGCGGTCGATCTCGTCAAAACCGGTGTCCAGCAGGGAGAAGCTCGCCAGTCCGGCCATCCCCGCTGACAGCAGCTCGGGCAGGTCGGCGCATCGGCGCACGACGCACAGCCCGCTTCCCGATTGGCTCAAGGCCCGCAGGATGTCGGCGTCATCGCCGCTGAGAGCCAGGAGGACTCCGGCCCCCGGGACGCTCACGAGGCCTTCTCCGCGGGCGCTTCCTGGCCGGTGGGAACCAGGACGAGTGACCCCTCCTGCCCGACGGCGCTGAGAACGGCAGCGAGGGAGGCCTCGGGAACCTTGACCTCCACCCCGGTACCGGGTCCGGAGATTAGCCCCTTACTGGTCTCACCGACCGAGGCGATGACCAGCCCTGTGGCCACGCGGCGGGCTCCAGCCCCCTCGACCTGTCCCGACTGGTCGCCTGGACCGCCCTGAGTGCTCTGTCCGTCCTGTCCGGGCTGCGCGGTGGCGGGGGCCCGGGCCGCGGGCCGGCTCGCCACGCCCTCCTTGGGCACGACCCACAGATCGACGTAGTCGCCGACCTTGGTCGAGACCGGCAGGTTGGAGGCGACATTGAGGACCACCGGCCGCAGGTCCTGCTCCCGACCGCTGTTGACGGCCGCCGTGGCCAGCAGCTCCCCCTTGCGCATGGAGCGTGTGGACACGGCGCCGTCCGGCAGGTGCCCGGCCTCAACGTAGGCATCGGTGCCGGGATGGGCCTCGACCACTGTGAGGACACCGTCGGCAGTCAGGTCCGTCCCGGGAGCGACGTCCTGAGAGAGCACGTAGACGCGAGTGGTGTCAGCGGCCGCGTCGACCGCCCAGGCCCCCAGGGCCACGGCCGCGGCCACCAGGACCACTCCCCCGGCCATACGCGGGTCCTTCCAGGCAGGACGGCGCCAACGACTACCGCGGGGACGCTCAGGACCGGTCAGGGATCGGCTGCGGCGAGATGACATCACGGGAATCCTCCTTGATCTCCTGTAATCATCGTTGGGATAAAATAGTACCTCAAGGTTATCCACAAGTGCCTTTAAGAATTGTGGAGAGGATCCAGCAGTGGGATCATCGTGGTATGAGCACACGATTCCTGACCATCGCCGACGTCGCCGAGCAGCTTCAGCTGTCCGCCCAGGCCGTGCGCGCCCTCATCCGCACCGGCGACCTCCCCGCTATTCAGGTCGGCGCCCGCAAGCTCTGGCGCATCGAGGACCAGGCCCTGGAGGACTACATCCAGCGCCAGCTCGCCTCAACCAGGGCCATGGTCACAGCGGGCTGGAACGAGGACGAGGCACCCTGAGCCTCCCCGTCCACCAGCCGACGTCAGCGACTGCGCATCACCTCGATGGCAGCGGTCATGACACTGATGACTCCCGCGCCGCCCGCCCCGGGAGCGCGACGCGAGCGGATGCCGCCCTCAGGGTCGACGGCGACATCAACGTGGTCCGCCCCGACCCGGACCAGGCGCCCCACCACTTCTCCGGAGCCCATCACCATACGCACCCGCGCTCCCCGCCGGGCGACCTCACGCATCAGAGCCGTCAGCGCGGGCCGGCGTCGACCATCCCGGGGCGCCGGACCGGCCAGCGACATCACCGTGGCCACCGCACCCGCCGGGACAACGGCCTGCAGCCCCTCCCCCTCATCGATGAGGACGTAGGAGGGCTCCGCCCGGCAGACCACGCCGTCGACGGGAACACCGCTGCGAGTGCGCAGGTGGATGAGTCGGCCTACCGAGCCTCGCAGACGGTCGACGACCTCGATGGAGGCGTGCTCGGCCTCCGCGAGCTCGGCACTCTGCGCCACCAGGTCCGCACGGCGCTCAGCATCGAAGCTGCTCTCCAGGTCGGCAATCATCACGTCCCAGTCCATAAGCCCACCTCACCACAGTCCGCCCGCCGAGGAAAGTACTCCGGAGCGGCTCAGTCCGCGCTCCACCGCCTGCGCCCTCCACTACCACGGCTCAAAGCCACGACATACCACATCGCCACTATTGACATCATCACATTATAGGCGTATATCTAACATCATCAAACAACATCATCGATGATGGAGGATGACATGGGGGCTCGTCAGCGGCTGGTTCTCCTGGCCGGAGTATCAGGGACTGTCCTGATCCTTCTGGGACGCACAGCCCACGGCGCCGCGGAGCAGCTCGCGCAGGTCCCGCCGCAGTCCTGGGGGCTGAGCGAGCTGTCGGACGCCGTCGTCGCCGGGACCTGCGCATGCGGGACCCTGGGGGCCTTGTGGCACGTGGTCTCAGCCCTCCTGGCCCTCATGACGCTTCCCACCGCGAGCGGCACCACTCCCCTCCGCCCAGGCGGCGCCTCCGCGCTGGCAGCCAGAGTCCTCCAGGCCTGGGGAGCGCCAGTGGTCAGACGCATCACCGCCTCCGCACTACTCGTCTCCCTGTCCTCGGCGCCCGCGCTGGCCGCCCAGGAGACCGGCGGCGGGGACGATCTGGGATGGCGCCCCACCAGCTCAGCACCCGCCTCACCACCGTCACAGTCCTCGACGCCGTCGGAGCCCGAGCAGTCCCCTTCGAGTACTTCGACCGGTTCGGGAGACTCGGACGGCGCGAACCGGTCGGCGGACTCGACTCCGCCGAGCAGCCAGATGGCGCGGCCCTCCGCCGACCCCGGCTCCCCGCCCCCGTCGGGGCCCACGCATACTGTCACGCCCGGCGAGAGCCTGTGGTCAATCACTGCCCGTCTGCTGCCCGCAGGCTCCGGCCCCGCACGGATCGCGCAGGCCTGGCCGGCCCTGTATCGCGCCAACTCAGGGGTGATCGGCGCCGATCCGTCCTTGATCCGGCCCGGCACGGTCCTGAGCATCCCGGACTCCCTGCCCGCACCGGGCACGACGACAGGAGGCCAGGCGCCATCACGATGAACCGCCACGCATATCAGCACCAACGCCCTCCACCGCCGACATCGAACGCCGTCCCGACCCGCCTCACACTCCGTGCCCGCCGGGCACCCCGCCCACTGTCAGGAGCCCGCTATGACCGCGACCGCCACCGCTCAAGCCATCCGCCCCGCACGCCGCAAGACCGGTGCTCAACGTCGCAGCCGGCCCTCACCGAGTCACCCGACGCCGACTCGTGCGGTTCCGCAGAAGCCCTCCAAGCCCGTGAACGACTCCGGAGCCCTCGCACGGGAGGCTTCCCTGACACGACGGCCCGTCACCGGCGCCGACGCCTCACGCACGGCCGCGATCGTGGTGACTGCCGCCAGCGAGGTCCTGG